>Ga0209107_10000561_pt1 | contig 21428 bp, 29 predicted proteins | sample LakErihyJuly2011_2_FD_187460 | JGI IMG/M metagenome (GOLD analysis project Ga0209107, IMG submission 187460) | Freshwater microbial communities from dead zone in Lake Erie, Canada - CCB hypolimnion July 2011 (SPAdes) (version 2) | ecosystem: Environmental > Aquatic > Freshwater > Lentic >...
CATTTCATCCCTGGTCAATTGTCCTCTGGGCATATAAAAAATCCTACTCTCCATATTTAGAGAGTAGGATTAATATTATTATTTTTTATTTGAGAGTTTCAATACATTTAATAGTATTGCTGAGATGAATAATCCACAGAATATTGCAATAATATCAGAAGTCAAAACACTCCGGGAAGAATCTGTCCAGTCGTCAAGTAAGTGCCCACGGCAATTACAAAGCCTAGCATCGCAAGTCTTCCGTTCAATTTTTCGCTAAATTCAGTAAATCCAAATTTCATTTTGTTTCTCCTTAGTAAGTGTCGGAAAGTTGATTGATAGAGTGTGCAAGAAGCACAAGAAAGGCAATACTCGTTACAGTAAAAATAAGTTCAGTCATCAGATTACACCAAAGAACAGGTGTCCTGTGAATGCATAAGAGACAACTGCAGCAACAAATCCTAACATAGCAAATCTTGAATTTGCTTTTTCTGCCCTTTCAGCATAAGTCTCAAGTGCATAACGCTCTGCATCAGTTGGAGACACATACATTTCAGGTTCCTTTGCGAACAGGTTTTGTTGTCCGTGCTCATTAGTCGTAACGGTCATCGTAGTTGTATTAAGAACTATGTCATTATATAGGAAATCAAAAGAAAAGTCAAGGTCTCCACTGACTTAATTTGTTAGGTTTTACTGACCAATCCGCTTTACAGCAATCCTTGATTTGTTAAGAATACTACCAGCAAGAGGAACATAACCCAAGTCATCAGCAAGCAATTGTGCCTTAGAACTCAGAGCATAATTGAGTGCCTGTTGAATATCACTTGCTTTCCTAGCACCATTTCCAGTCTTATAGGCAAGAACCCAAGTCAGAGTGGAAATAGGATAAGCGCCAGAGGCAGAAGGATTGGGATTTTCTCCAGCAAGGTTACCATCAAGAGTAATACTATTCAAAGCAATAGCACCAGATTTAGCGGTAGGAAGAACAAATTGCCCTGCCTTATTTTGAACTGCTGCTGCCTGAAGTTTATTTGCTTTTACAAATCCAGTATTTACATAACCAATAGAACCAGGTGTGGTCTTAACAGTACCAGAAACACCTTCGTTACCTTTACCACCAATACCAACAGGCCACTTAACAGACTTACCTTCACCAACTTTACTCTTCCATTCAGGAGAGAATGCAGAAAGTGAGTTAGTAAATGCAAAGGTGGTTCCAGAACCATCAGAACGGTGTGCAACACGAACTGGACCAGCAGCACAACCAAGTTGCTTCCAATCCTTAATAGTTCCTAGGAAAATGTCTGCAACCTGCTTCTGAGTGAGTTTCAGAGTGCATCCAGGTTTGTTATAGGCAACGGCAATCGTTCCACCTACCATAGGAATTTGGACGACACCACGCTTAACTTTACTTGCCTCTTTTGACGAAATAGGTTCATCAGTTGCACCAAAATCGACAGTTCCTGCGATATACTGACGAACACCGACACCACTTCCCACACTCTGATAATTCACACGATTACCAGTTGCAGTAGCATAATCTTGGAACCAGCGTTGATAAATGGGTGCAGGGAAGGTAGCACCTGCTCCATTCAGGGTTGGTCCAGCAATTGCAGCAACAGGAGCAGCAACCAGACCAACAGCAATAAGATTTTTGAGTTTCATAAAAAGTGAATAACTACAGAGTAATTGTAATGTAAGAAAGAACTAAAGTCCACTAAGATTTGGTTAAGACAAAAAAAGCACCCAAAGAATGGGTGCTTCTACTCATATTATGAGTTGTTTATCAGAAGGTGAACTTGGTTTGGATTACACCACCCCACTTGCTGCTATCCTGATAACGTTGATTGCTATCAACATAAAATAGTGCAGGAGTAATGCTGATGTTATCGGTGACTTGGAACTTATAGAAGAACTCAAGCATCGTAGCATCACTTACACCAGCAGTTTCTGCAGAAGGTGCTTGTCCGACGGCAATACCAGCGGCATTACCAGCAACAAAAGCATCATTCCACTGAAGACCAACGAACCAAGAATCAGAATCGGTAGCATCAGTAGCACCAGTAGCACCACTTACGAAGTTATATCCGTAACCAGCACTGACGGAAGGAACCCAACCAGATTCAGAAGGCTGCCAGTATGCGTTAAGAGCAATAGCATTAGACTCTTGACCATCTACAAGAGCACCAGAGGCACCTAGGAGACCGTTATAAGCACGAGGACGGGTGCCCTCAGTACCATAACGATAACCCACACCAACACCCCACTGAGGGGCACGATATCCCACTTGAGCAAGGAAGTTCAGGGCACCATCAGAATCAAATACACCAGTTTCACTGTCGTCACCGTTTTGGGCAACATAGTTTAGACCAGCAACGATTCCGTTCTTGCCGACATACTGAGCACCGACACCAGCACCAGTTGCCTTGTTATAGACACCAGGAGCACCAGCAACGGCAAAGAAGTCAAGGATTTCCGACTTATAAGCAGAAGGAACCCAAGCCATCTCAGTGTTACGAACCAGAGGACCAGCAGTTAGAGTTACACTCTTACTTACGGGGAACTGGTAGTAAAGACGGTCAATATTTACAGAGTTATCTGTAGATTCTGCTTTATCAAGTTTGAACAAAGAAGAACTAGAACCAAAAGGATCGGAACTAAAGTTGCCAGAACGAAGACGAGTGCGAAGCAAATCCTTACCCGTGAATGAAGTATCAAAGTTCAGACGGAGATCATAGTTAAATGTGGTGTTGCCAACGTTTCCACCATCATTTGTTTCTAGACCAGGAACTCCACCAAGAACGAAGGTTGCTTCACCTTTGAGTTTGGTTGTGGTTGAGAATTGAGTTGCCTCAAGTTGTCCAACCTTTGCATCAAGACCATCTACACGAGCAGTAAGAACAGCAAGTTCTGTCTTGAATTCAGCAAGAAGACGCTGAAGTTCATCTGTAGTTTCAGTCACACGATCCAGGCAAGCATTCAGCAGTGCTGCTGCTTCATATCGGGTCATTGCCTGACCACCAACGAAGGTGCCGTTAGGATATCCAGCAACACAACCATAACGTTGGACTAGATTTTCCAGTGCCTGATATGCCCAATCCGTAGGACGGACATCAGAGAATTGAGTAATACTTGTGACCTGTTGAGCAGAGGCATACTTATTGACATCCTCAGTATTGAGTTCTGCAGCATTCACCGCAGGAGCAATAAGTCCCAGAGCAACAGGGACAAGCATTAGTTTTTTAAGAAAATTCATAAATGTGTTTTAAATTAAACGACAAGTGTTAAGAAATCCTACAAGGACTTCAAGAACATATTTATCATAGAGCAGTACTTGGTATTTGTCAAGCAGATTTTTGAGAAGGTTCGGTTATCCTACCCAGATAAGGATTATAATCTGTAATATTTTCTATTGTGAACTGACTTCCTTGAGTTTCCCAAAAGTTTAATATTGCAGTATAACTATTCTTATGAAAAATATCTACGTGCTCCGGATGTATACTTGAACCCAACTGAATCTTATATAAGAGCAACGGAGATGCATAAGTACATCCAGAGTTATAAATTAAATCATCAGCAACTGCTCTTGGTTTAACTCCATTATCAAGTTTGTACTTATCACCACGAATGTGATTATTAATCAATTTTTGAGCATGATGACGAGTAATTACATAACACGCAGTAGAAAAATCATTCACAAACCGATTGTGAATAGGAACTACAATATCACCCGTACAAATAATTGCAAGTTGAATTACATCCCATGCATAAGGAACCCTTGCAATAAAATCTTGCCAGGCAAAGTTCCAGTATTTAGCAACACTCAGATCACAATCGTCCTCCATAATAATTGCATAAGGACTATCAGAAGTTTCCATCCAATGTCTAATTGCCTTCAAATGAGAAGTAGTACATCCAATCTCACCTGAAGACATTGCATCAGGATATTTTCCCTTAATAATATCACTCAAATCATCTTCACGACCATCATAAGCAGAGATACGAGTATAGTTTTCTATCTCCCAATACTTAAATTGTTCCTCTATATATTCTTTTCTTTCAGGTTGCCCATCTAGATTAAGGTAATATACAGGACCAAAGTTCTTAAGTTTATATGCTGATTTATTTCGGTCTCTAATGATATTCATTGACAATCTTTTCTATATTTGGTAGGTAATGCCTTTTAAGTATTGTACACCATTCAAACTCTTTTGCATAGTCCAAAATTTCTTGTCGGTGTTCAATAGAATACTCTCTATTCTTTACAATTATTTCTTCTACAAATGAGATATCTTCAATTTTATCTTCAGGAACTACAGAAATAAATTCTTTATCGAGATCAAGATTAGCAGTTGCCCATTCACTTACAACTACACCAACCCCAGCAGCAAATGCTTCCATACAAACTAAAGGATGTGCTTCTCCGTCAGAAAGGAGAACTAAATTTCCATAGTCAGTTAAATTTTGATAGAGTACTTCTTTCTCCCATTCACCCAAATAATTTTTAGATTGATCAAATCTTTGCTCAGCAATATTTCCTGCATAATACAAAGAATCAATTTGTTGAAATAAAAACTGACGTTTTCTAGGATCTACTTTTGCAAGATAGATTGATCTACCAGGAAACTCAGGATTCTCAGAGAATCTAAAATTTTCCATCATCACACCATTTGGATTTAAATAAAGTTTATCTTTTGAAATATCCGCAAGTGTATTGTAAACATTATTGATACCATCAGATAAACCAAAAACATTTGGTTTAATATTAGTAAACTGATCAAACACTCTTTGCTTATATCCACCCATTAATTCTGGACGTTCAATATATGCAAAGTGTGTTGTAACTGCACAAGGATATTGGATATAAGAATATAATCCAATCCAATCGTCATAATTAATATGAACAAAATCTGGACGAAACTGATTAATCATATTGATAATCTGATAAGGATCACCAACATTTACAATCTGAACTTCATGCCCAAGTTTATTCAAGGATAATTTCATGTCCCAAATTAGTGATTCAACAGCACCCCAACCTTTTGGGGGAATTGGTAGTGCTGGTCCAATGATCGATATTCTCATTTTAGAATTTTAACAATGTCCTTTTCATATTGATTGACAATATTTTCCCATGAGAAATTCTTTACACCATAATCACGAATTTCTTCACGCATACCAATAGAAACTTCTCTATTTTCTTTGATAACATTTTTTACATACTCAAGATCATTCAATTTATCGTCAGGGATGGTGGTAATGAAAGGAAGAGACGTGTCAAGATCATATGCAGCATACTTTGAACATACAATACCAATACCAGAAACAAGTGCTTCTTTGATTACCAGTGGTGTTCCATTTTCACCATCAGAAAGCAACATCAAGTTTGCATACTTGGTTACATTCTCATGCTTTTCTTCAGTTGTCCATTCACCAATATAACTCTTATGAAGTCGATCAAACGTGGTGGTTGGAGAATAACGTCCAACAAACTCAATGCTATCAATCGATTGATAAATCCATTGACGCTTCCTCACTTCAATCTTTGCCATGTATAAAGTTTTATCTGGTTTCTCACATTCAGAATTAAACCTAAAGTTCTTGTGTTGAGCACCAAGACCTAAACGAAGAAGTTTGGAAGTATCTCCACCACCATTCCTATAAGTTTCAAGATCTTTATCAGAGAGGCAGAAGTTATAATGATCTTTCTGATTTATCAACCAATTGTAAGTATTAGTATATCCATCCCTTTGATGAAATTCAAACTGATCAACATAAGGATATGCGCTACTAATCGCAGTTACAGATCTTGGAGACACTTGATTGATTGCATCCATTACTGGATGAAAGACATCATAGAAAAGGTGGATAAAGTCAAAGTCATTTTCCTTAACTGTCTTTACAATTTCATTTAGGTCAGGAACATTAATAATCATTCCTTCATGACCCTTCTCACCAAGTTCACAAGCAATCTCCCAAATTAAAGACTCAACAGCACCCCATCCATCAGGAGGAATGGGCATAATACCAGGTCCAATAAATCCAATTTTCATTAGTACAATTCCTTATAAGCATGAACAAGAGTAAAATCACTTTCACGGAAGTTTGGCGTCTTCCATACTTCAGTGAGATTGGTATTGATTGAATAGTGTTTACCAATTGCAAAATATGCAATTTGCATATAAAGATCTAACCAACCAAATCGATAATCCATATTTGTGAGAATATTCTCAAAGTCAAAATCAATGAAATCATAGATTCTATGATAATTGTTTAAGAAGGTTTCAATATTATAAATGCTACCCCCACCTGCTCCATACCAATCTACATTTGGATCTGCACCATACTTATTACGAATGAAATCCAAAAGTGCTGGTGCAATTATATTTCCAGGAACTTCGAATCCAGCGCATTCCCAAATAGGGTTAATCTTTACTTCACCCTGAGTAAGAACATCATCCTCCATCATAATCATATGAGTTCCACCATTTTCTCTCACATGTCTAGCAGCTTCTCTAAACATATGAATCCAATGCAAACTTTCATCTTTAGTAAATCCATAGATTCCTGATGGATGCCCAGAATTTCTACGACCAATTCTCATATAAGAATGGACGTAGTTAACATTATATTTCTCACATAGATCAGAATAATCTACTCCACCATCACAACAAATTGTATATGGTGCCTCGGGATGATATTTTCTAAATTCTTGTAATACAAACTCAGTTGCTTTTTTGTTTTCATATACTGTATGAAAACATCCAAATTTTGCGGTCATGATTCTTTAAGATAGTGTGGGTGAATGTCGTCACGATATAACCAGAACCAATGTGGTTCTCCTGGAGGAGTAGGTTGCACGTCTGGCACCATATCCTTAAAGTCGTAACTAAATGGAGGATTATAAAAACTGAATACAGATGGATCTTTCATGCCTACCCACTTCTCAAAATTCATTCTTTCAATAGGTCCAAAGTCCTCGTTATCACGAACGAATGCTTTTTTAGTTGGATGTTGAAGAGTTGAAATATAATCTGCTCTTGCCCACCAAAAATTACCACTCATATGTGGCCATGGATCTAAACAGTAATTAACTCCTGTAACCTGATAGTTATCTAACCTCTCAAGATTTTCTTTCCATTTATCAATACAACCCCATTCCATGAGGTGTCTCCAACTATTTATTGCTCGTACTCGACGATCAGAATATACATCCCTCACACCACAGAAATGACTGATACCTTTTGTGTGAAAGTACATTACTTTATGAGCACGTTCATTCACACAATCTTCATAGAGATGTTTAAGAGTAAATCCTTCATACTCTTCATCACTATCTCTACAATCTACAATATTAATCCAATCATAGATGGAAACAAACTCTTTAATTCTAGATGCTTGTGCTCCATTAATAGCACACTTTACAGTTGCTATTTCAGTAAGTCCAGAACGATATAATCTTTTAATTTGTTCATCAACCATAATCTTCCACAGATCAGTATCTGCAGGAGACCAGATGTGATAGTAAACATTTACTCTCATAAAATTACCATTGATTGTTATCTAATGCTTTATTGTCTTTTGCAAGATGAACCATTTTCTTGGAGAAATTGCAATATTGTTCAAACATTTCCGGAAAAGCATAATCAGGAGCAAGTGTTTGTGTATCGTCACGATGAGTTAGAAACCACTTGTTCATATAACTTTCTTCATAGAATCTTGCTTGAATGTTTTTGGTAATATCTTCTTTTGTCCATTCATCTATTTTACGAATCATATCAAAAATATAAGGAACTTTTCCTCCCCATAAACATCCCTGATAATACACGGACATGTCCATAATACTATCATCAATGTAAGCATTTGACAATGGATTTACATCATATGATCCTGGAAGTTGATTGTGTGGTTGTAACCCGACTTTATGACAGGGATGATGAACACCAATATATTTTTTAGTGTCATCAAAAAAATCAGGATATTTAATTTCTTCCCATGCATAAAGATCTGCATCAACAGATATCAACCAATCACAATCAGAAACTTTATCTTCAAGTTTCATCATCTCTTCAAATGTTTTATTGTAAGTTGTAGGAAATCCATAGTGAGGAATTTTCATCTTTATAACATTATCAGGAGATCCTTCAAGATCACCATCAGTAAAAATAAAATACCTTTTCTCTATTTCAGGAATAAAATATTTTTCTAACCTTTCGTACCATTGTGGAAGGAACTCAATATAGTTTTGTGTTCCCCAAAAAGTGACTGCGATTTTCATTTTAAAATATGATTTGGTTGCCAATCAAAAGTTTTTCTAACCTTGGAAGTTTCAATATGCAAATATGTCTTTTCTGCTTTTTGATTAATTCTAAGATTTAAAGATCCACGTTTCGACAGTATATCTATTATATCACAAATACAAATACTTTGTCTTCCAACTAGAAACAATTCATTCTGTTTTTTTGTATCAGCATTAATGACCTTGATAAGAAGATTCACAAAATCATCAATATGAACTAAATCAATTTTGGTTTTAAGATTAGCAAAGATTTCAATTACTTGATCAGTATTCAAAGAATTTGTAAGCTTATCAACTAAACCATTAACTCTATTACTATTAACATCCGCACCCCAAATATTAGAAATTCTAAGTACTACTGTTTTACATGAAAGTTCTTTTAATATATTCTCCACATGAAGTTTACACTCTCCATATAAGGAATGTGGTGATGGTTCATGTTCTTCACAAACAGTTCTCTCATAACCAAGATGCAAATCTCCTGCTGAAGAAATGAATATGATTTTTCCATTTGGATTTTTCTTTACATAATAATCAAATAAAGTTTTACTATTGATTACATCATTTTTGATAACTTTTTCAAATTCATCATAGGTATTTCTAGTTGTAGAAGACCATGCAAGATGAATCAAGCAAGAATTTTCATGAGAATCAAAGACATCAGTAACATCATCTCTATAAGAAATTGTAGTAACTTCTCCATCATAAATTTTTAAAAATCTTGATCCGATTAATCCATTAGCACCCGTAATGTAGATCATTTAATGATAACCCATCCTTCCGGAATTATATCAGACGTGTCCAAATGTGCATTATTTGAACCAAACCATTTTTTTGGATCAGGGGAACAAACTATTTTATTGATACTTTTAGACAACCATGCCCCCCACCAAGAGAAAGTAGAGTTGGCAATGATAAAATCAGTACATAAACTCATTAAACAAAGATCAGTATAACTATCATTTCCCTCTGAAACTAAGAAGCGATCTTTTTCAAACAAACTCTGCTCCTTACACCATTCAGGATCATCAGAAAAGATAATTACAGTTCTATCATCATCAAATTTTTCTAAAGCAGATGCATAATAATCAAGACCAAGATTATTATGATTTGCAGAGTTAATTAGAAAGTCACCCCGACGAATATGAAGTGCAACAGGTCTATCAACTTCACTCATTCTATGCTTACAAAGAAGGGAGATTTCATTTTTAAAAGTGAAGTCCTGACGAATTTCATCTTCAATATTTTTGAAATATTTTTCAGTTTGAAAATATCCTTGAAGATTTGCCCAATCAGGACAATCATTAAAAATATTTTCATTAAAACCAAATCTTTCTTCGGCAATAGTTGGACGATCCTGGTCAATGGTTTGAATATTGAGTTGAGTAACATTTGACATTACAAAAGGATCGAATAATTCAATCCTCAATTTATTACCTAGTCCATCAGAAACTACTTCATTGTGGTATGGAATACAAAAATTATATCCACGATTCTTTGCAATTCCACGAAGAGATGCATACTGAAACATTTGATTTCCCAGTTGACCCATTTTACCAAGATAATTAAAACCTATCATTGATCTCTAACCTGTTCTACAATTTTAAGAATACCTCTACAACGATTCAGATATGTATGATCTCTCTTTATAATTTCCATTTGATGAAGGATGAGTTCTTTATTGTTTTGATTTTCCACACCAATATCAAAAATTTCCTGAGCATTTTCTGAAGTAAGAATGCTATCATCAATAAAATTCTTTAGATATGGTGCATCAGAAACTGCAAGACATCCATAGCTAATTGCTTTTAGAACTCTACATGGAAGATACCAATTACCTTTTTGTTCTTGTGGTCTAAAGTCAGGAACAAACATTGATTTCTGCAGAATACCTACATGATCTTCATCTGTTGCAGGATTTACATTTGGATCATAATGGTTAAATGAAATACCTTTGTTTTTTACAATCTCAATAAATTGTTGATGAAGTGGTTCTGCATTTGGTCTAGGAGCATGAATAGTTCCTACGAAATTATATTCATTATTGCGTTCTTTGTTTACCCAATCTAAATCAATTTCTTCGGGCATTAAATTTGTTGCCCAACTAAAGTAAACAACATTATAAGGTTCTGGTGCTTGAGTATCAAAAGTTACACCCTTTTCGATCTCAACATAACGATCATCATCTGGAATAGGTTTCTTAAACTCTGCGACTCGATAATTTACCAAGCATCTAACTTTATCAAGGTACTTGTTAACATTGGTAAATTTATCATATGCGAAATAAATTCCAGTATTAACAATAGGTACATTATGATCAAGAGGACCTTGATTATCCACAAAGAAAATGCAATTTGAATAGTCAAACTCAGATTGTGAAGGAAAAGATTGATCACTAAACCAATGAACTTCACATCCTAATCTTTCAAATGCTTTCTTCATTCCAGCATAAATGTAAGAAAAGGTTTGGTTTGGTTTATTCTCTACCCAAAATACAATCTTATTTTTCACTTCGTTGCCTCCAGATCACTATCACACATTTCTTTAACAAGATCAGCAAAAGAATACTTAGGTTTCCATCCAATCTTTTCTTTGGTATATGTAGAATCTCCAACAAGAGAATCAACTTCTGCAGGACGATAAAACTCAGGATTAACCTTCACTAAAATTTCACCAGTTCCTTTGATAGTTGCGACTTCTTTTACACCTTTACCAGACCATTCAATATCAAATCCAAAATGCTTACATGCAATGTCTATAAACTCGCGAACAGAGTGCTGCTCACCCATAGCAACAACATAATCATCTGGTTGTTCATTCTGAAGCATTAACCACATTGCTTCCACATAATCTTTTGCATGTCCCCAATCACGTTTTGCATCCATGTTACCTAATTCAAGTGAAGCAGTGCGTTTGCCATTTTTAATTTCAGCAAGAGTTTTGGTAATCTTTCGTGTTACAAAGGTTTCACCGCGACGAGGACTTTCATGATTAAAGAGGATACCACTACATCCAAACAAACCATATGCTTCACGATAATTCTTAGTGATCCAATGAGCATAAAGTTTTGCTACTCCATACGGAGAACGTGGATGAAATTTAGTATCTTCTCTCTGAGGAATTGCTTGAACAAGTCCATACATTTCTGATGTACTTGCTTGATAAAACTTAGTCGTATTAATCAATCCAAGAATTCTAATTGCTTCAAGAATGCGACATACACCTAGAGCATCCACGTCAGCAGTGTAGAGTGCATTTGAGAAGGACACTTTTACATGACTTTGTGCCGCAAGATTATAAATTTCATCGGGACGTGTTTCTTGAATGATAGAGGTGATGTTAGAAAAATCTGTTAAATCCCCATAATGCAAAGTGATATTAGGATTACCTAAAAGGTAATTAATTCTATCCGTGCAATCTGAAGTTGAATTTCTGCGGATAATACCATCAACTTTATATCCTTTACTTAGAAGAAGATCTGCAAGATAAGATCCATCTTGACCAGTAATGCCAGTAATAAGTGCTTTTTTCATATTAATAATGAACTTGATAGTCTACAGGATTTGTTTTAATTTTATTGTTTGCAATATGATGTTTCAGAAGGAGTTCATTACACCAATATCCATCAATCTCATTTGATTGTCTAATGAGTTGTCCTATTTGATTATAGACACCACAGAATACATTCATTGTATTTGTTGAACCCATACCAAACCAATCACTAATCATACCATCAGGTTGGTACAGATCTTGATATATTAATGTATCATCATTTACAGATACCTCATCCAATTTTAACACTACATGAGGTGAGTAGTCAATTCTGTTTCTAATTACTAAATTATATTCAGTACCAGTTTCTACCGAATACTGCTCTTTCAAAAGGTTAGCAATCATGATACTATAGAACATACTATTCGTAGTATCGCAAATGTAATCTTTTGCTACTTCTAGTCCCGAAGGAACTTCAAGTGCCCATGTATGTGAATGAGTGAATACCTTATCAGGAAATTGATATCGCCTAATCCACTTCTTAGGTTTCTCAACCATTATTCTTTTTGGTTGGAAATAATGAACCAGTTTATCAATTGCTTGAGGATCTAACCTATGTGCTTCTCTTCCGGGTATAACTGAATTGGTGCTTAGATTTTCTGGATCAAACCAAGTATGAATGAATACATCAACATCGTTATGTTGAAGAATTGTTTGATTTAATTTATGAAAACCAACATCAACAACTCTAGGTTGTCCAGATAAACATAATGCTATTTTCATATCATTTTACCAACATAGTCACTACAAATAGCAAAGGACTTTTTATTATATGATATTTTATCATTATTTTGAGTATTTTGCAAGTCGAATACTTCTGGCATTACAATAACAGAATTTGAACAATAAGATTGTCCGGGATAAGTCCAAATATAACCTTTACTAGTCAAAGTATACTTATCGTTTTCATGCCAAAAAAAGTTAAAATCTATTGGACTATTAGAAAAAATATTCAAAGATTTAAAATCTTTACAATGAATCCAAAGTTTATCTTTTCTTTTAACTAACCAAGTCATAGGAACATAATATTGTGGTTCATCATGCCCCAAATAAAACTGATGATCTTCGCATCTTACATCAATCTCAACATCATATCCACCTGCAATTGCTGCTTCAATGTATTCTAGTTTATTCTCCTCTAGAGGATTAGGTCCTACAATATTACCTCTATGTGCTATCAGTTTCATGCGATATACTTATCCGAAGGAATAGACGGCCATCTCACTACTATAAGATCGACATCACTCAAGAACTCAACATCAGAAACTTCATTTGGTTCATAGATCCACATATCACCCGTTTTCAAATGCTTTTTAGATACTATTAGTTCACCCTTTACAATGTAATTAAGTTCATTAGTGATTGCATGGTAATGAGGAAAAGTTTGTTGACCTTCTGTATGAGAATGATGTGCAACTTCAAAGAAAGGATTCTTGAAGATTGATGGATTAAAATCACCCACAAACCATCCCGCTTTAAAGTCGTTAATATTTGCTTGTTTCATTGCAACTCCTGAATACGAACCTGATGACGACCACCATCAAAACTATGTGTTGAACAGATTTCTAGATACTTATCCAATTTCTCAACGGTGTAGTCCTTCGCAGGAATTGCAAAGAAGTTTGCACAATTATGACGAATGGCCGTTTCCATAGAGAAGTCATCATAGATAAGTGCTGAACGAATACCTTTATATTTGTTTGCACAAATATTCACACCTTGACCAGTTCTACAGAAACCAAATCCATAATCACAATCACGTTCAGCAATTGCTTTAACTGCTTGTGCAATGTAATCACTATAATCACAATCTTTATTCAGAATAGTTCCAAAGTCAATATACTCAAGATTATGCTTTTCAAGAATATGTTTAAACTCTTCTTTTGCTTCAAATCCAGAATGATCTGAGCAAATAGCAATTGGTTTATCACCAACCTTACGGATTACATTCTCCTTATAGAAGTGAAACTCATCAGGAGTTCCAAAGACATGCATCTTATCTACATCTGAGGTAACAATCTTCTTACCATCATCAATGAGAATATTGTACAAAGGTGCAATATAGAACTCGTTTTTAGTTCTGATATCCTTTGCAATCATTTCTCGTGCATAACTGCAGAAGTCAGAACCTTTTTTGAATCCATAGATTCCAACACATGCATTAGAACTGATTGCTTTTTTCTCAGCAGTTCTCTTCACATATCCAGATTCATCAACATCAGCATAACTATAGTTCGCAGAGTTTGATTTGAATGTCAAAAGGAGTCCATCTGCGTCCAAATCATTCATAGTATGTGGATCAAATACTGGACGGAATTCAATGTCCAGAGTATGAATTACGAGAGGTGCATCGTTATCAATATACTCTTCAGCATATAAACAACTACATACAGATCCATCAGTAAGTTTATCAAGAATCACAATCTTGATGTCATCACCAAACTTTTTCTTTAGGAGTTCATCAATATGAAAATTATAGACAGTTTCATCTCTAACCACAAAGATTAGATTGCAATCTTCATAGTTTAAACAGTCAAGTGAAATATCAATTAAATGTTTGTCTTTAATATTGATTAACTGTTTTGGTACTTTAAATCCTTCTTTAATGAATCTACTACCAAGTCCCGCCATCGGAACAAGAACATTTGGTTTCATATTGAATTCCTAATAATTTCAGTCGTTTTTAAATGAGCAAATTCAATCCAGTTATGGATGTCTCCCACATTCCTTAGTAATTTATATAAGAAGCAAGAAGCGAATGTATCGCCAGCACCAAGAACGTTCACTCCCTTTAGTATAAATTCTTCTGGTAGTTTATAGAAGAACTCATTCTCTCCATTTGATACAACACTTCCTGACGAACTATGAAGTACTACATATCCTTTTGTTGCGTTCACATAATCAGATAAATCCCCATCAATATCTTCATCAGAAATGAAGAGATAATCAACATGCTTAAGTAAATCTTTATTCAATGATTTTCCAGGACATATATCTGCAGTGATAGTACCATCCAGAGCAGGAATAAAATCATGAATAGACATCTCATTTAGATAGATGAGATGATGAATTTTTGATTCAAAAATCTTTGCTTTGTGTTGCACAAGATTCAAGTTTGTCTTTGAATATCTTTGCGCTGCTGGTTTATCAATATAAACAAGTGCTTGACCAACATCAATTGGAGAAAGTCCAATATTTAATGTTGAATCAATCTCAAGTAAAGATCTCCAAACATTTGCCATTGATCCTAAACTTTTCTTTTCAGAATTACCGTCAAGAATCGTATCAATAGTCAGATGCCCATAAAGCGAAATGTCTTTCATTAAAAGTTTTCCTTCAAGTCAAGTTCATAAATTTTAGACATTACCTCATCATAAGGAACAACCGGAATCAATTCTCTATCCTCCAGATATTCAAACAAACACATCACTGCATTTTCTCCACCATTACAGTGAAGAACTACAGAAATGTCTTGAAGAGTTCTTGGTGAATTTAACACACAATAAGGATATCCAACCTCTCTCATTATACCATAATCAAAAAGATCATCTCCAAGATAAACAACTTCTTCTGCAAGACAATTGTAATCATCAAGAACTTCTGCAAGATAATTTACTTTGTCTTTATGAAATCCTTCGCCACGATTCACTACAACAGGAAGATTTCTATTCTTAAGAATGATCTCATTATAAGGATCGCCAGTTATAAAAACAACTGGAATTCCAATAGCACGAAACCTTTTAATGGCAGTCCAATCCTTATCACAGAAAAGTTTAAGAACTACTTTCCCATCACGATCATAATATTTGGTGCCATCAGTAAGAACACCATCCACATCAAGGATTATAAGTTTAATCATAGTTTAAAAGTTTGCTTAATCTCTTCAATTAGATCTACATTGTTTGAAGCTACTCCAAGACCAAAAGAATTTGTAAAGTTTACTTTTGGAACTTCAAGTTGAGAAAAGAATAATCCAACACCATCAGGGTTTGAAATAGTATCATGAAATAGAATTACACCATCTTCTTTTATTAAAGGTGCCCAGGTATCACAATCATTTTTACAGTTTGCATAATCATGAAGTCCATCAATATGTAAAAGATCTATTTCTTTATTCCATTCTTTTGCAACTTCATCAAAATATCCTTTAATGATCTTAAGATTATCAAGACCAAGTTTTTCTTTAACTGACATTACAAACTGATAATCATCATCTTCACGAGGACCATGAACGGAAACATCAAAGCAATCAATACCGTATACTGGATTTTCTTGACAGAGTGACATTAGAAAGGATGAATATCCATAATCAACCCCAAGTTCTACAGTAACTTCTGGTTTAATTCTATTAATCAACCATTCTACAAATTGTCTATGACTTTTTGGAGGATAGTTCCATCCAGAAGGAATGCTACCAAGAATTTCTTCTACTTCACTATCTGAAAGATTTAGAACATATTCCTTGAAGTTATCTTTTTTATTTTCAACCCATGAAAAATTTTCAACCATTCATTTGCTCCTTGATCCAGTTATAAGTCTTACGAATACCTTCTTCAAGTGTCTGCGAATAATTCCAACCAAGTTCTTTACGAATCAAATCATTATTAGAATTACGACCACGAACACCGAGAGGTGCATCTAATTTATATACTTTCTGAACTACTTTACCAGCAACCTTTGCAGCAGTCTCTACAAGTTGATTGATAGTCACCATTTCTTCTGAACCAATATTTACTGGTCCGATGAAATCAGATTCCATCATTCTACGAGTTGCTTCAATACACTCATCAATATAAAGGAATGAACGAGTCTGAAGACCATCACCCCATACTTCTATCGCACCACCTGTTTCTGGGAGGTATGCAACCTTTCTACAGATTGCTGCGGGGGATTTTTCTCTTCCACCTTCCCAGGTTCCTTCAGGTCCAAAGATATTATGATAGCGAGCAACCCGAATATCAATCCCGTAGTTACGATGATATGCGAAAAACAATCGTTCAGAAAAGAGTTTTTCCCATCCATATTCTGAATCTGGTGCTGCTGGGTATGCCGATTCTTCACTACAGTTTGGGTTATTTGGATCTAATTGGTTGTGCTCTGGATACATGCAAGCAGAACTAGAATAGAAAATCTTAGTGTTGTTTACACCACTCATTCTATTACGTTCTTTTTGCATCTCAAGCACATTCAGATTAATAGTTGCGGAATTGTGCATAATGTCTGCATCATTCTCACCACTAAAAACAAATTCTGCTCCACCCATATCGGCAGCAAACTGATAGATCTCATCAAACGATGTAATATGACTATCAGGTACTAATTGATAAAAATTTCCCAGATAACCCTTAAACTGAAGGCAAGAAGCAACAAATCTAACGTCACGCAGATCTCCCCGAATAAATTCATTTGCTTCTGCTTGAGAAAACTCTGGATACTTAAGATCTACACCACGAACCCAGTAACCTTCTGATAGTAGTCTTTTAACCATGTGACTTCCAATGAACCCACCAGCACCCAGAACCAGTGCTGTTTTCTTATATTCATTCATAGAATGCATTAAATCTCTTCTTATATATTATACTAAAAAAGGAGAGTTTAGTCAACTCTCCTTTGGGTCTTTTAGGCTCGCCACTTATTCTTTGACTGGAAACAAGAAACCAGGCGGGAGTATCCTCCATCCGCACCAACAAGAATTTTTAGTGTCCCTTATCTTGTGGGGACCAAGAAGGTAAGTTAGAACCTTCTTTTTTATACTGCTCCATTAACTTATTTTGTTCTTCTATTGGAAGATTTTTGAAATAAAACCAAGCAGTACTTTTTTGGAGATGAGATTTTTCTTGATGACAAGAAGTGCAAAGAAGTTGAAGATTATTCATCTCACTTTTTATTCTATCCCAAGAACAAACATAAAGGCACCTCCTATCTTTTTTAAGACCAGGATTGATATGATCTATTTCAAGACAATCAGTTGCTCCACATTCACAACATTTAGATCCAAGATTTTCTATGATAAAATTTTTCTTATCATATCTTAATCTAGTATTGTTTTCTCTGGTTTCATTATTGAGTTTATTCTTAAACTTGAGATAGTGTTTTCGTCTTGCCTCGGAACTGCTCCATCCCATAACTTACTCCACATAACTAAAAGTATTTATGCAGAGTAAGTTTTTAACAATTTTTGAAGGAAATTGGAAACCTATTGAGGGGTCATTTTGGATCCACCAGTACTTTTAGAGTCTCTCCGTGACTAAAGGGGTTCATCACCGACCAGGGTTTTTAAAGACTCTCCATGTCTTCATCATCATAATCTTTCACATAACAAGGAACTCTATCAGGATCCAACCAACGGGCATATTGGTGATCTTCCATAGCAGTCAAACACTGCATCTGATTATCAAAAAGATAGATGTCATTCCATCGTTTTGTATAATAGTCTTTTTTCTGAAGACGATAATCAGGTTTGCCGTTGAGTTCAATAATACCTTTTTCTACAAACCTATATTCTTCTTTCTCAAGAATAACTTTAGACTGTATCATCGTACTTCTACAGTTTCCAAATCAACAAGAACATATTCCATAAGCATTTCATAATCATCCAGAGGATCACCAGAGAACACTACACCTTCAGTTTCATAATATCGACGAACCTTTTTGTAAAGTTTCGGATTCTTTACATCGAGATAAAAATCACCGTTCGCAGCAGCACGAAGTGTTTGAAGATCTTTTTTGAATTTAGCAGTGAGAGTCATTTGACTTGTTTGTTTACCTGTTTATTATAGAGGTTTGACTTGTGAAAGTCAAGTAGGACAGTTTGGGAAGTGTCCTGATGCCCCTTGCGTGGATCGAACACGCCTATGTCGTCTTATGAGGACGCTCCTATCACCAGATGGGTAAAAGGGCAAGGTACGAGTGCCTGGATTCGAACCAGGTCAAAGGCCCTGATCTGGGGCAAAGGCGTTATAAGTGCCCTCTGACTACCAAGTCTCACTCGCATAAAATCACGAACCTTCTTCGTGATCGGTGTGAATGCGTATTATATCCTCACTCACACCAGATTCTTCAAGTATTTGCACAACTTCATTATAAGGAATCATAACTGCATTTCCGTGTTCGCTTTTAATAACAAAAGATTCTCCACTCTCAACTCTATCCAAAAGAGCATCAAAATCTGCTTGAAACTCTTCGACGGTAAATGATTCTAGTTTGTTGAATTCTTGATCCATTTTTAATAATTTATTGATTTTATTTTGATATAATTGATTTCAGTTATTTTAATTTTGGACCCAGCATCCAAGAAACGAGAGAAATTCTTTTCCCTTCAGTAACAGGAGTAACTCTATGTGGAATTCTAGAATCAAAAATTACCATAGTCCCCTTTATTTTAGGGACCGTGATTGTATTTCCATGATAATCAATAAATTCAAGATCTCCACCTTTATATTCGGATGGGTCAGTAATCAAAAGTGATGCGCTCAGTTTTCTCGTGTATCTATCATCGGTAGATGTACCATAATCACAATGCCATGCGTAATGACCTCCTGGTTCATATTTACTAATTTGTATACTCTGTAAATAATTTAAATCGTATTCCCAAAAATCTCTATTGACTTTATTAAAGTAGTGAGAAAAAATAGAGCAAACCCAATGATCTTCATACCACCAAGAAATTTTAGAATTTCTAGATTCTAATTTAATTTCATCAGTAGTTCCAACAGCAGACTCAGAATACATTTCTCCCGACATTGATTCAATTTCATTTACCATAATGTCGATTAATTTTGAAGGAATAACTTGTTCAAAATATCCTACAGGTTTTGCAATTTTATGTTGTGCCATAATAAATTTAAGAGTTTGTGTAAGTCCGAATGCTCAGATTTGAACTGAGATTATTCCGCTTCCCAAAAGCGGTGCCATAACCAAGTTAGGCGACATTCGGGAGAATTGGTTCATTAATATGATAGCAGCATCAACCAACTTTGTCAACCACTATTTAATCACTCATTTGCATCACCAAGATATTTTGCGAGAGGGTCTCTTTTTGTTTTTACAATTTCACATGATCTTATGTAAAACATATTATTAGTATTACCAGACTCCTCAAAAGTCTGTTTGATCTTTACCCAATTATCGTAGGTGCGTTGATCCATTTGTTTTGTGCGTTTATACTAATAATTTAGTATAAGTATAATACTAACTATGAGTATTATGTGTTGATATTATAATATTAAAAGTGTTTTAGTATCTTATGTAAAGGAAAGGAGAGGATTCGAACCTCCGGATGCTTTCACATCTTTTGTTTTCAAGACAAACACCATAAACCACTCGGTCACCTTTCCAATAAAAGTTCTTAACGAACCTCAAAATCCAAACGACGAACCTTACGTTGTCGTCTTTCTTCTTGCCACATAACATCTTGTGAAGAAAGAACATTTGATTTTTGTTCTTTATGTGGAGAGTTTAACATCACCACATTAGACAAATCAAGTGCAGTGATTTTATTATTATTTACTATAGTTGCCATATTAGAACAACCACAAGAAACTGTTTTTGATGAGTGACCCTCTAATTCTCTATTACAAGATTTACATCTAATTCGTAAGTTTTCCATAATATTTTCATATTTCTTTGGGTATTTATATGGGAGATATCGGATTTGAACCAATGACCGTCTGCGTGTAAAGCAGCTGCGCTACCACTGCGCCAATCTCCCGTGTTGAGATAGAATCAGGGTCTCTTGGATATACCGCAGTTCTTACTTCTAAATTTGAAAGACCCGAACATTTCCAGACCTTTCAACTGGGATGACAGGATTCGAACCTGTAACCTAAGAGTTAACAGCTCTTCGCACTGCCGTTGTGCTACATCCCATTATGTGTTTGGTCCTCTGTCTGGGAATTGAACCCAGTTTCCAAGTGCATTGTCTGCCTGTCCTTACCAATAGACTACCAGAGGTTAGAATTGGAGATAAACTCCAAGAGCGGATACACGGATTTGAACCGAGGATAAAAGTTTGGAAAACTCTTGTGTTGCCACTACACCATACCCGCATATAAGACAATCATAAACTATTTAAGTTTGATTGTCAAGCGTCTTGGGAGGGATTCGAACCCCCGACCAATTCATTAGAAGTGAATTGCTCTATCCAGCTGAGCTACCAAGACATAAGACAATCATATCAGTTATGAGTTTGATTGTCAAGTGGGTCAAGTGAGACTCGAACTCACGACTTACAGGTTAAAAGCCCGCTACTCTACCATCTGAGTTATTGACCCATAAAGGAACCTCCCTGTTTGTGCATCGTTGAGAGGCATGGGAGGTGTGGGATTTATAAGAAGTTTGGACCTCCTCCACCCGTGAACCTACTATAAGGCATCAGGGTACTAAAGTCAACCCTTTGCTTCCTTACGTGCGTTCTTCTCTTCGGTAATTTCTCCTCTACGGGTCTTAACCAGTTTACCGACCTCTTGTAGTGCCTTACGGGCCCGAGTACCAGCAGCATTATTACCAGCAGTGAACTTTTCGTCTTCTACTTTCCAAGCTTCAACAGCATTCAGTAGTTCTTGTGATACAGACATAATAATCTCCAATAAAATAAGAT
>Ga0209107_10000562_pt1 | contig 21418 bp, 19 predicted proteins | sample LakErihyJuly2011_2_FD_187460 | JGI IMG/M metagenome (GOLD analysis project Ga0209107, IMG submission 187460) | Freshwater microbial communities from dead zone in Lake Erie, Canada - CCB hypolimnion July 2011 (SPAdes) (version 2) | ecosystem: Environmental > Aquatic > Freshwater > Lentic >...
AGCTTGAGGCCTTGGTGCGGAAGTTCAGGTACAGGCGCTGGGGTTCGGTGTTGGACTGGTCGCTGAACTCTTCGGATTCGTTGGGGCCTGAGAGGTTGGTCGAAAAGCGGTTGGTGTTGCTGATGTGCGGTGGCGTTTGCGCGTTCTTCCAGCGCCGCATGGCGCGCACCCGTGGGACGTTGCCGCACAGCGAGGCGCCCAGGGTTTCGTGGTCACCGGTGGCGAACACGCCGCCGCCCGCTTCCATGAACTTGGCAATGGTGTCGACCTGGCTTGCAGGCAAGTCGCTGCTGCCCTCACCTCTGGCACCGAAAAGGAAGACCACGTCGTAGCGCGAAATCAGCAGGCCGTTGGTGGCGTGGTTGAAGTCGTAGTTGGGCAGGTCAGCGGTGGCATCGGGGCCGCGGCTGGCCGTGGTCACCACAGGCGCCATGCCGTGGACGGTCGATGTGCGCAGCGTGTTGACAAACTGCGTGAGGCCGAAGCCGCCCGCGCTGTTGTAGCTGAGCGTGTCGGTGACGACGAGGATGCGTGGCTGGCATTCCTTGAACAAGCTGATCAGGGTTGTCGGGTCAAGGGCGACGACTTTGTCTTGGAAACGGATGCGGTCCATGGTGGTGTCCTGGTTGGATGGCATCGACACCGGGTGGCGACGACGGCGCTGAGGCAGTCGCCACGGTAGGCCGCGCGTCCGATTTCCACATCCTGCAAACTAGGGCCCCCCCTAGCTTGTCAGCGCTTGGCCTGGCGGGCGCGCAGGCGCTCGAAACGGACCTGTTCGGCGGCTCCCGCGCCGGGGCCTTCGGTCACGGTCACGTCCTTGGATGTCAGCACCCGCCCGGTGGCCGATGAGCGCAAGGCCAGCGGCGCCACCTCGCGCCCGTTGCGGCGCTCCACGATGCGCACGGGCGGGCCATCGGGCGCAGGCGCATGGCGGTCGCCCCACTGGGCCAGGGCCACGATGACGGGCAGCAGGTCGCGCCCCTTGTCGCTCAGGCGGTAGTCCAGGGCGCGGCCGTTGTCGCTGGTGGCCGTGATTTCCAGGATGCCGTGCGCCACCAAGTCCTGCAGGCGCTGCGTCAGCACATTGGGTGCGATGCCCAGGTTCGCCTGGAACTCGCCGAACCGCCGTGTGCCCCAGAAGGCTTCACGCACGATCAGCAGCGTCCACCAATCGCCGACCTGCTCCAGCGTGCGGGCGATGGAGCAGCTCATGTCGGAGAAGGAGGTGCGGCGCATGGTCAGGCCATGATACTTGCATCATGAAAGTAAAGCGAGTAGGCTTGCGATACTTCTTTCATGCAAGTAGATGAGGTTTTGCCATGGCCGATGTTGCCCTCTTCGTTCACTCCACCGGCGTGGGGCCTTTCATGTGGAACAAGCTGCTGGTCGGCTTGCCGGAGGGCATCGCCCCGCTGACGCCGACCAACCGCGGCTACAGCCCCAGCGACCTGCTGGCGCGCGGCACGCCGTTTTCCTTGCAGGACGAGGTGGCGCACCTGAAGGCACAGATCCCCGAAGGCACGACGGGCGTCCACCTGGGCGGCCATTCCTACGGCGGTCTGGTGGCTTTGAGCCTGGCCATGGACCCGGCCGTGCCGGTGCGTTCCCTGTGGCTGTACGAGCCTGTGTTGTTCGGTTCGCTGAACGCCGAGGCCGACACCTTGCAAGGCGATGTGGCCGAGCAGGTGCGCGCCTTGTTCACCGACCGCGAGTTCCTGCTCAACGAAGAGACCGGCGGCGACGATGCCTGGCTGGAGCGCTTCGTCGATTACTGGAACTTCCCCGGCATGTGGGCGTCGATGCCTGACAAGGCCAAGCTGATGGCGCGCGCCGTGGGCTGGAAGATGTACCACGAGGTGCGCATGGTCTCGCAAGAGCCCGAACCCTTCGCGCACTACCGCCTGAGCGTGCCCACCACGCTGGTGTATGGCGAGCACACCCAGCCGCCGGCCGCCGAGATGGTGCGCCGCCTGGCCGCTGTCAATCCGCATGCCGACGTCACCGAGCTCAAGGGCCAGGGCCACATGGCCGTGGTCGGTGCGCCCGATGCCGTGCTGCCGACGTTGCAGGCGCACTGGGCGCGGGTGATGAAGTGAGGCGCAAGGCGGCCGCGGCCGCCTGAGCGCTCAGTGCCCCGCGTGCCCCATGCCGTGTGACATGCCGGGCATGGCCACGGCCGGTTTGCCGTGCAGTGGCGCGGGTGCTTCCGGCGCGGTGATTTGCACGGGCACCTGCAGCGTCATGCGCGAGGTCTGACCGTCCGGGTCGCGGAAGGTCAGCGTCATGGGCACGGTGCTGCCGGCCGCGATGGCTTGGCGCGGGCGCATCAGCATCAGGTGGTGGCTGCCAGGCGCCAGTGACACGGCCTGGCCAGCGGGCAGGTCCAGGCCGTCAGGCAATGCCCGCATCCGCATGACGTTGTGGTCCATGTGCATGGTGTGCAGCTCGACGGCCTCGGCCACTGGCGTGCTCCCGCCGACCAGGCGGGCACCGGCAGGCGCAGACAGCGTCACGAACATGCCCGTGGCGCCCTGGCCGGCCACAGCGGGGCGCACCCAGGGCAGCTTGGCGTCGACCGCGGCCACCCCAGCGGCCAGCACGTCCAGGCGCGCCGCGGGGAAGTCCGGCTTGGCGGGGGCGCCGTCCACGCCAGGCACGGTGGCCCAGTCGGCTGCGCCCTGATCGCATTGCTGCAGCACCTTGAACCACAGCGTGCCAGGCTGTTCGGGCAGGCGGCCCGTCACGACGAAGGTGGTGCGCTCGCCGGCGGGCAAGGCCTGGGCAGGGGTGTTGGGCGTCCAGCGCACCTGCTGGCCCTGGCGCTGCACGGTCCAGTCGGCGCGCTCAGGCACGTCGGTGATCTGGAAGCCTGCGGGCGCGCGCAGGGTGATGCCGGTGGTGGCTTTGGCCCCCGTGCAGGCGTGGCCCACGCGGAAGGCAGCCGTGTAGGTGCTGCCCACGCGCGCACCGCCAGGCGGCAGGGTGATGTGGGCTTGCACCATGGCAGGCAGCAGGCCCAGGGTGCCCATCCAGGCGCCCATCCAGGCCCGCATCGGGGCGGTCATCGAACGAGAAGAAGTGTGTGTCATGGCCATGTCCTTCGGTGTTGGCATCACAGGTCGAACGAGAGCTCGGCCGTGTAGCTGCGTTGCGGGTAGGGGTGGAAGTTCCAGTACTTCTTGTTGTTGAGGTTGTCGATGCCGAAGGCCGCGCTCCATTGCTTGTCGAAGCGGTGGCGAATGCGCAAGTCGGCGGTGACGAACTGGCTCACACCTTGGTAGGTCTGGCCGTTCACATCGACGTTGTTGAGGGTGCGGTACTGGCGGCCGCTGTAGCGCACACCCAGCGTGCCGCTCCAGCGGTCGTTGACGCGGTAGGTGCCCGCCACGGTGGCACGCCAGCGCGGGATGTTGGGCTGCCAGCGGCCATCGGTGTCGCCCGGTGTGTTGGCAAAGCCCCGGTTGGACTGGACCTTGGAGTCGGTGCAGGTCACGCTGCCTTGCAGTTGCAGCCCCTTGAGCCAGAGGTCTTCGCTGGACGCCGCCATCTCCAGGCCCGAGGTGGCGATGTGGTCGATGTTCTGCACGCGGCTGATGTTGCGGTTCGCCGTGGCGTCATAGACGGTCTGAGAGTACAGCGCGTCGTGGGTCTGCTCGGTGAACCAGGTCAGGCGGGCGCGTGCCTGGCCCATGTCTTTCTCGGCCGACAGCTCCGTGGTGCGCGAACGCTCGGGCCGCAGGTTCGGGTCGTTGATGTATTGCGAGCTGGCGGTGGATGTGGCGCCATAGAGCTCGCCCACCGTGGGCATGCGCACCGCTCGCCCAACCGAGGCCTTCAGCACGGTGTCGTCCAGCCATTGCCAGGACAGCGCGCCCTTGGGCGAGTACCAGACGCCACGGCGCGTGGGGTGGTCCAAGGCGCTGCTGGCCGAGAAGTCGGTGCGGCCATCGCTGGCCTCCCATTGCTCGGCGCGCAGGCCCAGCACGGTCTTCCAGCGTGGCGCGAGTTTCCAGGTGTCTTGCGCGTAAAGGCTGTGCATGCGGGTGTTGCCGCTGACCTTGCTGAAGAGGCTGCCGCCGCTGTCTTGCAGGTAGTTGCCCGTCAGCTGTGTGGTCTTGTAGCGCAGCTGGTAGTTGTCGAGCTGGTAGCCGAAGTCAAGCACGTGCGTGTTGCGCGTCGGGTCGGGGCGCCAGGCGCCTTTCAAGGCCACGTTGTGCCAGCCGGTGCCACGGCCATCGGCCAGGGTGCCGGCGCCGCCCACCAGCGCTGCGGGCTGCACATTGCTGCTGTCGTTCTGTCGTTTGTCGTCGCGCACGTAGTCGTAGAGGCTGGCCGCGATCTCCCAGTCGAACTCACCGCGCGTGTTCTGCTTGAGCGAGACACCGTGCATGGCGTGCAGCAGCTTTTCGCGGGTGACGGGGAAGTCGCCACCCGTGAGCGCCGCGAACGACCGGCCGTTGATGTTGATGGCGCCGCTGGTCATCGGCTGTCCCGCCGCATTGCGCAGGTAGGACACCGAGTTGCCTTGCGACTCGTTCTGCCACAGGCCCAGCACGTAGCTGGCGCGCAGCGTGGCGTTGACGTCGTAGGCCAGCTTGACCTTCAGGTGGTCCTGCTGGGTGTTGTACTGCGTGGCCGAACCCAGCACGTACCAGGGCTGCTGGCTGCTGCTGGCGTCCAGGGCCGCTCCGGTCACGGCCGTGCCGCTGTTGCTGGCCACGCCGCTGCTGACCATGCGGGTCGGGAAGGTGAGCGGCTGTCCCTGGCTGTCGGTGTGGTTGACGTTGAGCCACCACGACCAGCCACCTTCGCGGCTGCCCAGCGAGGCGCTGCTTTGCCAGGCGCGGTAGGTGGTGTGCGTGCCGTACAGGTCGAAGGGCTGGGACACGTAGCCCACCTTGGCATGGGCCTCGAAGGCCTTGGGCATGCGGGTGACGTAGTCCACCACGGCGCCCACCGCGTTGCCCGGGTAGCTGGCCGAAAACGGCCCGTACATCACGTCAACACGCTCGATTTCTTCGGGCGTGACCAGGCCCCAGCGCGGCGGGAAGGACAGGCCGCTCACGCCATTGCCCAGGTAGTTCGACAGCAGGATGCCGTCGGCGTACACGGCCGAGCGCGCGCTGTTGCCGGTGCCCGAGGCACGGCTGGAAAGGATGGCGTGGTTGTAGTCGCCGATGTAGCGTTTGCGCACCAGCAGGCTGGGGAAGTACTTCAAGGCGTCTTCGCTGTCGGTGGCGTTGACGCTGTCGGCGATGTCGTCCCGGGTGATGCTGTGCATCGTGGTCGGAATCTGTGTGGGCAGGGACGTGGGGCGTGATGCCGAGATGGAGACCACGCCGACTTCCTTGGTGGGGGCGCTGTCGGCGTCGTGGGTGTTGTTGGTGTTGCTGTCGGGGGCAGCCGCCGAAGCGCTGGGAGGGACTTGGGCTGCAGAAGCCAGCGGCCAGGCCAGGGTGATGGCGGCCGCGAGGTGTCGCTGGAACATGGAAGCTCTCGGGTCTGTGGCGCTGTTGCCCACCGTCATCGGGAGAGGCCGAGAGGCCCAGGTGACGAGGGGGCAGGGAGCGCGTGTCCGCAGGCAGGGCCGGACGGACAGGGTCAACGGAGGCCAGCGCCTTGTTCAGGCGCGGCCGGTGGCGTTGTCAGGCCCAGCTCGGTGGTGCGCGCGATTGCGCAGGCCGCCAGGCGTGCGCGGTGTGGGGCGCATGCAGGAAGGCGGCGGGTTCGCGGAAATCGGGCAGCGGTGCCGCGGCCACCGTGGGCAGGGCGGGCACAGGGGGCAGCGCGTGCGCCTGCAGGCTGCAGTACGGGCAGTGGTCCAGCAGGTGGGGCTGGCCCTTGGACGGCGTCTGGTTGGTTTGCAGGTCGCCCAGCGCCACCCAGGCGGTGCCGCCGCCGGCCCGGCAGATCTCCACCCAGGCGGTGGTGGTGCCGCGTTGCAGCAGTTGCGACACCGCCGGCGCCAAGGCGGCCATCAGCATCGCCAGCAGGGCGATCCAGGCGGCACGCTGGAGGCGGACACGGGGCAGCAACATGGCTTCATTCTAATCACGCTGGTCGGGCATCGGCCCTGCCTGTGCAAAGTCGATGCAGGTCTGACATGATGCCGTCGGCCCGTTCACGAGGAAGCTCACCATGACCCAGATCTCCATCAACGGCGTTCAGCGCCAGGTCGATGCCGACCCCGACACCCCGTTGCTGTGGGTGCTGCGCGACGAACTGCAGCTGACCGGCACCAAATACGGCTGTGGTGCCGGCCTGTGCGGCGCCTGCACCGTCCACATCGATGGCCAGGCCACGCGGTCGTGCCTGACGCCGGTGTCCGCCGTGGGGCAACGCAAGGTCACCACCATCGAGGCGGTGGACCAAGGCCAGTCCGCCCGCGTCGGCCAGGCCGTGCAAGCCGCCTGGCAGAAGCTGGACGTGGCGCAGTGCGGCTACTGCCAGTCTGGCCAGATCATGAGCGCCGTGACCCTGCTGAGCAGCAACCGCAAGCCTTCGGACGCCGACATCGATGCGGCCATGGGCGGCAACATCTGCCGCTGCGCCACCTACGTCCGCATCCGCGCGGCCATCCACGAAGCCGCCAAGGCCCTGGCCTGAGCACCGCAGGAGACACCGCCATGACCCACGCCGCCATCGACAACGTCAGCCGCCGCCACTTCCTGGGCAACTCCGCCGGCCTGACCCTGGGCCTGACCTTGGGATTCAGCCTGGGTGGGGCGCAAGCCGCATCGCCCAAAGCTGTGGCCAGCGCCGCCACGGCCTTCGAGCCCAATGCCTTCCTGCGCATTGGCACGGACAACACCGTCACCGTCATCTCTAAGCACCTGGAGATGGGGCAGGGCACCTACACCGGCCTGGCCACGCTGGCCGCCGAAGAGCTCGATGCCGACTGGGCGCAGGTGCGCGTGGAAAGCGCGCCGGCCGATGCCCGCCGCTACAACAACCTGCTGTGGGGCCCTGCACAGGGCACGGGCGGCAGCACCGCCATGGCCAATTCCTGGGCGCAGATGCGCCAGGCTGGCGCCTCGGCGCGGGCCATGCTGGTGTCGGCCGCGGCACGCCGCTGGTCGGTGCCGGTTGCCGACATCACGGTGCGCGAAGGCGTGGTGCTGCACGCCGCCTCCAAGCGCCAGGCCACTTTCGGTGAGTTGGCCGAAGCCGCGGGTGCCGAGGCCGTGCCCGCATCCGTGGCGCTGAAGGACCCGAAGGACTTCCGCCTGATCGGCAAGACCGCGCCGCGCAAGGACGCCGCCGACAAGGTCAATGGCCGCGCCCAGTTCACGCAAGACCTGCACCTGCCCGGCATGCTGGTGGCCGTGGTGGCGCACCCACCGCGCTTTGGCGGCAAGGTCAAATCCTTCGATGCGAGCCAGGCCAAGGCCGTCAAGGGCGTGGTCGATGTGGTGGCCATCCCCAGCGGCGTGGCCGTGCTGGCGCGCGACACCTGGAGCGCCAAGAAGGGCCGCGATGCCCTGGTGGTCACGTGGGACGACAGCGCCGCATTCAAGCTGAGCAGCGACGCCCAGCGCCGGCGCTACCGCGAGCTCGCCGCCACCCCGGGCCTGATCGCCCGCCAGGATGGCCAGGCCGATGCCGCGCTGGCCCAGGCCCCGAAAGCAGGCGCCGGCCGCGTCATCAGCGCCAGCCTGGACTTCCCCTACCTGGCCCATGCCGCGATGGAGCCCATCAACTGCGTGGTGCAGCGCACCGAGGCGGGTTGCGAGATCTGGAACGGCGAGCAGATGCACACGGGCGACCAGTTCGCCCTGGCCAAGCTCTTTGGCATCGCGCCCGAGCAGGTCACCATCCACACCCTGTACGCCGGTGGCAGCTTCGGTCGCCGTGCCAGCAAGGACGCCGACTACGTCCGCGAGGCCGCCAGCATCGTCCAGGCCTCGGGCACCAAGGCGCCGGTCAAGATGGTCTGGCTGCGCGAAGACGACATGAAGGGCGGCCAGTACCGCCCCATGTTCCACCACCGCCTGGAGGCCACCTTGTCGCCGCAGGGTGAGATCTCGGCGTGGCGCCACCGCCTGGTGGGGCAGTCCATCGCGGCGGGCTCGCCTTTCGAGTCGGTGATGGTCAAGAACGGTGTCGATGCCTTGTCGGTGGAGGGCGCGTCGACGCTGCCCTACGCCATCCCGAACCTGCAGGTCGAGCTGCACACGCCCCAGGACATCGGCGTGCCGGTGTTGTGGTGGCGCTCGGTGGGCTCGACCCACACCGCCTACGCCACGGAAACCTTCCTGGACGCGCTGGCCACCGAGGCCAAGCAGGACCCGGTGGCCTGGCGCCTGAAGATGCTGGACAAGCACCCGCGCCACGCCGCCGTGCTGGCCCTGGTGGCCGACAAAGCCGCTTGGGGCAAGCCGCTGGCCAAGGGCAAGAAGGGCGAGCGCCGCGGCCGTGGCGTGGCCCTGCACGAGTCCTTCGGCACGGTGGTGGCCCAGGTGGCCGAGGTCACCGTGTCGCGCGACGGCAGCTTCCACGTCGACCGCGTCGTGACGGCGGTGGACTGCGGCGTGGCCATCAACCCGGACAACGTCCGCGCCCAGGTCGAAGGCTCGGTGGGCTTCGCGCTGTCGGCGGCCCTGCACGGCGAGATCACGCTCAAGGACGGCGTGGTCGAGCAGTCCAACTTCGGCGACTACGCGCCCATCCGCATCCAGGAGATGCCCAAGGTGGAGGTGCACATCGTGCCCTCGGCGAACAAGCCTTCGGGCATCGGTGAGCCGGCCGTGCCGCCCGTGGCACCGGCCGTGGCCAATGCCCTGGCCGCGGCCACCGGCAAGCGTGCCTGGCGCCTGCCGCTGCAAACCGCGCAGTTCAAGGCCTGAGCCATGCACAGCCAGGACGGGCAGGTGCTCGATGCCTTGCAGCGCTGGGCGGCCGAGGGCCATGGTGCGGCGCTGGTCACGGTGGTGCGGACCTGGGGTTCGGCGCCCCGTCCGCCCGGTGCCTGGATGGCGCTGCGCGATGACGGGCTCGTGCAGGGCTCGGTCTCGGGGGGGTGCATCGAAGACGACCTCGTGGTGCGCATGCGTGCCGGTGAGTTCACCGGCCCACCGGTGCTGCAGCGCTATGGCGTGACGCAGGACGAGGCCGCGCGCTTCGGCCTGCCCTGTGGCGGCACGCTGGAGCTGCTGATCGAACCCGCGCCCGATGTGGCCAGCTTGCGTGTGCTGTCCGAGCGCCTGCGCGAAGGGCGCCTGATGCGCCGCACGGTGGACGTGGCCACGGGCACGGTCACCCTGGACGATGCCTGCCGTGGCGACACGCTGCAGTGGGACGGTCAGCGCCTGTCCACGGTGCACGGGCCGCGCTGGCGCCTGCTCATCATCGGCGCGGGGCAGATCGCGCGTTACCTCGCGCCCATGGCCATCGCGCTGGACCACGCCGTCAGCGTGTGCGACCCGCGCGAGGAATACGCCACCGAGTGGGACGTGGCCGGTGCGCCCTGCTTGCCGGGCATGCCCGACGACGTGGTGCTGGCTTTTCAGCCCGATCCGCACACGGCCATCGTGGCGCTCACCCACGACCCCAAGCTCGACGACATGGCCTTGCTGGAGGCGCTCAAATCGCCCGCGTTCTACGTGGGGGCGCTGGGTTCGCGCGTGAACAACGCGGCGCGGCGCGAACGCTTGCGCCAGCACTTCGACCTCTCGGACGAGGAGGTGGCGCGCTTGCACGGGCCCGCGGGCCTGCACATCGGCAGCCACACGCCGCCTGAGATCGCGCTGTCCATCCTGGCCGAGATCACCGCGGTGAAGAACGGCGTGGACGCGATGCTGCCGCGCCCTGCTTCACCTGCTTCAGACTTGGCCGACGAGGTGGGTGGTGCCACGCGGCGTTCGCCTGGCTGCGTGGTCGGTGAGTGAGGGCTGAGGTGATGGCGGAAGGGGCGCAGGCCCCAGCCCTGTGCCTCAGCCTTCGCTTCAGTCTGCCTTCTTCGCGGCGGCCTTGGGCTTGGCGCGGGGACGTGCAGGCGCCTTCTTGGCGGCGGGCTTGGCGTCCTTGGCTACGGCAGGGGTGACCGCGGGGGTGAGCACATTGGGCTTGTCCGCAGAGGCAGCGTTGGCTGTCTTGCGCGGTGCTCGCTTGCGGGCCGGTGCCGACGGCGCATCCACGGCGGCTGGCTTGGATGCGGGTGCCAGTGCAGCGGCGGGCGCAGGCTCGGCCACGCGCACCGGCTCGGCCGCTGCCCGCTCGTCGAACCCGGATGGGCCTGGACGCTGGCGTCCCACCTGGCGGTTGTCACCGTGGCCAGCCTCGCGGGCCGCGGTGTCACGGCCACCTTCGCGTCCCGTCCGTGTGCGTCCGCGGCCGCCGCGGCTGCGTCGCCGTGCGCCGCCTTCGTCGGGTGCTTGCTCGGCGGCCAAGGCCTCGGCGTCCACTGGCGCCACACCGGCTGCCGGCATCACCGTCACGCTGGTGAAGACCGCGCCGCTGACATCGGCCTCGTCCTCGGGCTCGTCACGCAGGGTGGGGCGCAGGTCGTCGTCCTTGTGGCCCAGGTCCGCCATCGCGGTGCCGCCGTCGCCACGCACCAGGGCGCCCGTGCTGGGCACGCCCGTGCCGCGTGCCACCCAGGTGCCCGACTTCTCGTCGCGGCCGAAGTCCAGCAGGCCACGGCCTTGCGCTTCTTCCAGCAGGTTGCCGAAGGTGCGAAAGCCGTAGTAAGACTCGCTGAAGCCCGGGTTGCGGCGCTTGATGGCCTCTTTGAGCACCGAGGCCCAGATGCGGCCCCCATCGTCGCGGTCGGTGACCAGCGCCTCGTAGGTCTCGGCGGCCATTTCCACGGCCTTGAGGCGGCGCGCGTCCATCTCTTCGCGGCGGCGCTTTTCTTCTTCGGGGCTGCGGCGCGGCTGCGGTGCGGCATCGCGGCCGGCAGGGGTTTGTCCGCCATTGCGGCGTGCCGCCTGGCGCTGGCTTTCGCGCACCAGGTCGTCGTAGAAGATGAATTCGTCGCAGTTGGCGATCAGCAGGTCGGAGGTGGACTGCTTCACGCCCACGCCGATGACGTGCTTGGCGTTTTCGCGCAGCTTCGACACCAGCGGCGAGAAGTCCGAGTCGCCCGAGATGATGACGAAGGTGTTGACGTGGGACTTGGTGTAGCAGAGGTCCAGGGCGTCGACCACCAGGCGGATGTCGGCCGAGTTCTTGCCCGACTGGCGCACGTGCGGGATTTCGATGAGCTCGAAGTTGGCCTCGTGCATGGGGGCTTTGAAGCCCTTGTAGCGTTCCCAGTCGCAGTAGGCTTTCTTGACCACGATGCTGCCTTTGACCAGCAGCCGCTCCAGCACGCGCTTGATGTCGAACTTGTCGTAGTTGGCATCGCGCACGCCGAGGGCAACGTTCTCGAAGTCGCAAAACAGCGCCATGCTGATGTTGTCTTGGGCCATGGAAAATCCGGTTCTGTGAAGGTCGGCATCATCCCACGGGAACGGACTGCTTCGGGCGTGCGGTGGCGCTATGCTGCACCCGCCGGCCCGCCAGGGCAAGCCCCATGCACACCGCCTGACCCGCCTTGCAACCACCCATGCCGCGCAGGAGCCCCGCTTGACCAAGAACCGACTCGAAGCCTTCAGCGATGGCGTGCTGGCCATCGCCATCACCATCATGGTGCTGGAGATGAAAGCGCCGCACGGCGGCAGCCTGGACGCCTTGCGCGCGCTGGCGCCGGTGTTCCTCAGCTACGTGCTGAGCTTCATCTACGTGGGCATTTACTGGAACAACCACCACCACATGCTGCACGCCGTGCACCACGTCAATGGCCCGGTGCTGTGGGCCAACCTGCACCTGCTGTTCTGGCTGTCGCTGTTCCCCTTCGCCACCGCCTGGATGGGCGAGAACCACTTCGAGGCCATGCCAAGTGCGGCCTATGGCGTGGTGCTGTTCATGGCCGCGGTGGCCTATGTGATCTTGCAGCGCACGCTGATCGCGCTGGAGGGGCGCGATGGGGCCTTGGCGAAGGCGGTGGGCCGTGATCGCAAGGGGCGTTGGTCGATGGGGCTGTACGCCGTTGGCGTGGGCCTGGCCTTTTTGCACCCGCTGGCCGCCCAGCTGGTCTATGTCGCGGTGGCCCTGGTCTGGCTGGTGCCGGACCGCCGCATCGAGCAGGTGCTGCAGGCCTGAGCTCAGTCTTCTAGGTCGTCGCTGTCGTCCGCGGGCGCGCTGCCCAGGACGCGCGGGCTGCGGTCGCTCTTGCGCTTCTGGTTGCGCGCGGCACGCTCGGCCTGCAGCTTTTCTTCGCGCACCTGCGCCTCGGCCACCCAGGCCTCGAACTCGGTCGGGGTCTCCAGGGTGATGCGGCCCAGGATGGCGCTGCGGAAGTCGTTGATGACGATCTCGGCGGCCTTTTGCAGGTTGACGCGGCCACCGGCCATCACGGCACCGCGCCGGCGGCCGATTTCTTCCAGCAAGGCGTCGTCGTGCGCGCCGGGGATGTCGGCCAGCGGGACGGTGAGCTTGTAGCGCGTGGCCAGCAACTGCGCGTACGGGCCCTTGAGGCGGTGCAGCAGCTCCAGCGCCACTTCCTCTTCGTCGTAGGCGTTGCGGCCCACGGCGCCGCTGCCGGCCAGGTGGTAGCCGCTTTGCTCGACGAGGATCTTGGGCCACAGCATGCCGGGCGTGTCGAAGAGGTAGAAGTCGCTGGCCAGGTTGATGCGCTGCTCGATGCGCGTCACGCCGGCTTCGTCGCCCGTTTTGGCGGCCTTCTTGCCGACCAGGGTGTTGAGCAGCGTGGACTTGCCCACGTTGGGGATGCCGCAGATCAGCACGCGCAGGGGCTTGTCCATGCCGCCGCGGTTCGGGGCAAGTTCGCGGCAGGCCTTGATGAGGCGCTGGGCCGGGGCGGTGTCGCCAGCGTCGAGGGCGATGGCCGCGGTGTCGCTTTGCGCGCTGTACCAGGCCAGCCAGGCCTCGGTGCGTTCGGGGTCGGCCAGGTCCTGCTTGTTGAGCACCTTGAGCTTGCGGCGCGTGCCGGTCATCTCGGCCAGCATGGGATTGGCGCTGGAGCCGGGCAGGCGGGCGTCGAGCAGTTCGATGACCACGTCGATGTCCTTGATGCGCTCAAGGATGGCTTTCTTGGTCACGTTCATGTGACCGGGGAACCACTGGATCGCCATCGGGCAAGGTCTTTCGTGGGCAGGAGGGGAGGGTGTCAGCAGGCAGCGACGGCCGCATTGTCGCCGCAAGTGCCTGGGCTGGTGTGGTCGGCTGCCCGCGCATCGGCCGGCGCGGGCACGTGGGCGTGCAGCCAGGCGTCGATCTGACGCGGGTCGTTGAGCGTGCGCACGGCCTGGTAGGCGACTTCGGCCTCGGGGTGACGGCGGCGCAGGAAGTTCAGCCATTGCTTGAGGCGGCCCGGGCGGTGGCGGGGCACCACGCGCGGGGCGATCAGCGCCCAGTAGACGTGCAGCAGCGGCTCCAGCGTGGCCCACGGCACGCCAGATGCGCCCGCGCCATCCCAGGCCAGCTCGGTGCGCACGGCCAGCGCCAGGCCCGGGTCGGCCACCATGCCGCGCCCCAGCATCAGGGCGTCACAGCCGCTTTCTTCGACGCAGCGCCGCGCGTCGGCCACGTTCCAGATCTCGCCATTGGCCACCACCGGGATGCGCACGGCCTGGCGCACGTCGGCGATGCGATCCCAGTAGGCGGGCGGGCGGTAGCCATGGGCCTTGGTGCGGCCGTGCACCACGAGCTCGCTGGCGCCGCCGGCCTCCAGGGCCTGGGCGCAGGTCTCGGCATCGGCATCGTCGTGGAAGCCCAGGCGCATCTTGGCCGTCACCGGCACATGGGCGGGCACGGCCTGGCGCACGGTGCTGACGATGCGGTGCAGCAGGTCCGGGTCTTGGAGCAGGGCCGCGCCGCCGCCGTGGCGGTTGACCACACGCGCCGGGCAGCCGAAGTTCAGGTCCACCCCGGGCGAGCCCAACTCCGCCAGGCGCGCGGCGTTGTCGGCCAGGCAGGCGGGGTCCGAGCCCAGCAGCTGCCCGCGCACGGGCACGCCGGCCCAGGTGCGCCCGCCGTTGTCCAGCTCGGGCATGACCCGGCGAAAGGCGCGTTCGGGCAAAAGCGTGCCGGTGACGCGGATGAATTCCGACACGCAGCGGTCGATGCCGCCTGTGCGGGTCAGCACATCGCGCAGGGGGGCGTCGAGCAGCCCTTCCATGGGGGCCAGCAGCAGGGTCATCGGGCGGTGGGCGCAGCGGGTTTCGGGGGCTGCCAGTGTACGCACCCTGGCCTTGCCTGAAGCCGTGACGCATGGATGCATTTCCATCGCAGAAGCCCTCAAGTTCTGGGGCCGGTGGTCGAAGACAACGAACCGGAAAGAAAACCACCTTGCATCCATGACCACAGCCACCGAGTCCACCAGCGTTGACGACGTCCTCAGCGAGTTGGACCAGGCCCGCAAGCGCGGCCCCTTGCAGCACATCGTCATCCCGCCGTGCCCCGAGCTGCTCACGCGCTTGCAGCAGGCGATGGCACAGGCGGAGCCCGACCTCAACGAGGTGGCACGCATCGCCACCAGCGACGTCGCCATGTCGGCCACGCTGCTGCGCGCCGCCAACAGCCCCTTGTACGGCGCTGGGCAACCCGTCCAGACCTTGGGTCAGGCCATGAACCGCCTGGGCCTGGCGCAAACGGCGCAGGTGATGACCGCATTTTTGGCACGCGGCGCCATGCGCGTCAATTCGCCACAGCTCAAGCGCTTCTGGGAACGTGCCGCCAAGCGCGCTCAGGCCATGTCCTTCATGGCCGAGCGCCTGCCTGGTGTTTCGGCCGACGTGGCCTACACCTACGGCCTGTTTTGCCACGTGGGCTTGCCGGTGATGGCGCAAAGCGTGAAGGGCTACCTGAGCACCTTGGTCGAGGCGCAGGCGCGCATCGACCGCTCTTTCGTGGCCACCGAAAACGCCAACCACCGCACCGACCACGCCGTCGTGGGCGCGCTGGTGTCCCGTTTGTGGCGCCTGGCCCCTGCTGTGACGGCCGCTGTGCGCCTGCACCACGACCTCGATGCCATCGGCGAGCGCAGCGTGGACCCGGACGTGCACACCCTGGTCGCCATGGGCCTGCTGGCCGAGCACCTCATGCGCCGCCACGAAGGCCTGGAGCCCGACGTGGACTGGCACGGGCATGGCGAGGCCGCGATGGCCTGGTTGCACGTCTCGGACGCCGACCTGGGCACCTGGCACGACGAATTGCGCGAGTCCCTGGACGCGCTCTGAACCGCCGAGGTGACACGCGCGCCGCGTAAGATCGGCGCCGACGTGATCATCCAAGGGAGAGTTTCAGATGGCGGCATCCAGCCTGTTGGTGCTGATCGACGACATCGCCACGGTGCTGGACGATGTCGCGGCGATGTCCAAGGTCGCGGCCAAGAAAACCGCCGGCGTGCTCGGCGACGACCTGGCGCTCAACGCGCAGCAGGTGTCGGGCATCCGCGCCGAGCGCGAGTTGCCGGTCGTCTGGGCCGTGGCGAAAGGCTCGTTGCGCAACAAGGTCATCCTGGTGCCCACCGCGCTGGCCATCAGCGCGCTGGCGCCCTGGGCGGTGACGCCTTTGCTGATGGTGGGCGGCGCCTACCTCTGCTTCGAGGGCGTCGAGAAGCTGGCCCACCCCTTCCTGCACCACGGCAATGCCGATGAGGCCGAGGCCGCTGCCGAGCACCAGGCCTTGCGCGAGGCCCTGGCCGACACCCACGTGGACATGGTCGCCTTCGAGCGCGACAAGGTGCAAGGCGCTGTGCGCACCGATTTCATCCTGTCCGCAGAAATCGTCGCCATCACCCTGGGCACCGTGGCCGATGCGCCCTTGATGCAGCAGGTGGCGGTGCTCAGCGGGGTGGCGCTGGCCATCACCGTGGGCGTGTACGGGCTGGTGGGTGGCATCGTCAAGATGGACGATGCCGGTCTCTACCTCAGCCAGCGCCGCGGTGCGCTGGTCCAGGCGCTCGGGCGTGGCCTGCTGCACGCTGCGCCCCTGTTGATGCGGGTGCTGTCCGTGGCTGGCACGGCCGCGATGTTCCTGGTCGGTGGCGGCATCTTGCTGCACGGCCTGCCGGGCGCCCATGACCTGGTGCATGAGGTCGTGACCCACGCCGAGGCGCTGGTGCCGGGCGCCAGCGTGGTGGGTGCGATCGTGCCCTTGCTGCTCGATGCCTTGACCGGCGTCGTGGGTGGGGTGCTGGCCCTGGCCGCTGTGACTGTGGTGCAGCGGGTGCGCGGCTTGTTCAAGCGCTGAGCGGCGGGTTGTGCCGTTCAGGCGCCAGCGCCAGAGGATGTGGACAGCGGCAGCCAGCGCGACAGCAGGCTGGCCAGCGCCTGGCGGTCGAAGGGCTTGGTGAGGTAGTCGTCCATGCCCTGCGCCAGGCAGACCTCGCGGTCACCGCTGAGCGCATGCGCCGTCAGCGCGATGATGGGGGTGCGCTCACGCGCCGTGTCGGCACCCTCCAGAGCGCGGATGCGGCGCGCGGCCTCGTAGCCGTCCATCACGGGCATCTCGCAGTCCATCAGGATGACGTCGAAGGCCTGCTCCTGGAACATGGCCACGGCCACCTCGCCGTTCTTGGCGTGGCGACTGACGATGCCCAGGCTCTCCAGCGTCATCGTGGCGATGAAGGCATTGACCTCGTTGTCCTCCACCAGCAGCACCTCGCCTTGCAGGTTCAGGTCGGCGTGCTCGGGCGGCAGGGTGTCGGGGAAGCCGTCGTCGGTGGCCAGTTTGCCCTGCGTGGTGGCCGTCATGATGCTGTAGGGCAACTCCAGCACCACTTCGAAGGTGGTGCCGATGCCCAGCACGCTGCGCACCCCGATCAGCCCGCCCATCTCGTCGATGATCTGCTTGCAGATGGCCAGGCCCAGGCCCGTGCCGCCGTAGCTGCGGTTGGCGCCTGTCTCCACCTGGAAAAAGGGCTGGAAGAGCTGGTCCAGGGACTCGTGCGGGATGCCCACGCCGGTGTCGGACACATCGAGCTTGACCTGCGCCATCTCGGTGCTCTGACAGTGCACCGACAGGCTGACCACCACCTCACCCGATTGCGTGAACTTCACGGCATTGCTCACGAGGTTGAGCAGCACCTGGCGCAGCTTGCCCTCGTCGGCGATGAGGCTGCGCACCTGGGGTGGCACCTGCTTGCAGTCGTGGCGGATGCGGATGCTTTTCTGCTCGGCCGTGGCCTGGAAAGCCTGGCACACGCTGAAGATCAGGTCGCGCGGGTCGAAGGGGGCGGGCGTCAAGCGGATCTTCTGGGCGTCGAGCTTGGCGAAGTCCAGGATCTCGTTGAGGATGTGCAGCAGGTTGCGCGCCGAGTCCCGTGCCGAGCGCACGAACAGCCGGTCGCGCTCGGTCATGTTCTGGTCGCTGAGCATGCTGAGCGCACCGATGACCCCGTTCATGGGCGTTCTGATTTCGTGGCTCATGTTGGCCAGGAAAGCGGTTTTGGCGCGGTTGGCGGTTTCTGCCATTTCCTTCATGCGACGCAACTCGGCGATCTGGTTCTTGCGCTTGGACTGCAGGAAGAGCTTGCGCTCGCGCAGCATGGAAAAACGGTAGAGAAAGTAGCCCAGCGCATTGGCGGCCAGAACGTGTACCGCCATGCGCTGAAAGCCAGTGGTGTTCAGGTTCGGTTGGTGCAGTGCGAAGCCAGCAGCCATCAGTCCGATGCCGGCTGACAAGCCCACAGTCACGCCAGTTTTCAGCCTTGCAAAACCGAAGATCATCAACGTGGCAAACACCGTGGCCGAGGTCAGGCCCCACAGCAGGCTCATGGGGTCATCGCGAAGATGCCCGGTGCTGACGATCAGATCGCTCAGCAAGCTCACCAGGGATACGACCATCACCAAGCACACCGTGTAGTGCCGCGTGAAGAAATCTTTGTAGATGAGGGTGGACAACCCGAACAGCAGCAAACCCAGCGACAGCCCGCCGCGCCCCAATTGCACCGGATCGTTGATCAGGCGCTTCCCGCTCAGCAGGTCGAAGCCGAAAAAGATCAGCAGATAGCAGGCGGCTACCGTGGACGAAACGAGCAGAAATCGTGTGCCGTAGGAACGGTACGCCGTTTGGAATTCGGCTTCCAGTTGTTGGTTGGAAAACCCTCGGTTTCCGACTGTGCGCAACGCATTTTGCATGGCGGCTCGTACAGGACCCATATCACCTCTGCGCAATGTGGCAATGCCGACCGGGCTCATCCGCGTGTTCTGTGGCCGACGTCTCGGAACGCTGTCCCCGCTTGGGGCATTGACAATAAGACAACCCGCGCAGATGTTGTGCGGGTTGGGCATTGGGCATTATTTGTGCGATTCACGGATACAAGCACATCATATGACATGGAGTCCATTGGCTTTTCGCACGATCAGTTCGGGTAACTGTGATTTGATGCGTTCAGGGCCCCATGCGATTGCTTTGGGCGTCAAATATTCCCAATCACCCTGAGATGGTGCTGGCTTCTTCCTCTACAGGCAGCGATGCCTTGAATCGCTTCTGTACGAATGCATGGTCGATGTTGATGTCAGGGTGAAGGGTTTGCGCCATGAAACCGTACATCGGGCACTGGGCTGCGCGCCAGCGCGCATCGGCTTGCAGGATGTCCATGAAAAACAGGGTCACCTCGACCCCGGGTTGCGCTGAAGTGACAACTTTCCGGCCACGGAACATGTCCTCGAACTGCATCGCGTGGTACATGCGGTCAATGGGCGCACGTCCGATCAATATCGAATAGTCGATGCCGCTGTGGTGGCTGATTTCGAAAGCAGCTTTGATCAAGCCAGGCACGACCATGCGGCCGGCTGGGCCATTTTGGGTCACCATGCGTCCTGCCTCCAACAGCGAGCAATTCTTGAATTTCTCGGGCAGGTCGAATTCTTTCTCGAAGCGGAGCGGGGTGTTGACGTTTGTTGTCAGGCGGACCGAACCCAAGATGCTGCCGTCTTCGTGCGATTCGGCCATCACCAGGACCACATCGTCGCGCAGGTCGTCGGCTTCAGGCTCGCACAGGGACAGGCGCTGCACCAGGTCGGGCTGGTGGCGGGCATACGCCTCGCCCCGGTGCCGGCAAACCCGCTGGATGTCCTCGGGGCTCTTGGCGATCCGCATCCGGAACGGCAAGGGCTGGGTTTCCAGGGCGGGCCGCGTGTAAGGACGGCCAAGTCTCACAGTCGGTCTGGACATGAACACACCTTTGGTGATCCGTGATGAAAAACGATCGGTCACCCGCGCCAGGGCAGGCGACCGCACGGAAAAAGCAAGTGGGTGGCCGACCGCAGGCCGCCGTCACCGATGAAGGTGCTTACTTGCTTGACACATTCTTACAGCATGCCGGCCGTTCATGACAAATATCTGCAAAGTGTGCGGTTATCCCGAATCTGCTTGTTGTAAAGACGTGAAAGGGTGTTCGGTCGCTCTGTTCGCGTTCAACGCAGGGTGTCGTGCAGGGCCATGAACTCCTGGGTGAGTTTGTGGCGCGGGTCCAGGTGAACCATGGGGCGCGCCAATTGGTGAGATTCCTTGATCTTCACCGAACTGCTCAGGTAGGGCTGCAACACGGGCAAGCCCTCGTCAATCAGTTCCTGCACCAGCTTTTGCGGCAAAGTGGCTCGGGGTTGAAACTGGTTGACGATGATGCCGCTCACGGCCAGATCCTCGTTGTGGTCCGCGCGTATTTCCTGCACGTTGTCCAACAGGGTATAGAGCGCGCGGCGCGAGAAATCGTCGCAGTCAAAGGGAATCAGGCAACCCTGGGCGGCAATCAATGCCGAGCGGGTGTAGAAATTCAAGGCCGGGGGCGTGTCGACGTAAATTCGGTCGTACGTTTGGCCGATTTCCTCCAGGGCATCCCTGAGCTTGTAGATTTTGTAGCGCGATTCCAGCTTGGCGTGCAATTCGTCCAGGCTGGGGTGCGAGGGCATCAGGTGCAGGTTCTCCCAGGGGGTTTCGACGATGTGATCGGCGATGTCCTGCGGGCGGGCGCTGAATCTCAGGGTTTGCTCGAAGAATGCCGCGGCGTGCTGCTTGGCGTCTTCCGGAGGCTCGCCCAGCAGGTATTGCGTGGAGTTGCCCTGCGGGTCCAGGTCGACCACGAGGGTTTTGAGACCTTGCGCGGCGCTGATGGCGGCGAGGTTGCAGGTGATGGTGGATTTGCCGACCCCACCCTTTTGATTGAAGACGACGTATCGCATGGTGCAGCGGGCTCCCGTGAGGCTGAATGCACGCATTGTGCACCGCAACACGGGGGCCGCTGATGACGGCTCAGCGCGCGCCGGCGCCCGTCTCTGGCAGTTCGATCTTGACTTCCAGCACTTCGAGGTCGCCCTGGCGCTCCATGGACACCTTGATGTCGTCCGGGTTGATGGAGACGTACTTCGAAATCACCGCCACCAGCTCGCGCTGCAGGTCGGGCAGGTAGTTGGGGCTGTGGCTGCGGCCATTGCGCTCGTGCGCCAGGATGAGCTGCAGGCGCTCCTTGGCGACCGTGGCGGTCTGCTTCTTTTCACCGAGGAAGAAGGAGAGGAATCCCATGGCGTTCACTTGCCTCCGAACAGGCGCTTGAAGAAGCCGGGCTTTTCGGCATCGATGAAGCGCATGGGTTTGTCTTCGCCCAAGAAGCGCGCGATGACGTCTTTGTAGGCCTCGGACACGTCGGTGCCGGTCATGTGGATGGCCGGGATGCCCTGGTTGGAGGCGTTCAGCACGGTCTCCGATTCGGGAACCACGCCGATCAGCTTGACGCGCAGGATCTCGTGGATGTCTTCCAGCGAGAGCATCTGGCCGCCTTCGACGCGGTTGGGGTTGTAGCGCGTGATCAGCAGGTGCTCCTTGATGGGCTCACCGCTGTTCTGGGCGCGCTGGGTCTTGCTTTGCAGCATGCCCAGGATGCGGTCGGAGTCGCGCACGGACGACACCTCGGGGTTGGTCACCACGATGGCTTCGTCGGCGAAGTGCATGGCCATGAGTGCGCCCGTTTCGATGCCGGCGGGCGAGTCGCACACGACGTACTCGAAGCCCATCTCGCCGAGGTCCTTCAAGACCTTCTCGACGCCTTCCTGGGTGAGGGCGTCCTTGTCACGCGTTTGCGAGGCGGCCAGCACGTAGAGGTTGTCGCACTGTTTGTCCTTGATGAGGGCCTGGTTCAGGTTGGCCTCGCCATGGATGACGTTGATGAGGTCATAGACCACGCGGCGTTCGCAACCCATGATCAGGTCGAGGTTGCGCAGGCCGACGTCAAAGTCGATGACGGCCGTCTTGTGGCCGCGCAGGGCCAGGCCCGATGCGAAGGAGGCGCTGGTGGTCGTCTTGCCGACGCCGCCTTTGCCGGAAGTCACGACGATGATCTTGGCCATGGGAGGGCGGTCCTTTCAGTGGGTCTGTGCAAAGAGGTTCAGGAAATCGGTTCGAACACCAG
>Ga0209107_10000564_pt1 | contig 21355 bp, 23 predicted proteins | sample LakErihyJuly2011_2_FD_187460 | JGI IMG/M metagenome (GOLD analysis project Ga0209107, IMG submission 187460) | Freshwater microbial communities from dead zone in Lake Erie, Canada - CCB hypolimnion July 2011 (SPAdes) (version 2) | ecosystem: Environmental > Aquatic > Freshwater > Lentic >...
CAGGAAGCTCATTGTGAAGCCTGCCAACGTCTCCCGTTACGACCTTGCGTAGCTTTTCTACCGCTGCGGTGACATCCCTTTCAATAATTGCAAATGCCTCTTGCTTGGCGGCGGTCGCGATCTCGACAGCCGCTTGGGAAGTAGCGAGGTAGCTCTCAACGAGCTTTTTCTTCACCTCGAATGAGACCACTAACGTAACGCCTGTCCCGTCCAACTCCTCGCGACGTTGAAGAAACTCCAACTGAGCGGCAGCTTCCGTACTCGCTTGGGTGAGCAATGTCGTCAACCTCGCCGTAGGAAATTTCAGCCCGTCAGGAAGCTCATTGTGAAGCCTGCCAACGTCTCCCGTCACGCTACTGCGATCCTTTTCGACAACAGCAGCAATGTTGCGCTCTAAAAGATCAAAAGCTTCTGAACGATACCTATCTGTTGATTGCTGCTGTTGTTGTGATTCCATTATTGTCTTTCTGCCATCGCGGTTAGGGGGCCTGCCGTTGGTGTTGCAGCCTGATCGTTTTGGATATAGGAGAGGACAATCAGCCGAACGACCTCTGCTGGGATGACGTTTGAGAATATATCGGCATTTGCTGTGAGTGCAGCAAAGGTCAATGCAGCCCTGTCGAACGTCTCGCGGCGAGCGATAAAGTTGTGATGGTCTATCGCTGATTGGTAAGCTTGATTGATGTAGGATTTGATACGGGCCTCCGATAGGCGGTAGCGGGCAACGGTCTCAAGCCCAATGCGACCTGCCAATCCGCCAAATGTATTTTGGTTAGACGCGGTAGCTAGGGTTTGAAATGCCGAGCGGCGAGCTTTCTCTACCGCAGTGACTACATTTCTCTCAATCAGGGCTACTGCCTGCTGTTTCATTCCTGCCGCTTCAGACACGGGCACGCCCGCGTCCATCATCATCAAAGCCACCGAAAGCATTCGGAGCACTTCAGAAGGAACCCTAGCGTCAAACGTGAATGCTTTATCCGTGGTATTGGCAATGTCTTTAGCAACAAACGTCATTTCCGTTGCTCCCGTTTCGTTTAACTCTTCACGACGAACGAGAAAGTTATGGTGGTCAATCGCCATCTGGTGCGCTTGGTTCACATAGCTCGCCACGCGAGCGAGTGTGCTGCCATACTTATCAAATGTTTCTAGCCCAATTCGACCAACGAGCCCACCAAATGTATTTTGGTTGCTCGATGTTTCGAGGGCTTGGAACTGCGTTTTGCGATCCCCCTCAACATCGCGCATGATGTTGCGCTCAATGAGATCGAAAGCAGATATTTTTGTTGGGTCGGCTGCATTTCGCACCGAGTCGTTTGCGTCTTTTTGTTGTTGTTGTGCCATACTATGCGTTATCTTGGGTTATTTGGTTGATTACTAATTCACGGATAATCTCTGGTGAGATCGCCAAAGTGGATGCGTCTGATGTGAGGGTGTTTGCTGTGATTGGAGTACGGTCCAGTGCCTCTCGCCGCACGACATAGTTATAGTGGTCAACCGCCATACGGTAGCTAGACCGGACATAGGAACGGAGCCTATCTGGGGCTATCCGGTACCTCGGTATTACTTCCAGCCCGAGCCTACCGACTAATCCCCCTAGGGTATTATAGCCGTTCGCGCTTTCGAGCAGCAGATAAGCATCGCGCCTCTCAGTCTCCACTTCCTGCAAGATGTCGCGCTCGACCATGTCTAACGCTTTCTTCTCCAGAGACGCCGCCATTTCAAGCTCATTATTTTCTTCGCGCCAGAGCGATAAGATCATCACTTTTGTCGCGTCGATATTATCAAGGATCAGATTAGTGGGGGATGCCGCGTAGACAAGAAGCGTGCGCTTCAGCTCCTCCCTTCGTATAAGGAAGTTGTATTGATCGATCAAACGCCTCTGCGCTTCGTTCACCCTAGAAGCTGTCCGCGTCGTATCTGTCGCGTTGACTCCATTATCCACGTAGGGAGCTAGAGCGGTACAAGCGGATGTAAAAGTTGTTGCCATTATCCTATTGGAATTTCTGTTGCAGTCATTTGAATGTTTAGCGCGTTTCCGAAAGCGTCAGTCGGGGATTGGCGGTTGTAATAAATCGCCGATGTCGAGTCATCAGTTCCTATGTTCAGGTAGTATGTAATGACCCCTCCTGTAACATCAGACGGGCCTGGGGAGTGGACGCCCATCACAAACAAGCCCGAAAAATTCCCCGACCTACAAAAAGTCGTCCCCATCGCAAAGGGGGCTCCACTAGCCCTCAGCGTCCCGAATATAGTAATGTTGTCGGAAGACGTTGTGATGGCAGGGACTTGAGCCATTACGATCACTCGATTCGATACAGCCCTAGGGGTTAAGGATACAGAGCAAACTTCAGTCCCATTACTCGCTGTCGGGGCCACGCTCTTAGAAAAAATCCGCGTGTTTGCCGCGATTGCATTATTGTCAGGCCTCACCTTAAATCCGGTATTCCCGCCTAGAACATTAGACCACCCTAGAGTATCTTTAACTTTTAAAGAGGAATTAGTTGTGTTATACCAGAGGGACTCGGACGGCGCTTGCGCTGGGCTATTATGTTTGTAGAAAAACAAGGGCTGCGCGGGCACGAATAAGTTGCCTGCAAAGTGCTCAAGAAGTTCTTGCGGCTTTGAGGGATACGTGTCTTCTCCTGGGATTAAAGTTCCTGGGACCAGCGGCGTCATATACTTGTTATGTTACTACACGGTTAATACTTTATGCAAGGCAAAAGAGCAGTATTTATCGGGCGCGTCTCGTCTGCCGCTGAAGTAAAATCAGGGTACCGCGCTACCACTATGCCTGTAGTAGCCGAGCTTATGCCTGGAGACGTGTAAGAAACATTTCCAGTATTCGCGGATACAGTTCTGATACGCCTTCCGCCGCCACCAGTGTCGGTGTTTTCTTTCTCTGTCACGTTTAAACTCGTAACAAAATTACCGGAGGCCCCGCCACCACTTACTCCATGTGTATGCCCCGCATCAGGTGCCGAGTGGTAATGTTGCTTACTCAGATCAGACTGAGCTACCCCTAGCCCCGCCGAAGAAGCTCTACGATTTGCATATACTAGGTAGTAACAGTTGACGGGGGACGATGTAACTTGATAAGGGGTTGATAAAGCGGCTGCTTGGGCGTTTGTTAAAACACTTTCACCTAATTTGTTCACATAGGTTGTGTCATTATAGAATTCGATCGTGTATGAAATCGTGTTTTGGCGGTCTGCTACCGTTTCATCCCCGATCCACTTCACAGCCCCAGTAGCACCAGAAGCCCCACTCTTAATGAGAATACGGAATGTCGAGGTCGCGTTTGACCCAAGGCCCCTCAAAAATATACCTCTTAGGTCGGGGAGCTGTCCGTAAGCCCCAAACTGCGCGGCGAGATGCGTTCTAAGCGCCTGAAGCTTCCATACAGGGACATTCTCAGGGGAATAGACCGCACCTGAGTTGCTTGAACTATACGCGGGGATGATATTTCCATTGCAGTAGAGGTACCCGTCTGGAGCTGTGCTGCCCGCAAAGTGAAATACCGCTCCTGTAGGAACTCCCCCCTTCACGCCCGTTACTGCCCCATCTACGATCTTAGATGTCGTGATGCCAGTTCCAAAGTTGCTTGTGCCATAGGTTGCCTGCGTTACAATCTCAGCATCCGCAATGTTATGGGTATGCACTGAGTCTATAGCTAACTTAGGGTGAGTCACACTCGCTGGAGCCAACTTACTTTCAGTAATGCCAGTCACGGTGCTTACGCTATCGACCAACATGGCATTCGTTATCACCCCAGCGGGGATGAGGTTCTCTAAGGCAACTTTATACACATCCCCTGTGTTGCGCTTTACGATCACATAATCAGATGCGCTTGTAGTCGAGGTAACTCCAAAAGCTCCGAAGATATACTCCTTCACCTTTGATAGCTGGCTTTTCCATGTAGCCCCGCCGCCTTCGACCACAATAGCGTCCGTGTCTGCAAGGACTGGTTTTTCCTCTAAGCTTGTTATTAGTTTATCACTCATATTATTAGTCTTCCTGAAAGAAATACACCGTCTTCGTTAGTCCTGCCCCATAGAAGGTAGTCTATAGCCGAAGCTCCAACCGTAGGCCGAACTATGATATAGCCATCTGGCACGCTCCCCGAGTCTGCAAAGTAGTTCTCAAAATGACTTCGCCCATCGTAGGGAGCCTTCACAATGTTAGACGGCGTAGAAGGAGGTGAAGCAATGAACCCTGAATAACTGGATAAATCCTCCACGGTAGCGGGGGAGATCGTAATGCTTGACCCCGAAAACACCGACGATTTTGCTGCAACGTAGTCGTCATGGTCAGACCCACTTACGATTGCTGCCATATTCACTGAAGCCCCTGAGAAAGTGGTTGATTTCACGCAGGAGTCAAAGACCTCCTCATCGAGTACCGTATTCGCAGGAACCGAGCTTCCCGTATTCAGGGCCGCAGATTTAATCAACGCGTCGTAGTCCTCTCTATCTAGGATTGAGGGGCTGCTCACCAAGACCGCTGTAGCTGAAGTGGCAGAGGAAGCGTTAATTGATGAATGCACTTCGCGGTCCCATACCGAGTTTGTCGGCACTACGTCTGAGCTTATTACGGGGAGGACAATCAAAGGCATCACCGCGACCGCAGGCAGGTAGTTTGAACTTCCAGCCTGGGTTGCTAAAATGCGGGTCACTCCAACCCCTTTAATAGTAGCGATGCTTCCACTCATAGTCGCCACGTTAGGATTCGAGCTAATAAAAGATACAGCTCCCCCTAGGGCAGTTGCGGATAGTGAAATGCTAGATGTCGTCAGCGGCACTGGAGTTGGCGGGAAAAAGCTGATTTGCTGCTCCCCTTTATCTACAATAAGAGCCCGAGAAATACTGCTGGCGAGTAGCCACTCACTATTGCCGGATTGTGACGCTGTGATGATTGTAACTCCCACTTTATTGACTACCACACCCCCGCTAGAGTTTACCGTAGCTACCGATGTATCTGAGCTGCTGAAGCTCACGGGGAGAAGAGAACTAGCAGACGCGCTGATCTGAAAGGATTTGAAGTTAAAAGAACTCGGCTCAAGTGGAGTGAACGTGATCTCCTGCGGCTTCAGCCCCACCGCCACGGAAAAGCTGACCGCCGCCGCGTTGTAAGTTAAACTCCCCGCCACACTCGCCGTTACGATTCCTATTCCTGAGTAGAGCCCAGTCAAATAGTAATCCCCATTCTCCAACGATACGCTCACAGCACCAGTCGCCAAAAATGAAACCGCCGCCCCCGTCGTAGAGACCGCAGTAATTTTTTCCTTTTGCGATATAGTTAGCCTAGAAGTGGCAGAGAAAGAGATAGCCTGTTCCCCTTTAGTTACGGTCAATAGACGATCTTGTGGAGTTGCTGCGGTCCAGTATGGATCACCTGCTTGAGACACAGTGATTGTTGCACTCCCGACACCCAAGATGGAGATTTCTCCGTTGGACACTAGGGCTACCGCGTTGTTGGAGCTGGTCGCCGTAACAGGGAGTCCCGAGGATGCCGAGGCTACGAGGGCAATCTTCCCCGCCCCATAGGGCACTGATTTAATGTCTGGAAAGAATATCGTCTGGGTCCCCTTGCCTATAACAACATCTTGGCTCGCAGAAGCTGGATTGTATATTGCGCTGCTTTGTGCTGTAGCCGTGATCTTTGCGTAGCCCTGCCTATTTATTGTCAGCGTACTCCCGCTAATAGATGCCACCGCAGGGTCAGAGCTGCTAAAGTTTACCGCTAGACCCACACTTGATGTCGCACTCAGAGTCGCTGTTTCAGCCACCTTGAGAGTCGGCAACGCAGTAAAAGTCAGTGTTTGTGGGAGTCCAGTTACGAGGACAAGAACGTATTCGTAGGAAGATTCGTAAGTCGCATCTCCGTCCTGCAAAAAAGAAATCACGGAGGCCCCTGGCAGTAGCCCGTGGAGCCTCCCATCCGCAGCCAGTTCAAGGATAAACGGGGACTCAATCGTGGCTGTAATGGGTAGCCCCGAATCGGCGCTATAGGAAAAAGAAGCGTACTCCCCGACTTTTAATGTTGTCGGGGCATTGACAGTTAAAACCTGAGCTAGTTTGAGTATTGGGGAAAGTGTTACACTTGCAGAGGCACTAGAGTAAGTGGCATCCCCAACTTGCGTAGCGGTAATAGTAACCGCTTGACGCTTCAGCATCTTAAACTGGTTTCCACTGATAACCCCTACCGTAGAATCACTCGACGTATAAACAAAAGACGTAAGCCCAGACGTTGACGTTGCGGTTAGCGTTACGGTCTCAGTCTCATAGGGCGGTATATCTTCTCCGCCGCCGCGCCAGTCAAACGTGTCATAGATTTCTATCGACTCAGTCCCACTGGGGGTTGTGAAGTCGAGCTTCGGTATCGCAAATGTGACAGTCTGAGGCGTTGTCGCTGGAAAATTGAAAGTTGCAGTACCGGTACCAGAGGTTTGATAAATATCAAAATCTGTCGATAGCTGAGTGTCATTACCGACAGCGGGAAACGCCACAGGACTTGTTGAAGACGAAATCCAAGCGCCACTGTAAATGACAAAATATATCCCGCTGCGGGTGCCGTCAGCTTTGTATGGGTAAATCTGAGTCTGGGGGAAAAACAGGTTTGCCGTTACAGTAATAGCTGTCTGCGTAGCAACCGGGAATACTTCGTTAAGCTTCCAAGGGCTCGTGTTAGTGACCCGCGTCCAAGACCCAGCAGTAAGAGTATAAAGCATCCTAGCCCCCTCCTACGCTCTCCACTGTCTCTAGGACATGAAGCATCATGCGGGAAAGTCGGCCTTGACCCGTCCACTTAACTTTTACTCCGAAGTCATACCCGAGATTATCGGGCCAGCCTGTAATTGCATTGGCTGTTTGTGGCGGTGTAGGGGATCGTAGTTGGGGGGCATATCCCTTAGCAAGAGGGGTTATGAGTTCTAGGGCGGCGGTGGGATTTGTATACTGCGTAGTAAAACACTTCTGCCATGTAGTCCACGGGATATACTTTGGGGAGCTGTCGGGGCGGTAAAAAAGCTCAATGTCTAACGCGGCAACAGGGCCCCCTGAGATAGCGTCAAACCAAAGGTCGCAACGCAAGAGCTTCTTCAGCATCAAAGCATCGTCGAAATCGTAATTACGAGTCGTAATCGAACAAACGATATTCGACTGCCCGTTGGAGGACAGATCGTACTCGGAAGTTTTTGTTATCTCCCATATCTCCAGTCGGTCATTGTGGTAGCAGCAGGCGAAGGCCCTGCGGTTCCCGTCAAAGTTACCCGAGGCCAGAGAAAGTGCATTGATGCCCGTCCACACCCCATCGTAAACGGCGGTGCTTTTTCCAAAGTTGCTGGAAACGCTCTGGAAATCGAGGGCCACGATACCACGAAAATAAGTAAAAGAGTTACGTGTTGATGGCGCACTAAAAGTCTGAACTTTCGGGAGGCACGTCATCAATAGGCGGTTGTCAAAACTAATTAAGCTCACCCCTACACTCAGCAAATCGGGAGTTTGGTCCTTGAGTGTTTTTTCAAGAAGCCATTCCGTGTCCCTAAGCAGAATAGGGTCGATTTCCGTAGAAAGCGGCGTCTGCCCCGTCCCAGAGAACTCAGCTTTTGCATTTCGATACGAGCGTATTCCATTTCCATCCATCGAGCGGAAGAACAAATCGCCGTTCACCGCGCATACGCTCTCTCCAACCGTTCCGATATTGACAAATAATACGCGCTGGAACCCAATGGTCTCCTTCCACTTTGAGCGTTCCATAGAGACGGAGAAACTCGCAGCGCCTCGGTCACAAAAAGCCACTAGATCACCCTGCCCTGCGGTCGTATCCTGCACAGGGAGAAATGCGAGCGACTTAATCCTCCCGAGTTCAGCGGGGATGATGAGGGCCCCTCCTTCGTTGATGAACCCATGTTCCGTAAAATGAATAATGTCCGTGTCTTGCCCCCCATTGAAAACACTAGCGAACCCGCTTGTCCCGTCTGACCCTGCGTCTGCATAGATAGTAAACGTAGTTTTAGCTGCATTCACCTCTAAAATTTCATACGTCCCATCTACGGGCTTTAAAGAATTGTGCGCCCCAATAGTAACATAGTCTTTTGCAACAAAATTATGAGCGGACTTGAGAGTGAACGTCTGCTTTGTCCCATTTGTGTCCTTAGCCGAAGTCAGTATCTCTATTTTTGAAGTGCTTCCCCCGAAAGAAATGTCCCCTGCCCATATTGCAGAGGGCATCGTTGTTTGCTCTGTCACCGCGACAAAGAGGCGACCCTGCCCATAAGCCATCAAGGTTCCTTTTGGTATTTTATCGGCGTCGGGCACCCCAAGGTTCCCAAGTTCCAAAGGCTTTCTCAGCTTCTTTGCTGTGTCGTTAGCCACATAGACCAGAGGCGTACTTGTCCCGTCTTGAATTACCGTGAATCGAGAGGCTTGGCAAAAGTACGCTGGCTTGGAAGTATCAAGCGTGTAGCCTGTTGAAGAAGTTAAATCAACAATGGCGTTTGTAGCGGGGTTATACTCTAGGATTCGACCACCTACGACAGCAAGAATAACGGTCGGGCAACCCTCTAATACCGAATGGTGTACCGCCCACCCTTGAAATAACCCCGTCGTTGTAGACAGGATGTTCTTGTAAGAAAACCCAGGGCGGGTCTTAGGCCCGCTACCACCTCGAAATGTGACATTCTGAGCGTAGTATACCGCCTTATCGGGGGTTAAGATTGGGTCTTTCGACCCGTCCATACCCTGTGGTACCCCGCGAAACCCAGCCATAATCCTACGGCTTTTTTTAGCGTCTCCGAGGCTCATATTTGATTAGCTATCGGGTCATCCCCATTGACATAGCTTTTTGAAAATCTCCTGTATCAGGGCTAGTCGCTTCTTCATATTCAGCGTCTTCAGGGGCTTTCTCTTCTTCACTAGAGGGGAGTGGAATCCCATCGATTGCCGTTAGGCATAAGGTGCCGTCACCTTCGAGTTCAAGAGTTGCAAGCGCCTCAAAAGAGCCCTTGTCGGCACCTTCTGGTAGCGTGAAGCCTTCCGGCATTGGGAATTTTAAATCAGCCATATTATTTTTTCTGCGCGGGTGTGTTTATCACAACCTCAATGCCGCCCCCGACCCTAGGGCCGGAGGCGGATGTTGAGGCTACGACTTAGGGAGTCGGTGGGCAGACATGGTCGCCAGCGCAATCTGTCAGATCATTTGCACGATCGACACAGCGGAGGTGACGTACCACGAATCCGAGGTCAGGACGCTCAACCTTCGTGCCGTAGGCGTAAAGCGCACGGAAGAAGCCTGTCGATCCATCGATGTTGGAATCGCGGTCTGGGATGTTGCGCCAGACGAACTCGCCAGCCCATGAGTAGGATGGGTTGTAGGTCATGCCGCCGCCCTTGCTCGTGCGAGCAGAAGGAGTCAGAACCTTCATCACATCTTGGTGGTAGATGACGGTGTCGGTGTACGGTGCGGCTTTGTAGCGAGCACTGATCTCCCACTTCATTCCACGGCTCGTTGCGATTGGCTCGTAAGGGTAGATACGCACCCAAGCTCCAGCAACAGCGTCGAATTCGTAGCGAGGAGGAAGCTCCACGGTGAAGAATTGGTAGCCGCGTGTGATGGTGTTCAAACCAGGAGCAGCCATCATTGGGTTGCCGTCACCACTGCCCATGTAAGCGTAACGATAGTCGTCACGAGTTCCGACGTCTTGGCGCTTGAGGTCGGAGAACGTGTAGCGTTCGCCAACAGCAGCGTAGATCGGTGTCATCTCGTCAACACGTTTGAACGGGTTGATCGAGCCACCTTGATAGCCGAGTTGCTCGTAGATCGCTTCGAGGATGCCCCAAGTGAGCTTGCTCGTAGCAGGGGCGAGAGCGAAGGAGGATGTCAAGGGGTCGTACCCTGCCGTAGCAACGGATTTGTAACCGCAAGCGTTTACATATTCGTCTTGGTAGGTATTCGTCCAGACATACTTCGTGTTCTCAGAGAGAACGCGAACGACGTTCTTGACTTGGTCTTCGACCTGCCATGCGAACTGAAGATCGTCCAAGCAGATGTCAGGGCTGTTCAAGGCCGCTTTTTTGAGCGACATGGTGCGGATCGTTACGCCGAAAGAATCAATCTTTTGACCGACGATATTGCTGCCACCACCAAGCGTTCCACTACGGGAGAGAGGACCGCCGTTAGCGCCGATGATGTTGGAGTTGTTCGGTGCTGCCGTATAGGTGCCCGATTTAGTGGAGTCGTCTCCGTCGCCGCCAGAAGAATTCCAGTTTTCAAAAGTCACACCGCCTGGGGTGCTCACTGCCGCACTAGAGAGCGAACGCTCGTAGATGGGGTAGCTGACTTGGTTGCCCTGACCGTCAACCCATTTATCTTTTGGAAGATATTTGAGGTAGAAGTCGGAGGTTACGATGTTCTTAGCGACGTTGTTGCGGATAAGACCGCCCCACTCGACGAAAAGCTGTTCAATGTTTTTTAGTGCTGCCATAATTTGATTAGGTTAATTTGCATGTTTGGTTACACGGTTGTTACACCGCTATCTGCTGCGGGACGGACCTGTGCAGTAGAAAGTCTAGGGTTGTTACATTTACCGCCGTAACTAGCGTCAACATGCAGATTAACCGCCTGCAAGCAGCGTCGAGTGAACTATTGCACGGTTATTACAGTTCAGTCAACGTACTATTTTTAGTTTTTATGCGTTGAGTTTGGCGCTAATCGCTTCAAGGAATCCTTCAAATTCTTCTTTAGGCGCTGCGATTGGGGAGGTTCCACCGCCCGCTTTAGGTGTAGCGGTTTGGTATTTGCTAAGAGCTTTCTCCGTCTCTTTAACATGATTGTAGAGTTGTTCCATCTGTCGATAGACGACAGGCATCATTGCGGCACGAATCGCTATCCGCGCCTTCCCATCCTCATTCATGGAGTCTACATTCAATCCCTTTGCAAAATTCTGGGCTTCATCGAGTTCATTATTCCATCCGTCATCCCCGTCCACCTTCTTGAAGAAAGGAAGCGCCTCTTGCACTTCTCCCCAGATTTTATCTAATGTAGAACCATAGTTTTTTGCGTAGGCCTCTTGCTGAGTTTTAGCCTGCTCCTGCCGATGGGCATCAATCTTCTCTAGGGCAAGTTTAGCGTTATTGACGACCTTCTCCCTCGTTGCTTGTACACGCGAGAACTTTTGCTCTAGCTCGTAGAGAGAAAATTTATCTCGGTCGTTCATGCCAGCGGCAATATCGCTCAACTTATCCGCACGGGTAGAAGGGTCGGCCTCAGAAAAAGCTTCAAAAAGCTCGCGCTCGGGGACTTCGTATTTAGCCGCAATAGCGCCTACCGAATCGCGAATTTGAGCCATCGGGGCAACTACCGCTTCTTTGAACTCTTTTGTCGCTTCGACGCGGGATACTTGAAGCTCTCGCTCATACTCCTCGTTCATTTGACGCAACCGCGTCACTTCCTCGGGATCACCAACGCTACGGTTTTTTTCTAGCTCGGCAACCTTGGCTTCCAGTTCCTCTCGACGGGACTTTTCCTGCTTCCAATCTTTCCGAGTGTTTACCGCCCACTTGCGAAGAGAGTCGGCCTCTTTAGGCATCTCGTCCGATTCAGTCTCCGAGGGTTTATCAGACGCCTTGCGCTGGCGCATCTTGGAGAACTCATCAGCAGTCGGCATCTCTTTTACCGAAGCTGCTTCAGTTTTTTCTTCCTCTACCTTAACGGGATCAACTGGGGGTGGCGCATCCTCGCCCCCGATTTGGAGCTTGTCGAATGCTTGAGCAATGCTGCTCGCTGCGTCGAAGCTCATGGTTCCTCCGCTGCCTTGGAGATTCTCGTCGGCAGTGGCGTTTTCGTTTTGTGTGTTTTCGTTGGTGTCTGACATAAAATTCTAATCTTCTGGCTCAAGTGACGGCATAAGATCGCGGTCATTTCGGCGTTTAAGGGCAGGCACCCCTAGGGCGAGGAGGGAGTCTAGGGCTAGATGAAAGCCTTCTCGACGGGTATTCTGGTGGCTATTCCACTCAGAGAAGCTGACCCCTTCAGGGGCCCCTGTCTCTCGGGGGGTTCCAAGCTCCCGCACGATGGCAAGAGCGACTTGGAACTCATTTGTTTTTAGTAAACTTGCGAAGGATGTCACCATCACTTCATTGGTTCGGAATTGATCTATAGTCATAACTGCCATTTATCTTTTGGGCATTTTGAGGTTGAAAGAACGAGCTTGGCTTTAGTGCTGCACCCGCACACGGTACATTTTCCTGACCCGCCGTAGGATTTCTTGTCCCAGAATTCGCAGCTCTTACATTGCTCTAGGCGATGAGTTATCACATCCCCGCCCGCTAAGGTGAACCCTGCCTTAGCCCACTTCAGCGTGTCTTTCAGTAAGGTTTCAACCATCGTAGGGGCTTTAATCATTGTAGGGAGCGATTCACTTTAGCTCTCAAGACCCGAAGGTTTGCGGGGCTATTATCAAGGGTGTTGTGGTTGCGGTGATCTACATCCATGCCGTCCCCTTTTTTGACGCGCCCCTCGGCGGTGAGCTTTCGGCGAGCAGCGTTGCGTCCTGCCCTCCGTTTCTTCTGCTCGGGAGTGGCATGGTAGTCTTTGTATTCTTTTTTGTAGTCTCTCATAGCGGTGGTTGCATCGGGGGCACCTGAGCTGTTTGATTTCCGCGTACTTTGGCAGCGGCCTTAGCATCTTCGAGGATCATCTTTTGCTGCGTTGTCGCAGCCTTCATCTGTAGGTCGGCCTTGTGCGCCTCGATTTTCATCTCCAAGTCGGCTCGGCGTTCTAGCAACTTTTGTTGGGCTTCAGGGGTTAATTGATCCCTTTCAGAAAGTTTCTTTTGCATCGCCTGATACTCAGCTTGCATCGCATCTTGTTGCCTCTGCGCTTCGGCCTGTTGAGCTTTCTGCTCATTCTGCATCTGGGATTGCAGCTCATCCTGAAGCCGCTGGGCGCTGGCTTGGATTTGCTGTAGCCGCTGGCGCATCATGCCAACTTGATCCTTGCGGACAAGGTCTTGTCCTAGGGCCTGCACATGCTCTGCGGTGTGCGGTAGGAACATCTGCATTGCAACAAGGGCTTGCTGCGGAGGTGTAGCCCCCTGTGAAATCGCTTCGTCAAGTTGGTCTAGGGCCTGCAAGTGAGTAGAAGCGTGAATGAAATGATTCTCCCCTGGGCTCACAGGCATCGGACTTCCCGTGGACATCGTCGCATTCTCCAATACTGCAATCTTGTAATCGATTGGAGGACGTAGAGACGTGCTTGGGGATGGGAGGTAGCGATCGACAACCTCTTGCCCGAAACGGCAAGCGATGCGGTCGCGTAGTAGATTGATTCGGCCTTGCTCATCGAGAGAGCCAAAGATTTCCATAGTCTCATCGACAGCGGCCATGCGCATCTGCGGACTGCCATACCCAATGGCGCGTACAGGATCGACTTGCTTAACTTTGATGATGGCTTCAATCGGGACTCCGCGCTTAATGCAGCGTTTGCGGAACTCGACAGCCTCACGGCCCCCTGGCTCTAGGGCGCTGTAGTCTCGTCGGGACAAGCGGTGGTAGACTTCGCTCAAGAGCCGCTTCCACGGGTGGTAAAAAAGATTTATCGAAGCAGACGAGAGCGTGGCTTCTTTTTGCAACTGGCTCCTCACCTCATACGCTGTTCGCTTTCCCCCGTCTTTAGCTACAGCGTTAGTCTGGTAAGAGCCCGCGTTATTCTGCATTTGCAGCGACATATCATTGATAACCGGAATGATATTTTGCTGTAAGTTCGGGACTGCTTTTTCAACAATCTTGAGACCAGGAGGAAAAAGAGCGTAGGGCCCGTAGTAGGTCAGAGTCAGATCATCAAGCGCCCTAGAGGAACTATCGCTAGGTTGGACAATCAGAGACGAAGAAAGTAATGCTCCGTCCACCATACCGCATCGCAAGCGGTTCAATACTTGGATGTGGGGATAAATCTTAAACCCGAGCCCACGGATTCCGTGGTAGGTGCCATTGCCTACGCCGTAACAAAAAGTCACAAAGCAATTTGTTGGAGAGTCGAATCGATTTTCCCTCTTGAATAGGAATTTCTCGTCTTTGGCTAACGGAGAATCCAATGGCTCTTGAAGAAAAATCAAATGCGAGACTTTACCTGAAAACTCACGCACCCACATGTGGACGACCTTCACAACCTTCCCCTTGGCGTGTCCGTAGAGAATGTCGTTATTTTTCAGCTCCACTTCCAGCTTTTCCCAATCGGACATCGATATAGTTTGATTGGACTGACACGCCCTCTGGATCGCAGAGCGGGTCGTGCTCACGTCCCAACCTAGCTCGGCAGCTACATCAGGGTCTTTGATAAAAGCGTAAAGCTCGTCAGCGCGGTATTCTCGGTCAGCCATCGCCACCTCGATCTCAAATTCATTAGCCCTGGTCGCCCTAGGGATTCGGAATTCGGACAGCCCCGCAACCCGCCAACGCCAATCTACCTCGTCTTCAAAATAGGTGATACCGACGCCGTGACTTACAAAATAATCGCACAGCCGTTGATGGTTAAACTCAAACTCTTTCCACTCGCGCAAGGTATGGTGAAACTCTTCCGAGATGATCTCATTCCACTCCGACTGCTGCTCCGAGGTGCCGTAGGAAGTTTGAACCCGAGCAAGCTTATCGACAGAGCTTGTTAGGTCATAATAGCCAGCAAGCGCCTGTTCCTTGAGCGCAGCCGCATCACCGAAGTCCAAGTTGGTTCGGTCGCCCTGCCCCATCTCAACGAGGTCGTTTGAGTTGAATGGAGGAGTGCCATTGAACATTCCATCGATGAGCGCCCTGTTCCGGCTACTGCCGTCATCCGCTTTCTTCGTTGCAAGATAGATGGCGCGGGCCGCATCGACGTTATCGACGCGACATTTAGGGGCTGCACCTGTTACGGGGTCAAGCCCCTTGATTTCGAGTGGGGCTTGGCTACTTTCGTGCATGGTCTTTTTCCTTCTTTCGGGGTTCTAAAATTGTGGGATCGTTAGTTCCAGTTATGACGCAAGTTGCTGGAAGAATAGGCTCACATATCATCTGAATGTGCGCCGATACCGTTGCGTTGCGGCGAATCTCAAAACGCATTTGAACATTCCAAAGTGGGGCGTTGCGGAAGCAGAGCTGCCGGACAAGAATAGAGCGTTGGTATAAATCTGCGGGGTAGATGCTAGACGCTATCAATCGAGGGTTTTCCTCAACTTTTTTACCTGTGGCGGGGTCAACTTCAACCGATGGCTCCACAGCCCCTAGAAATGGGGTGCGCTTGATCCGGTACTCCATCTCAATATCGTCGAGCCACGAAGTTTTTACGGGAACGCTATTCTCAAACCAATAAAAGGCCGATTGATTACCTGCGACATCGAGCCATTTTACAGTTTCCGAAAAGAGCTTATTTCGACTGGGCAACCCATCTAGGGTAAAAATATCAATATGCTCGAAAACACGCCCAAACTCATCAATAGAGTCTTCCATGATGGACTTGTGTGTGCGGCCTCCTACGAGGAGCAAATCATGGCCCCCGTCCCCGCCTAAAGCAGTAATATGGCGATATACAGGAACGTCTTCCGGCCTGAAAGGTAAAATAAGGAGCATTAGTTTCGTGTAAGGTTACTCGGTTATTATCATTTCGCAATTAGTTTTTCGAGTGCTTTTTTAGCATTTATGTGGGCGTCTTCGATTTCCTCCACCGTGACCTCGTCGAGGTCGGGCTGACAGGCGTGAGTGATTTCATGCAAAAGGGTTGCGCTCATATCAAACTGGGGGTTCAAAGTAACCACCCGAGTTTCATAATTACATAGACCGTAGAGGGGAACCCAAGACCCCTCGCGCTTAACCGGAGCAAGTTGTTTGAGCTCAAGCCGCCACCATTTGCCTCGGATTCGTATCTTAGTGCTTTTTAACACGGGGCTTCCTCGTATGTTCTTTTCGGTGACAGTTCGCGCAGAGGACAATGCACTTTTCGACCTCCTCCAAGACGGCTAGAAGTCCTGAAGTTCTAACTAATACGTTTATAGGGTTCACTTTAGTTTCTGGGTTTACGTGATGAAAGTCTAAAACATCCGCGTTGCCATTTTCTTTGCAGTGAGCGCACCCCGAGTTCAGTTTGTATTTCTTGATGAAAGATAAAACCTTCCCTCGGTACGCATTAGTTATTTTTACAGGCATTAGGCCCTAGGGTGAATGCGGATAAAGTTTTTTGCCAGGGTTTTGCGGCGTATTTTTCTCCATACACCGTCTCCGCTCTCGCTATCTCTATCGCCTTTGCCGTTCGTATTTCCCTCCACCGTTATGAGATTCTTTCCGTCGTCCTCCAGCACGATCCCAGTATGTGAGAAATCAAAAGTGACAATATCACCTGGTCTAGCGGTGAATTCCTCTGTGAGGATCGTCGTTGTTGCGGGGCGGTTCTTAGCCCAAGTGGTTAAACCGTAAGCAAGGGCGGTCTTAGGTCTCCAAGCCTCGGGGGTGCGGGTTTGAAGGTTAAGCCATTTCACAGCCTCGGGGTCTTTGATCCATTGCTGGATGCACCAGTCTACAAACGCCGCACACCAGGGCCAATTATCAGGCTCTAATGATGTTGAGCGTTGGTATTCAATGATCCTAGGGCCACGGTTATTACCCCCTGTTTCGAGGACGCCGATCTCGGCTTGAGCTATTGCGGTAAGTTTATGTATCATTTTAAAAGAAAGAAAACTCCAACTCCAATAAACACGAAGGGCAACACAATTAGTGATAAGGCTATGTGCTTGGCCCCCATGCTACCCTTTACGGAATACGTTTATGGCTCCTGCAACGGCCATTCCGGCAGCGGCAATGGCATTGGCCTGCTCAGGAACAAGCGTGACTCCAGCGGCGGATAGCACAAAAGCCAGACCTCTCCAAGTCGAGGATTCAGATAGGCGGGCGAGTATGTAATTTAATGCGATCATATTATTTGTCCTTATACAATTTAGGTTGCGGTACGATTGGGTTAAACCAATCGAGGTTTGGTGGTTCTGTGGGGATATACTGAAATTTGAGAGAGACTTTGACGTAACCCAGCTCGCCAACATGGTCTCCAGCGGGGGGGATCGGTACGGAGACGCACCCTGCAATTACTAACAAGGTAGAGAGTAGCAGGAGTTTAGTTTTCATTTCGAGATTACTCTTTCTATATTGCGTAAGCGCGTCTCGTGGTCAGCCAACAAAGTGTCGTGGCGTTTATCCGCTTCAGCGCCAGCCTCCATGCGGATAAGAACGGTTTCGATTTTGCTCAAGCGGGCATCGACTCGTTCGCTGGAGTTAGCAAACTCCCCTCGCGTTACAAACTGCGACTGCATAAAAAGCATGACCACTACGCCAATGGGGGTCGCCATCTTTAAGCCGACATCAAGAGATTTGTTAATGTTATCAATCATAGTCGGCTACATAAATGTTATCCCCAGTAAATTCATCTAATACCCCTATTAAGCGGCTTGGGGTTACTATTAGTTTTACGAACCCCCCCGCGATAGGTAGGGAGCCGTAGGCAGTCCAGTTGATTCCGTCGAAAGAAATGGCTTGGTAGTTTCCATACGCCCCGAGGGCGACAAACCTACCCGCGAAGTAAGCTACGCTCGTCCAGTTGCGTTTTAGGCCTGCGGAAGTATAGCTCGCCCCGTGCCAGTTTTTGCCATCCGTTGAGTAAGCAAATTGAAAGTTGCTGGTCGAACCGTTCGCGCTCACAGCTACAAAACGCCCGCTCCCATACGCGACGGCGTTCCAAAGGTGCCCAGATTGTAGATTTTGAACGGGCCCGCCGTCTGTCTGATTGTTATTATACCGCCCCTGGTTCCAAGTTACCCCCCTATCAGAAGACCACCCCATTTTATGATACCCGCCACTAGCAACACCTACATACAGACCCGCCGCATCAACCACATTATTGTAAGTCCCATCGACAAGCAAAACGCTACCACTCGCGGATTTAAAAGACGTATTCGAGTCAAAGCTCCAAGTGCCCCCTGCGGCATACTTCATAAACATCGTCGGCCGCCCAGCTATCCCCTCTACGCACAACATAAATCTTCCATTGACTGAGTCGTAGGAAATTTCAGAGATCGCAGTTATCGAGTTATACGTTGATGGGACGCTGAATTTAGTCCACCCACTAGCAAGGGAGGAGGTCGCGTAAAAAGAGTAGAAGCCATCAGTGGGCCTAGTCGTTCCATTCGCTTGTCCTATTTCAGTTGCAAGCCACATCCCTCCGCCATAACAAGTAGCTTGATAAAATTCGTTGCCCGATTCGGTATTCCAGGGGACTACGGGGGTTCTCCAAGTGTCGCCAGCGTCTAGCGAATAGCTATACGTGTTGCTCCCAGTCACAAGAACTGCGTCACTTGCGCCTTCACGTGCGTAATGTATCTCTGACCACCTCTGTTTTGTTAAGGGGCGGGAGGTAAAATTAAAATCAGGCGTCGGGCTTATCCATACCAAGTCGCCAGCCGAATTATACGCCAGGTAAATGGTTATTGTGGAGCCCGATGATGAGGTATAAGCGATTTCATTTGGACCGTGACGCCCGTTACTTAGAACTGTAGGGGTTCCAAAATCCTCCGTTTTTTCTACGGAAGTTTTTGAAGCATCTAGGGCTGGTAATTTGGAAGTTAGGATGAGTTGAGTCTCATCACTTTCCGATTTCAACTCCCCTTGAAAAGCTGCAATGTTAGCCTGAGACTGGTCGAATTCCGTTTGAAGGAGAGCCTGAGTAGCATCAATTATGCTTTTGAACTGGGTTTGGAAGGCGGTCAGTTGAGTCCGCGTGTCGCCGAACTCCGTTTGAAGGAGAGCCTGCGTCTGGTCACTCTCCGCTTTAACTTCGGTTCGGAACGCCGCTAGGTCAGCTTGAGACTGATCGAACTCAGTCTGAAGGAGTGTCTGCGTCTCGTCGTTCTCCGCTTTAACTTCGGCGCGGAACGCGGCTAGATCAGTCTGCGTCTGGTCGAACTCCGTTTGAAGGAGGGTCTGCGTCTCGTCGCTCTCCGCTTTGACTTCTACTCGGAACGCCGCAAGGTCAGCTTGAGTCGCGTCAAACTCCGTCTGAAGGAGCGCCTGAGTCTCGTCGTTCTCGGCTTTGACCTCCGCTTGTAAAGCGGTCAGTTGGACTTGAGTCGCGTCGAACTCCGTTTGAAGGAGAGCCTGCGTTTGATCGCTTTCCGCTTTGACTTCGGCTTGGAAGGCGGTGAGTTGGACTTGAGTTTCATCAAATTCAGCCTGGAGGAGAGCCTGCGTCTCGTCGCTCTCGTCTTTAATGAGCTTGCCCAAGTCAACGCCATCCTCGTAAAAAACAGAGACCGCATCAGTATTTTGGTGCGTGTCGCAGTCTTTGTAAGCCGCAAAATGGATTACGGTGCTGAAAGATGGGTCGATGTCTATAACAAGCCTCGTTCCTCCAACCGTATTAGCGAACCCTGCTGTGTAACCACTACCCTCGTTGACAATGGTTATTACACCACCGCTTATGTGGACGATGCCGCCTTTGTCAATGCCGCCTTGGTAGATATTGAGATTGCCGTTAAATGACCCTATGGCATCGTAGCCTACCGCAGATAGAATCCCACCCGTAGCATCCGCCACGGTGCTGATATTCGCTGGCTCATGCTCATGGATATGGTAGATAAAACCAACCGTAGAGTTGACCGCAAGAAGAACGCGTTCAGCAGGCAGGGCTATGCCGTGCAGCGTAACCGTTCTAGCTGCTACATCGAGCGAGATGGGGCCTGTGAACTGCTGCTTCATGGCTCCTCTGACTCCTCACTAACCTGCGTCAACAACTCCTCCACCTGAACCTCTATCGGGACGCTGGGCGCATCCACTGGTACCGAGGCCCACGTCAGCCCCAGCCTTGCAATTTCCGCCTCACACTCTTCTTTTGTCCCTGCGAATAATTTTTCTTGGGTCGAAATGGCTTTGTCTGTTTCTTCAAAAAAAATAACATCAATGTCGTTGTGAATTAGTTTCCACCCAACTGATTCATCAAAAGACCATCCATCATTGTTAGGTTCTATATTCATGCTATTGTCAGAGTTGAAATTGCAGAATTGTAAGTTGCGGTTCTTCCATCCGCGCCAACTAAAGAGACAGCAGGGTAACTTTGTGTCGTTGCCCCCGAGAAAAGTCGATAGGTTTCCCCCGCAAGCGGGGCTACAGAAAATGTTACAGTCAAGGCTGTATTTGTAAAATTTGCTTGAGAAAATTTTCCAGAAGTTCCACTAATCAATGTTGTTACACGCAAAGTTCCAGCTTCGATAGATGTAGCTCCAGAGTAAGAGTTATTGGCAGAAAAAATAAGATTGCCAAAGTTTCTTTTTATTATGTTACCTGTCCCTGTGATGGCGTTAATAATAGTTTGGTTAGCGACTGTTGAGTTCCAAATAAAAGTGCCATTATTTAGGAATAGACTTCCGCTTTTTTGGTTTAGGAACGCAGCAGATGCCCCTCCGATTTCCATGATGCCGGAATTTATTCTAATGGCGGTAACACCATCGCCAAACATTCCGAGCAGACCCTCTTTAAATAACAGTTTCCCAGCCCCATTTTTTGTGAGTTCGCACCTGCCAATTACCGCGCAATCTGCCCAAAAATCAGCCGTCGCATTGCTGCCGCTGGCTATATTGAACACCACAGGTCGATTGCCGCCTTGATCGTTGAAAAATCCATTTAGTCTGATAAGTCGGTTTTGTACTCCTCCGTTTGAGTTAATAGTAACCCCTGTGATAGATTGAATTAGGCCATTTATGTTATCCAATGTAATGGTTGCACCTCCATTACTGTCAATATTGATAATTGTTCCGTGTAGAGTAGGGTTCGTAGCAGCACCACTAGCAAAAACCAACCCTGATCCGTTGTTGATATTGTAAGTGCGGTTCGATGTGTTGTATAAATTGGTAGCACCAGCCTGCAACCTTAGTGTTCCTGCATTTATTGTTGTTCCCCCACTATAAGAGTTTATATTTGAAAAAATTAGCGTTCCAATTCCTGTTTTAACAACACCTAACGCACCGCTAATAACTCTTGAAATCGTAGTAGCTTCAAAAACATGAAAATTATACAACGAACTTGCAACCGATGCGATTGCATTGACAACGGTTGCTCCTGATCTTGCTGCGTTGGATTGAGTTAAAATCATCCGACAATTATGTAAAGTGTGTTCGCGGCTGGGGTTATTGCATTATACCCAGACATAGTTATTTGCATCATGTTCGTAATCGGTGTTGTGTTAGCAATGCCTGTAGTGACTGACCCGACTTTGGCATTCAAAGCAGTCTGCGTAGCCGTTGAAATCGGCTTGCTTGCGTCCGAGGTATTGTCCACATTATCAAGTGCGACATCGG
>Ga0209107_10000565_pt1 | contig 21336 bp, 48 predicted proteins | sample LakErihyJuly2011_2_FD_187460 | JGI IMG/M metagenome (GOLD analysis project Ga0209107, IMG submission 187460) | Freshwater microbial communities from dead zone in Lake Erie, Canada - CCB hypolimnion July 2011 (SPAdes) (version 2) | ecosystem: Environmental > Aquatic > Freshwater > Lentic >...
ATCTATTGACAAATATGGATCAATATGCTGCTATATAGGGCTATTGACATTACGATACGATTATGCTAAGGTCATGTCCCATTACATATGTATGTTTAACTATATATAACTATAGTATATGATATGCTATCTATAGTATAAATTCTCCACTATGCTCCACTTTACTCCACTATATAAGCCTTCTAAGGGCTATATGGGACTAGATAAATTGGAGGGGGATATAGGAGTTAGGACCTAAAATGGATCTTTCTTGACCCTTATGTTAGCATTGTAATAGCTCATCTTAGGGTCCTTGATCCAACCTTCTAGGGTCTGAAGATCTAATTCATATGAATAGCCAAAGATTTCCACAGTATAGGAAGGATTGTCATTTATATTATTATTTATAATATCTTGTCTTGATCCTAGCGATTCTTCGTCTAGCTCTGGTGATACTGTCTCTATTGTAGCCGTCTCTTTTGTACCCCAATTAGTAACACTTGTTCCAGTTACCTCAAATGGGCTTCTAGAGTATTCATCCCTAGCTGCATCCAGGTTGAGCTCATATATTGCATCTTCATCTACAACAGCTTTGATCACATCAGCAATTAGGATCTTTTTCATTGTTCTAGTTTACCATATTTTGCTTTTATTGACTTTAGACTTTCTAGACCAATCTGGAGCTTTATGTGCAGTAGTTCCTCTAGATGTAGAATCTATTAGGGCTTTATTCTTATCTAATGCTTCTTGGGCATATTGAAGCTGTTGATCCCAATTGAACTTCCGTTTTTTTGCTTTAGTCATTATAGATGAATCTCATTTACAGGTTCTTTGGACCAATGTATATATGATCTAATATAGACTATGCCATACGCTATAGCTGAGAATATGAATCCGTATTGGCTTGTTATTACTGCATATGTTATCCATAGACATTCATTAAATAGAAGAACAAACCATCCCCATTTATCTTTTCTGCCTACGAAATATATACCCGCTACACCAATTACTGCCAATATCCATGACCAATACATTTTAAAAACCTTATCTATAGTTATCCATTATAACATATAGATATAATTCTAGTCAACTAGATTATGCTCTATCTTGCTGGCAATCGCCACCTTTGCACTTTTAATTACATTACATCTTCCATGTGCTGGTCTAACATTATCTAAGTTATCTGAACCACCTTTTGATAAAGGATATAGGTGATCTATATGTAAGCCATTATCCCATCCAGGCTTACCACACTGTCTTGGGGCAGATAAATCTATTGGGGCTTGGCAGATATGGCATAAATTCCCATACTTATCTAGAACCTGCTTCTCAGAGTAAGGTGCATGTGCATTGTTTCTTTTTAAAGCTTCACGCTTTCTATTTTTCTTTCTTCCCCATTCTTTTACTTTCTCTGGGTTGGATTTTTTATATTTTTGCTCATGAACCACTCTTTTGTCTCTATTTTCTTTATCATATTTTTTACTGGTTTGTCTACTTTTCTCTGGATTTGCTCTATGGTAGGCAGCATTATAAATAGACCTACATGGCTTGCAATAGCTACCATTTGTTGCTTCAGCAACCTTGCATGAACTACAAATTCTCATCAAGCCCTACCCTAAATGTGTCAACGTAGTTGACTGGGATCTCTCTACCGCCGCCGATTTCACTAATTGCGATCTTATTTTCATGATATTGCATATGAAAGTCATATAATTGATGTGTGACTGAACAAAAGCATATAGGGCAGTGTGTGATCCACTGAGACTTGTCTTCCCACCGCTTACTCATGCTTCAGGTGAAGGAATCGGACCTTCATTATCAGTTTCGGAAACTGCTCTACGGCCATTATAGGAACCTGAATTATCTTTGGGGACAATTCGCTTAATTTCGTAGCAACACTCAGGGCATTCGCCTCTGTATAACCAGTTACCTGAATCTAAGACAACCATCTCGGTTAGCCTTCCTTCTACGTTCTTATTACAAGATACGCAGAAAGCACTCAACATTACTGTCAATGAGCATCCGCTTCACGAAGCCATTGATCTTCCCATAAGCCCATTAATGATTCGTTACCAATATCATCAAAGTAGTAACGCTTGGCGTTACTATTGTAAGTCCACCCGTACCATCTATCGCCTTCAGACCATGTTAGATTAGTTGGTCCTTCTTTTTCGTATTCCCACAAGGATCTATCTACAGATTGATATAATCTTACTTCATCGAATACTGCTTTGCGAAGTGGATCCCACCTAAATATTCTATTAACTAACCAATCAATCATATGCCATTCTCCTCCATATACTTTAATCTTTCCTCTGAGTTGTCTACAGGTCCACCTTCGTTTTCCCAATATGCAACGCCGTTCTTATCACGGTCATTCCACTCTTCCCCGCTCATGTCAATATCTTTTAACATATCCTCTATGACCAGTTTAAGACGCATAGACCTATCTAAACCATCATTCATCTTGGACATCTGGATCCTTTTCCCATGTAAGCTTTCCATCTTTATAGACAGGCCAATAGCCAAGTGGACGCCAGTCCATTTTCATAATTTTAGGTTCTTTCATTATAGATGATTCTCATCTGTTCCATAATTAAGGCTTGCTTTCTTTCAAATGCACTTGTCTTGGGCTTAGAGGCAAGCCTTTTTGAATTCTTTTTTTGACGCTTTATTCCAGACTGAGACTTAGATACATTATTTTTTTTCATATGTTTAGTATACTATATAACATAAATGTAGTCAATAGTTTAAGCAGGGGGTCTAGGCTTTTTCTTGTTGTAGAAGAAATATTGGGAAGAGTATCTTTCGCCAGCAATAATTGGGAGTATCTCGTGCTCATGGTGGGATCTAAAAACTATTACGTCACCAGCAACTGGTTTGTAGACTATTGGCTCTTTTATAAAGTCGCTTTCACAAAATACTAGCTCGCCCCCTTCAAAATCATCATTCCAATAAAAAATTTGAGTAAATTCCATTAAAGATTCACCTGGAGCTGCTCCAAAATATTTAGCAAAATCTCCAGTTGGAACGTCTTGATGCTTTCCTAAGAAGGCACCTGGGCCTCTTCTGTCTACAATTCTTCCATGGTCTAGCGGGTTTGAGTAGCTGACATTGCTAACTTCTGCATTAAATAGCTTTGCCCATTCAAGGTAATTTTCTGCGCCAATTTTCCATAACTCATGATTAATTGATCTTGGCATATGCATTCGTAGTTGATCTACTGGGTCATTTGTGCAAGAGCTGTCGTGCCAAAACTCTTGATCCAATGTCTTCATCATATTTAAAAGCCTTATTCTTGTTTCCTCTGGCATAAGATTTTTATATACTTTGTACGGAAGCCCATCATCGAGCAGCATTCCGTGTATAGTCGATGTATCTTTAGGGGGTGCTGGTTTTAAATTAAGCTTCTCTAACCTATTGTGTGTGCCATCACAATATGGAAACTTAAGGGATCTTCCACAAACACAGTCTCTAGCCATTTATTTTCTCAACATCCTTTTGATAGCAAGATTGACAATAATTACCAGATTCTAGCAAATGGTTTACAGTTAATTCAATAGTTTCATTGCATGTTTCACATTCTATAGTTCCGATAGGTATCATATTGTTCTCCAAGCCTTATTTATCTCATCAAATTTGTATTGATTAGATATGTTGCCGATTACATTTTTCTTGCCACAATTGTCACATATGTCATACAGATTCCCAGTAAATGGACAGCTAGACTCTCTAGACATATGGCCCTTGATCATGCATATTATTCTTTTCATAAAGAAAATCCTTTAAATTTTGTCCATAAAGAAATTGTTTTTCTTGTTCCAGACTTAACCTCTTTGACTTCATGATGGAAGTAAAGGTTTCCAGGAAAAGCAATAAGCATTCCCTTTTCTGGTTTAATTGTTAAGTTGTGCTGCGGGAATACCAACTCCCCGCCTTCAAAATCATCATTTAGGTATACGATTAAAGATAGATGTCCGCTCCAAGAATATTGATTTTGATACCAAGAATATACTGGTTCGAGAGGATCAAAAAAATGAGGTTGAATCATATCTGTATGCTCTGGAACAGAGGAACCAGCCTCACGATTATTAAAGTCTATTGTTCTATCTCTTTCAAACTCCCAGCCATAAAGCTTTTCGGCTTCAGATCTAAGCAGGTACTCGTATGCTTTTAAAAGCTCTCTTTGAGAATAAGCATTTTTAATTTTAATTTTTAAATCTAATGTTGGATTTTTGTCAAGGTATAGATCAGTGTAGCTTAAAATTTCATCAATATGATTATGCGGCATATAGTTTTTAATAATTTTTATATTATCAATGCTATTGCCTAATTTTTCTGACATAGGATCTGTTTTTTCTATCATAAAAATCATTATCTCACTTTAGAGGAGAAAAGTCAACCAGGATTTTTGGGCAACTCAAATGCATCAAGCATTCCCCATTTAGTATATCTGTTTATCTGAATAGATGGAAGATTAGTATTTAATTCCACGTGCTTCCATTCTGTAAGATTTATTGAGTAGGCCTGTTTTATTGCATCCTCATAGCTATCAGATTTAACCCTTATCTTGTATTCGTCTTTAAGGGTGGCCGTTACCTCAAATAACTTTGACCCCTCCCCAAAAACTTTTTCATCTATCTTGTAATTAAAGTTATACAATTTAATTGTTTGATTAGATATAAAATTATTTGAGCTGTGGAAAGAAATAATGTCGCCAGGGCTAGCACTTATTCTTTTTTTATCTGGGAACCTTAATATATCTGCAGTGTCTTCAAACACTATTTCTGTATCATAATCGCTTACTACAATTACAGATATTCCGTCCCCATCAGACTGTTCATTTATTATTTCCATATTAAACTCTAAATTAAACTTACTTTTACAATGTAAAAACAGTTCATTAATAATATCTGACTCATTTTTATCTATATTTAAATCAAAAAAATTAGAAGAAAAAAATATTGTATTCAAATTACGCATTGTTCCCTTTCTTTGCTGCCCCACCTGGCCTCGATCCAGGGACACCCGAATTAACAGTTCGGTGCTCTACCAACTGAGCTATGGGGCATCTTATAACCATTATATACAATATAAATTGTGATGTCAATATTCTTTGCGGTATAATTAGTATATGATAGATCAAGATAAATATAATGAATTTAAAAAAAATCAGGGTCCTATAATTGATGAGGACTTTGAAATTAGAGTCGTAGACGACGTTCTCACAGAAGAAAATATTAAAGATTTGTACAAAATTATTGAACAAAGTGAGTCTACTGTTCAAGCTTGGGGCGGAAGAAAAAGTTGGAACTTAATGGTAGACAAGCATATGTATCAAAGACTGAATCAAGTAATTAGAGATAAAATTGGAATAACTCTAATACTAAAAGAGTATTTCTTTATTAGATACAACCCAAAATATGGATATATTCCTAAATTGTTCCCACATTATGACGATAGGGTGTCTCAAAGAGTAACAATTGACATCCAGCTTAATTCAAATCAAGATTGGGGAGTTGTTGTAGAAGGCAAAGAAACAGTACTTAAATACAACCAAGGTTTAATATTCGCTGGAACCCAGCAGCAGCACTGGAGAGAGCACATTGATTTAAGAGAAGACGCAGAAATTGATATGCTTGTATGCAACTTCTCTTATCTACCAGACAGACCTTTGCAAGAAAATCATTTTAAGATGCAAGATGAAAGGTCTAACTTTTTAATAGATCTCACTGGCATTGGTAATAAAGACGAAAAGTATTCTAGCTAATTGCTATAAGTCCACGGATCTTTTGGGTGCTCACAATAAAACTTTGTAGTATCCACTGGCTTTTGTGGCTCACCTAGATACTTTTGTCCTGGGTACAGGCTTCTAATTGAATTACAAATATGATGATCACAATCTTCCATGTGCATCATTTCTCCCATAACAAGAGTAACCTTAGTTCTAGTAGTAATCTTTTGCAGGTCTGGGTGCTTAGATATTTCGTGCGCCCACCCAGTAACTATAAACTCTGTAGGCAATGTTAGATCGCAGCAAAATGATATAAGTTTATTTGCATATTGCTCATTTTGATCTGTTTCCCACTTAAAATCTTTTTCAATAATTTCAAGAATTTTTGGTATATCCTTACCCCAGACATAAACAGTTAGGCTTGTCTGAACATCCTTAAGTAATGGGAATTCAGTATCAACATTTTTAGGTTCAATTGTGGGATGTATAAAAACCCTTCCATTTGATAGTCCGCTTGCTACAAGTGCCTGTATGCCTGCGTTAGGGCCTGGGAGCACCACGTACGGCAGGCTTAGCCTAATGCACTCCTGAATGTATTGTACTCCTGGATCGGATACGGCAACCTGGCCCTCCGAACAAATGATTAAGACAGTTAGCCCATCCCTGATAGAACTAATCACATAGTCTAGCTGCTCCCTATCTGCGTGACACGAATGAAAGCTTTTTAAGATTATTAAATTTTTATTGATTTCATATTTTTCCAATAGTTGGTCTGCATATGTTGTCGGGTAGTCGGATAAAATAATATCTGCATTTTTAAATGCATCAAGCATTCTCAATGTTATATCTTCTAAATTGCCTAGCGGCATGGATCCTACAATTAATTTACCAGTCATTTTATTTCCTATCTATACTCTCTAATGTGAAAATCTACTGGTACAAGCCACTCTTGGTCTGACCCCGTATTGCTTAGTCTTTCTTTAAAAAATGTCATTTTGCTTGTTTTCATTTTTAAATCATAAAAATAGCTATCTTCTGTCCATTCGCCATTAATAATATTCATAATATGCTTCATGCTATATCTATTTTGTTCATTTTCATTACCATATAAATTAGACTCATCGCCATTTGAATAGTCATCCATATCTTTTGGAATAGTTTCAAGTAAATTTGGATATCTTTTTTTAAAATTTTCCATTGTCATTGATCTTGCAGCTTGGATGTCTTTAATTATTGTGTTAAAGTCTTCGCTCCTTAGATTATAGTTTAGCAGCATATTGTGATGAATTTTTCCATCACCATCAAATGTTACATTGTCTGGTAGCTTAGTTTTAGTTTTTGCTTTAGCGCATAGCTCCAAATCAACCCCAGTGTTCCATCTTCCGCCTCCAATGATATAGTCATCAAACCATAAATGATTTGATGATTTCAGCTCATCGTCCACCTTTTTATAAACCTGCTCTAAAGAAAGTCCTTGAACTGATATCCAATTTAATACACGCATTAATTTGCTCCAAATGTTTGTGCATGATCAGAAACGTCTAACCATTTTTCTAGCCTTTGCCCCGCAATTATATCGTTTACTGTCGCATACTCAGCCCCATTAAATTTAACAGAGTCTGGTAGCTTTACCAAATGGTCCCACTTTTTGTCTTCAGCTAGCCTGATTGCTTCAATACAGGAGTCTATGAGATCAAGGGTGACTGGCGGGTAGTTTGTATTTTGCAAATGGTTAGCAATTTCATTTTTTAATTCATCTATGTTTCTATCTATCATTTTTTCTGCCCCACTTAACCCTGTTCCATCCACGCTCATGAAAATAGTAAAGAATTGTTTTTGTAAATACCTCAAAGCTTGCAATTGCTCCTGCTGTTACTGGCTCTTTGGTTATGGCCCATGATATAACAAACGTGTCTGCTGTTCCAATTACACGCCATGTAATTGCTTTTAATGCTGATCTTTGTTTAGTAACATTCATGATGGCCACTCAATATTGTTTGGCTTAGATACAAAGTCCCACACCTTATATGCCCATCTCTTTACGTTTTTCAGTAGCACTAATAGCTTCAATTTCTGCTCCTAACGACACCTGTTCAATCTTATATCCTACATCACGACCATAGACTATATTCGTAATGTTAGGCATCTTAATTACCATTGCTTTATCCATTACTGGATCCTCTGCAATATATGCCATTACTTGGTCAAAATCTAGTGGGTCTTTATTACTAGTCTTGTACGTATTTCTTACACCAAGCATTACTTGCTTTGTTCGTTCACCCGCCTCTTTATATAAAGCGTGGTGCCCCTCATGCCACGGCTGGTATCTCCCAAGCATTAGTGTAGTTGGCTCCCTCCAATCGTGCAATTGAAAGTCAACACATGCAAGCCTCGCAGCTAAATTTGATTCTGTATTGTCGTCAAACATTAGGTCAACACTCTCTGGGTGCTCCCACATCGCAGTTGTATCTGGGAAATCTCTTACGGGCTTTCTATTCATCCAAACAATTTTATCTGGCTTTCCGAATGAAGACCTTGTTTCTTTTGTTGGATTAACAAAATCTACTACTACATGGTATCCTTGCTCTGAAAGAAGCCTAGACAGCGCACCCATCCTACGGGCTTGCTCAAGCCTATCTTCTGGGCTAAATCCTAGATCTTTATTTAGTTCTGCTCTTACTGCATCTGCATTTAAATGCACAGCATTAATTCTATCTGCTAGCTCTTTTGCAAATGTAGTTTTGCCAGAACCTGGTAGTCCTATTACTTGAATAATCATTTGTTCATGTCTTTCTTTCTGTGGTGTGGTGTCAGCTGGTCTATCATTTTTTGCCTTAAGTGTTCTGGCATTAACTTTAAAGAGTCTGCGGCTTTATGCCCCCAATGACCTGGGGGTGCCAAATTAATAAGAAACATTATGCAGTAATCATTTTCATCTTCAGAAGTATAGTCTGGCCTAAAATGAATATCTTCTTTCCCGTATAGAAATACTGCAGAGTTGGGGTCGTCTTGAAAAAAATCATCACCAACGGTAAGTCCCCAATCTGGCAATGTAGTCTCTACACATAAATCAATAACATGGGTTGATGGCAAATTATCTAAATGCTTTTTAAGGCTAGGCTTTATGCCATTTACTATTTGGTACTTTACTGCATGTGTATAAACAATGTCTAAATCTTTTGTATTAAATTTTTTATTTGCCAAGTCAACAATCTTTGCCTTTATATTTTCTGGAAAATCAGTTATAGCATAGTATCTACTATAGGCTTCTGAAAAATATATGTTTTCTGATGACAGGTCTTTGAATGCTATTTCTCTTAAAGCATTAAAATCTTCTTCCTCAAAAACATTTTTTTCATAAAATGATTTCACAGATTGTTCCGTTCTTAAGGTTTTTTGTGTCTTGGTTTTTTAGTGGGTTTTGGAATTAAGCTTGTCTCTCTTCGTATCCCATGTTTGTTTGTATCAATCTTAACACCCTGTCTTGGATACTTTTTAGGCGTTTCTCTGCTTGTAATAGCACCAGCAGGCGCACCAGCGTTAGCTGGTGGCACCGTGCCAGTACCATCTTCTTTTTTAAAACTATTACTCATTGGTTAAGCCTGACTCACCATCTCTAGATACATCTGTAATTGTGACTGGAGTAGCGCCTTTGGTGCTACCTAATGTTTCGCATCCGCAATCGTAACACATTAGTTGCAGTTCTCACAATTCTTTACTGCACAATCGGCTTCGCCTCTTGTGTCTCTTGTGCACTCTGCGCCAGACTTTACTGGTGCAGGCGTTGGTGCCGCTGGCTTTACAGCCTCAGCAATAGCTGCTTCCATTGATGGAGCAGTTACTTCTTCTTTATCAAATAGATCCATTTTTACTTTGGGCCTTGTGCTGATGGCTGGTTAGATACATCTGATGCAGGGAATGCTGCTGATGGATCTGCAGCGTACTGCTCTCCAATTGTGTGCTGTACTGCTGGCTTTACTTCGTTAAATCCTGTTAAATTCAATCCGTCTGTCATTTTCTTACTCCTATAGGTTATTTATTTAAGTGGGACTAGTATTCCACTCATAGGTCTATTATAGCATTTAGTTGATTAGGATCTGTATATCTGATGCCAGCAATCGTCACAAATATCTATGATCGAGCCTTCTGGCTTTGAAGTAAGTCTGGTTGCTTTTTTACCGCATCCCGCCATTTCACATAATCCGCTAAACATTATTTAGAGGGGCCTTTGGCTTTTTGACCACGGTATCCTGTCTTCTTCTTATTCATTGATCCTGGCTTTTTGTAGCCAGACCCATTTGGGGTAGCGGCAATTCTTTGCTCTAAAGCCTTCTTAATTTTATCGTGATGCTTTCCCATTATCTTACCTGACCTTGAAGTATAAAGTTTTCTTTTTTTATAGAGTTAGTATATCTATCTCTAATTTCTTTTTCTGACTCTGGATAAACCGTAGCCAATTCTTCATTGTATGAATCCATATGCTTTAAACCAGTCTCTGACTGCCATTCTAAGGATGGTATGTCTAGGCTGTTGTCAGTATAGCTAAAAAATAGCATATCTAAATAATCACTGTCTTCAAACCTTAGTGGTTTTCTCCAATGAGCATTTCTAGTTATTTCTAAAACAAGAGCGTCATTTGTATTTAATGTATACTCTTTTATTTCATCGTCTTGTGCGACAACTATTGGCCAGTCTAAAGTCGACCTTAGCTGTATATCAAACATAAAATGTTCTTTTGTTGGAGGATCTAAGTGGGGTCCCAACTGTGGGAAACCAAAATCTTTTGAATATCTTACAAAAGAAACGTATCTAAATTCAGCATTTTCATTAAATTGTTTTGCAAATTTGGTTATTATTTGCTTTAATTCATCAGACATCTCCCAGTCCTGCAAGCTGCATTGAATTCGTCCAAGGTAGTGGTCGACCACCCAATCATTCATATTTGTTTCAATTGTTTCTCTAGAAATATCAGAAAGCATTATATAATTTTTGTTTTTTAATAGATCATCCATGAAATTTCTAAACAAATTTAGCTCTTCTTCAGTTAAAATGTCTTTTATTACAAAAGGGAATTTAATTTTTTTCCCTCATTTCATTCATCATTTCTACCATACAGCTTGGGTCATCATTTTTTTTCTTTGCTTCTGCCTCTTGCTTTAATGTATAAAAATCTTTTTTATTGTCTAAGAAGCTTATTTCATTGTCCTGCTTCTTTCCAGAACCCTCTTCTGCAGCTACTGCATTTAGATCTAGCTTGCCCATCTGCTTAACATTATTTTTTGCATACTCTGCACGTTGATCAAATGTCATTGTAGTGTTTTTTGGATATATTAATTCAAGTTCTGCCTCATAGTCATCCATATACTTCAATCCAATCTCCGTTTGCCACTCAAGTGTTGGCGGTTCAATATTGGGATCCTCAAAGCTTATAAATATCATATCGATGAAGTCCCCATCTTTAAATTTAACTGGGGTTCTCCAATGCGCTTGTCTAGTAATTTCAATACACAAAGAATCATTGTTCTTTAAACTATACCCCACTACATTGCCCTTCTTATCTGGGGCTTCTGGGTCTTCTTCTGCAACAACTATTGGCCAATCTACGTTACCGTCTAGCTGTACATCAAAAAAGAAATGTTCTTTTGATACTGGATCTAGGTGTGGTCCTAGTTGAGGAAAGCCAAATTGATTTGAGTATCTAACAAAAGAAACAAATCTAATCTGTGCGTTGGGATTAATTTTTTTTGCTTCTTCTTTTGGTTTTCTTAAAATTTCTTCTGGCACCTTATGTTCTGGAAGCGAGCATTGTGCTCTTGCTAAAAAGTGATCAACTACTGGAACAAGCATATCGGTTTCAATCTGCTCTCTAGTTATTTCTTTAAGCATTCTCCATGTTGGTGCATCTAATATGCTTTTCATAAAACTATTGGCTGAATCTAATTCTTCTTGGGTATAGAACTGTTCTTGCAATATTGGAAATTTCATTTAATCTTATTCCCAAATCTTGCCCATAATCTTTCATGTACAAAATACCCTAAAGATTCAATTCCAATATAAAATAATGCCCCAATGCCCGAGTATTCCCAGTCGCCTGTAAATAAATAAATGATTCCAGCAAGCACTGTGAAATGAAAAGCTTCCCAGCTAAATGTCTTTATATAACTCTTTTTTGTAGTTTCCATATCATCTCCTATTATAGTATATCTATTATATCATTGTCCAAGATCTTGCTTTGACAGCCCCCAGTAATAGTTGTCTATGCTATTTTTGGCTAAAATATAATCTATTTCCTCTTTATTTAATGTACTTAATATATCGTTGGTAGTACCGATTGAATTATCTTTACCAATTTTATTGGACTTGAGTAAATTAATATTAAATCTATCATTTATGATGTCTATAACTTTTATATATCCTTCATACAGATTCTCTGTAGCCCCTATAAAAAGAAGAGATTCTATTTTTTCCTTTGCATTTGATTCGGTTACGTCTATATCTGTTTCCATATCAGATACTTCTTTTGTATCTATGTCGTATAAATAGGGGTATCTTGTATTAATTAGATTAGATATTTGCCCATTATTTGTATAGCGTTTAGACTTTTCATCATAGAGCCATTCTCTAAATAAATTTACTGGATCATCTTTGAATTTACTTAATCTTATTAGGTTAAAATCAATAGAATTTGCCTCTTGAGATTGGCTTTCTTTATATAATTTAGAGAACATGCTTACTACTTGATCAACTGGATTTCTTAAAAATGTAATTGTGTCTATGCCTGGATTTATTATTGATGGTGCAATTCCATAATGACCCATTATTATATCGCTATTTGATAAATTTGTATGGTTAAATTCTTTTTTTTGATAGGCTGACATCTCTTTTGTAAATACTTTTAATCTAGAGTTACCTATTCCAGAGCTGTACAGCATCCTGGATATAGTTGTCCCGCCAGTTCTTGGAATATGATTAAAATAGATTGATTTCATAAAAACCCTGGTGGGCTTTCGCCCACCAGGACTCAAATTACTTCTTTAATGCAACCTTCAGCTTAGGAAACTTCTTATTCCATTTAGCTGCTAGTGCATTGTATTCTGCCTTATAAGTTGCTGCTGCAAGATCAGCCTTAGCCTTTGCTGCTGCATCTGCTGCAACACGGGCTGCATCAGTTGCTACCTTTGTAGTAACTGCTTCTGCCTTCAACTTGACAATCTCTGCATCCTTAGAAGCAAGATCTGCTGCTGCAGCAAGTGCTGCTGCTGACTTGGCTGTTGCTGCTGCCTGTGCATCAAGTGCACGTCCAGCCTTCTCTGCTGCAAGATCTGCTGTTAACTTAGCAATTGTTCCATTAAGATCTGAAACAACAAACGATGCTGTTGCTGCCTTAACTGGTGCTGTAAGTCCAGTAACTGTTGCTGCTGTTGAAACACCAGTAACAACAACTTGAATTGTTCCTGCTACTGCTGTAGCAAGTGCTGCAGTCTTTGATCCAACTACTAGAGTTGTATCTGCTGCACCTTCGGCTGTTGTTGTAGTAACAAGAGTCTTTGTAGATGAACCATCAGCAAATGTTGAACCAATTACTGTAGCAGTAATTGTCTCACCTGTTGCGATTACGTTTCCAAAGATATCTGTTGCTGAAACTGTGATTGTTGGAATTGTTCCAACTGCTGTTGCTGAAGGGACTGCAACTGCAACGTTTGACGCTGCTCCTGCTGTTCCCTTAATATATACGATTGTTGAATAAGCACCATTTGTAATGGTAACTGTTCCAACTGCTGTTGTGGTTGTGTATGCATAAACCGTAACTGCTGCTCCTGCTGAAGTTACTGAAAGAGCCGAAACTCCTGAAGCAACTGTCTTTGGTGCATCTGTTGTGTTTAGTGCTGATACCAACTTAACTGTTGACGATGCAGTAAAAGAAACAACTGTTCCTGTATCTGCTGTTGCTGCTAGTGCGATAGTATTCCCCGAAGCAATAACATTGCTTGATGGAACTGCCACCGTTGCTGGCGCTGCAGATGTAGTTGCGTTAGTTACTGTTGCTACCGTTACGACTAATGGTGCTGCCGTTGCTGGTGATACAGAGACGCTGATAATCGCTAGGGCTGCAGCAGTAGCGATTGATAGTTTCTTGAATGACTTCATTCTATTTATTTCTCCTTATATTAATCTGGCTCTTTACGAGCTCAGAAGCTTGTGACATGTTCACACTATGTAAGACGTTTTTCTTTATCAAATGTCGCTAATGTAATTCATGTATTTTTACATGGAACGAACACGGGTCTCCGCCTTCATCCCATTCTTCCATTTCTTCGTCTGACATTGGTGGGCCATCATGAGTATCGCAAAATACATCTGACACCCATCCACGATCATAACCATTCTTGAGCCATATTTCAAACTCTACGTGGTTAATGTACCCTTCATCTGGATCTATATCCATTCTGAAAGCTCCTCTAGCATGAGGTGTTTAGGCTTAGCCCCAATTATAGTTTTTACGGGCTTACCTGATTTAAATAATACCATATAAGGTATGGAGGTTACAGAGTATTCTGCTGATTTGATAGGATTCTCATCAACATTTAACTTACCGACCCACAATCCACGCTCATTGGATATCTCATCTAATATTGGAGATACCTTTAGACACGGTCCGCACCATGGAGCCCAGAAATCAATAAGGACTAGGTTATGGGAATCTAGAACCCTATCAAAACTTTCATCTGTGACTATCAATCTAATCTCCCTTTAATTCATCCGCAGCTTTATTAAATTTATTCATAAATGTTTGGATTACCCAAACTGCGGTTTCTCCTGCATTGGCTGACATTGCTTTTGAAGCTTCTTCAGTCCTGTCTTCAATAGCAAGGGCGTTGTACCATTTCTGGTACAACTCCTCACCAATCTCTTTAATAATTTCTTCAAGTACAGTTAACTTATTATCCATTTAATCTTGCTAACTGTGCTGCTTTTGATGCTGCAAGCTTATCCGCTGCTGCCTTTATGGCGAGATCATACTCTGCTTGTGCCTTTGCAATTTGTGCATTAACATCTGCCTGCAATGCTAATTTTGCTGCTGCTTTATCTGCAGCAATTTGCTCAGGTGTTGGGCCTGTTGGAACAACAGGAGTGACTGGTGCTGCGCTATAGGATAAGGCTGCATCAATATTAATTAATTTTCTAAACGTACCCTGTCTTCCAATTGTAGAGGATGCAGTAGAACGAAAAGCAGTAAGCAATTGATCATATGTAAATGTTGGCTTTGCTGCTTTTAGCTTCATCCATTGCGCTCCTGCAACCTGAATTGCGGAAGAAGACCCAGCGATATTCTTTGAGACATTGCCTGGACCAGTAATTGTAAAAAATCCTGGTGCAAAAAAGTCAAGTATTGCTGAATCATTGTTGCTGTTCGATGAGATTTCGTTTTGTTGATCGACGTAGCCAACTGAGATAGATTCTTCTAGGCATGCTGGCCAATCAATACGCTGGTAATCTCTTCCATTTCCTGAAGGGAAAAAAGTGGGGATACCAATAGCAATTAAATCTTTAATAGACTGCTGTGTTACTGGTGTTTTAGGGCAGTAGTTTGTTCCTGGGGCACCTAGGTTATGCATTCCCTGGGACATAGTAACTGCTTGAATGTTGTACTTTGATGCATTAGACTTTACCCAATTAAGAGCATTGTATACTGCAGCTTCCCCAGCATTCTGACGCATACCAGTTGAAGTATTACCAATAATTTTAATAAAAACAATATTTACATTTGGGTTGGTTGCAACAAATACCGATGTCATATATGTTCCGTGATCGAATCCATTTTTTGATATAAGGCCTGCTGGCATTGATGCCGCCCCAGGTCCTTCCATGAATGATGCACCGTTAGGGCATGTTGTCCATTCTAGGATACATACCTCTTGAATAATTTTTCCTTGAAATGCTGGTAATGATGTGTCAATTGCTGTATCTAAGATAGCAACTGATGGTTTAGAATCTGTACGATTCTTCAGTCCCGCTGCTTGAGCGGTTGTAGGTACTGCTAGTGTGATTGCGATTAACGCAGCTATTAGTTTTTTATTCATAGCTTAATTCTACTAAATAATATCAGGATGTCAAGGGGTATCTGTTGGTTTTTTGTACCATTTGCCGCTATCTAGCGACGGGGCGGTGCCCATGCCTTGTGAATCTAATAGATTAGATAGAGTTGCTGAAAGCAATTCGACATGCATTTCCATTCTAATAACAGCAATCTCAAGCTGCCTTAATCTTTCTGACTTTCTCATTCTTTTATCTCTCTGTCTAGTAGCGTAGGTGCTGTTGCCATGCTTCCACAGTTAGCACATTCCATATCAAGAAAATATGTAGCTATTTCAAACTCTTCAAATATAACCTTTACATTCCATATATTGCATCCGCATGGGCATAGGTGGGTTGGTGCTCCTCTTAAATCCATCGCATGATCATAGTTCTCTGGCTTTAAATCGCTGATGCTTAACGGGTACTCTCTTTTTTCTGACTGCTCTTGCAGTTCTTCCAGCTTATTTATGTAGTAAATTCCAAGAGTATACCTACTCCTCAACCACTTAAACGATGATATGATAAAAAAAGCTAACAGTATGTAGGCAACAGTTTCCATGATTCAATTATACACTAAACTTGAATGTATGTATAGGGGGCAGACACGCTCATATTAAACTCAGTTGCTGCTTCTAATGCTGCTTTAAGCCTTACTCTTGGGTTTTGTTGTTTCTTTGTTGCATGAAGGGCTCCAAGCGCTATCTGTCCGCCGCTTCCTTCTGCCATATAGTTTACTATGTTTTCTCCAACATGAAAGTCTTCATCTATAGTAAAGATTCTGCCTTCAAGACCTACTATAAAAATTCCACCAGTATCTTCCTCAGAGGATGATCCGATGCTTCCATATCCATGCTCTTTAAATGCAGCCTTGACTGAATCAACAAACTTAGTTCTCATAAACTTATCTAACCCAGAATTAGTTTTTGTTGGTGTGTATTTTGGTGGAGTCCACATGTACTGAAGAATTTGCCCCATGCGAAATGAATCTGTAAATGCAATAGCATACTGACCAACTTTAAAACACTTTGGTTCTTTTCTTGCCAGGATCCAACCAGTTTTTTCGTCAGAGGCAGCATGGTCTGATGCCATATAAACGACACCACCCTGGGCAATTGCAACAATACAAGTCATAATATTAGTATACTATTTTTATTTTTGTAGTGCTAGTGCTCATCAGAATGAATTTCTAGATGGCTTAATTTAAGCAGAGTTCCCTCTAATTCTGCCTTAACACGAATTAATTCCTGTAAGGCCTCAAAGTATTTGTCTTTCCATTCATTTAGATCTTTTTCTAATTTATATAATTTAATCTCAAGGTCTTTTAATTCCAATAGGAGTTGGTCGTGTGCCTTTTCTACCTGGCGCTCCGCCTTTTCTTTTTTTGACCTTCTAGCGCCTATCTGTGCTGTTAGTAGCCCACTTATAGCGGCTGCAAAGAGAGTTATTAGTATCTCAGTTAGAGGAATATTCATTATATGAATATTATACCGTACAATCTATATTAAATTAATAACTCAGAAGCTGTTATATCTACGCCCACATACTTCTTTTTTGCAATATGTTCTTTTACATGATCAGAGCCATATTGTCTTCCTGCTAAAATAACTATCCATCTTGGTTCTAATTTGTTGTCCGCACATGATTTACACAGCAACAAATTTATTGGCAGCAAAACAGATTTCTTTGCCGAAAGCTCGTTCTTGCTTTTATTGCAGGAATAACACAATACTTTATCCATGATTTTTTCCTCCTGGCTTTCCTTCAAGCTCTACTCTTACTCCGTATGATTCCAAGATATTCTTTACCATTTCTACATATTCTATAACTCTGACTCTCATTGAGCCGTCGTATTGTGCAAAATTATTCTCATATAATCTGATTGCTAAAAAGTCTGGGTACTTAACTATATCCATTTCAAGTGTTGAAGTAGGTTTTTTAAGTTCTCTTATTTTGAGCGCCATTTCTTTTGTGTAGAATGTTGGCTTATTTGGCTCACCTGTCCATTCGTTAATTCCGTACTTAAAATGGTTTTTATTCTTATCAATAAACATGCTTTTCCCTTATTCGCTTCCAAATATCTTTTGTTTTGTGTGCATTACGTGCTTTATCTGTGGACCCTGAAGCAAGGTATATTCCGCCCCAGACCCCGTAGTCTGAATTTTCTACACCACTTTCATAACATAACTTTATGACTGGGCAAGATAGGCATGCCTCGTCAATACTCTTTGCTACATTTATATCTGACTCGTATTTATCAAAAAATAAATTAGTGTCCATCCCATGACAAAGGGCTAGATCCCACCATTTAATATCATCTTGCTCAACACCTAAGCTATTTAAAATATCTGACATATTTTTTCGGCAGTTTCCAGATTCCTTTTTTATCGACAGAAATTTTTTCTGCCTTTCCCCATGCATTGTTATAATACATGCCTTTTGTATCTGTGTACCCGCCGTGATCTTTTTTCCATATAACTAAATCATAGTTATTCCAAAAAGATTTTTGTACGCTTGATTGAAATTTTTTGATAAATATTTCAACACCTTGTTCTGTTAAATTTAGCATTTATTCCATCTTTATAATTATACAGTATTGACAAAGTGATGTCAATAGGATCTTAATTGATTTGTGTCTTCACCTTCATTAAGCCATAAATTTTTTGAGGCTTCAGGGTCGTAGATCATTTCTTTTTCTGGTGCGCCATTATCAAATGTGTACCATATTGGCATAGTGTATCTTGTGCCAGTCATTACATCATTAACATAATGTAAGTAGTCATTATTGGCTGGGAACACAGCAAGGTCTCCAGCAGATGGCTTGATTTCTATTCCATATTCTGGCCACCCTATTTCCCCACCAGTATAATCTTCATTTGGGTATATCAATGCAGTTAAGTTTAATTTATAATAATTAGACTTCATTAATGGATCCCCATTTGGATACTGGCAGTCTGAATGTAGTTTAGAGCCCATTCCTGGCCTCCATTTAATAAAATGTAATTCTACCCAAGGCTTTCTTTTAATCTTTATATTATACTTTTGACAAAAGTTTTTTTCAACAACATCATATATTCTTTTTTCATATTTAATTAAAAGCTGTGCAACTTCTGGATTTTCCTGGCTGGCTTTTTCAAAATTTATCATTTTGCCACCAGAAAACTCTGGATCATCCTGGTGTGTTTTTAAATAATTGCTGATGGCCAACAAGTCTTCTGGTTCTAAAAAATTTTTAATGTGTACTACGTTGTCTTTAAGCCTACCTATTTTGTTAAAATCCTCGGCGTAATAAGACCAAATTTTATTATCTTGATCGCTCATCTATTTTCCTTAATCTGTTTAACAAAATGATTATATATATCATTTTGATCATCTGGGTTAATCTGTGCTGGGAAGAAGTACTTGAAGTCCATTTGTGATAGTATTTCTGACGAGTCTTTGTCCCATGTTGTCCAGATTAGATCTATTTCAAGGGCGCTGCAGTACGACTCTAAAATTCTAATAGATCTTACATAGCTTAATAACAATAAGTTTAATGGAACATCATTTGGTATAGCAACATCGTTATGCTCTACGCCACCATTTCCTTTTAGCTGTCTATACATCTTTGGCTTGTAAACCTTGCCATCTGGCCAGTACCCATAATCTCTTATTATTTCTGGCATAAGAACAAACATTTTGTATGGTGCCCCATATGCATCAACATACTTAATTAAATTTGCAATAATTTTTTCTGGGTTTGCTCCTGGATAGGAGATGTTCCTGTACGTGCCAACGGATCCTAGTAGGTAGCTGTACAACATGTAAGCCCAAGAAAATTTCACCTCATGGTTTATGGCCAAAGAATACTCACATCCAGCAAAAAGTATGTGATCTTTTTTATTTTCTATTTTATAAAAATTATCACATCTAAGACCGTGGTTATTTAAAGTATATTCGTTATCTTTCATCCATTGAGTTTCAAATTCAACCATAGGCTCTATGTTGTTGGACAGCCATATCTTATAGTTTTCATTCAAACTATTTATTTCATCTTGATATATATTCATTCTATCCTTTAAAAAGCATTATGTACGATTATACACTGCTTTTAAAATATATGTCAATGCTGTCTGCATTTACTTTTGTTGCATTTTAACGATATTGACTTTTTTAATTTCGTCATCTATATTAAATATGTCATGAATATATTCACTTGCATCTTCTGGATTAAAGGCTTCTACTTCAACCTCTACATCTAATTTAATGCGGTATTTATTCATAGTCTAATTATAGCATTACTTAGAAGCTTTTTTATCTACTGCTAAGAAAGCAGCATTTATTTCTGCTACCGTTAATTTACCGTCGTCTAGGAAACCTCGTGCAAGCCTTTCAACTACGGTGGCAACGCCAAGAGTACCTGCTAATATAACTGCTTTATAGGTTTCAATTCCTACTATGGCTCCTGCTCCAATTACTGATAATCCAGATGCCGCAAACACAGCGATTATTCGCATTACAATATTATTTATGTTTGCAATTGCTCCTGAACCTACTTGTGTTGGCTTTTCAATATATGCCTTTGCCATTATTCTTCATCCCATTCTTTATTTCTAATTGGGTATGTAATTCCCCATGCAATTAATGTACCTACAATTGCATAACCTACTACTGTTTTTGCAGAACCATCAAGGACTACCCAGGCAATAAACATACCTAGAAGTGTCCAAAGTTGATCTATCATATCTTTGATTATTTTCTTTATCATGGTCTTCTTCTCCTTATTCCCTTGGAATCGCCAGAGGCTCCTCCTCCACCTGATCCCCCAGAACTACTGCCTGTGGACCCTCCAGTGGTTCCTGTAGCGGCACCTACAGCATTCAATGCTGCACCTGTTGCTACAACTGTTGCTACAACCATCTCCGTTGCTTCTTTTCTTTCTTCATCAGTCATGTCAGCACCTATGCTTCCAATAGCAGCAAGTGCTGCCTGTGGATCTGTAAATATTGCCTCTACTAATGCTCCTGGATCTGTAACTAATTCAATATTTGCTGCTACCTCAGCAGTAATAATTAAGACTTCGCCAGACTCTGATGTTCTAACTTCAATTGGAGTATCTGGTGGCAAATCTTTAAGTTCAACTCCAGCTGCTACAACTTCTGCTACTGAAATTGATTCTCCTGGGGCTAAAGTTTCTATTAATGCCGCTACTACAATATCCTTTTGCTCTTCAGTTAATTCTTTTCCAGAGTCTACAGCTTTTTCTATCTCTTCAATAACCTTTTCTTCTTCTTCTTTAATTGCCGCTAACTCTTCTGCAATTTTTTCTTCTTCTGCAAGTGCTTTAGCCTCTGCTTCCTTCTTTGTTTCTGCAATTGCTTCTTCTTCTGCTGCTATACGCTCTGCTTCTGCTTCTGCTTCCTCAGCAATTCTTTTTTCTTCCGCTATACGCTCTGCTTCTATACGATCAGCCTCTGCCTTAGCCTCTGCTTCTGCTTTTTCTTCTGCTGCTTTAACTTCTGCTGCAATACGATCTGCTTCTTCTTTGGCTTCTGCTTCTGCTTTAATTC
>Ga0209107_10000566_pt1 | contig 21334 bp, 16 predicted proteins | sample LakErihyJuly2011_2_FD_187460 | JGI IMG/M metagenome (GOLD analysis project Ga0209107, IMG submission 187460) | Freshwater microbial communities from dead zone in Lake Erie, Canada - CCB hypolimnion July 2011 (SPAdes) (version 2) | ecosystem: Environmental > Aquatic > Freshwater > Lentic >...
CCCGCCTCATCATGCTGCTCGGCCTGTGGTGGACGCCGGGCCGCGGCGAGGTGCGCTGGGCGGACGGACTGCAGCTGGCCGTCTTCCGGCGCCTGCTGAAGACCGGTTGGCCCGCCGGGCTGCACAGCCTCAGCGAGGTCGGCATCTTCGCGGTCGTGCCCGTCATGGCCGGCTGGATCAACGCCACCGCGCAGGCCGCCCACCAGGTCGCCATCAGCACCGCCTCCGCCGCCTTCATGTTGCCGCTCGGGCTGGGTATCGCCGCCGGCATCCGCGTCGGCGAGGCCTACGGCGCCAAGGACCCGCGCAAGGTGCAGGCCGTCGGGCTCGGTGCCCTGGTCCTCGGCGGGCTCATCATGGCCGTCTACGGACTCGGCATGATCCTGCTGCGCCCCGTGCTGATGCAGACGTACGGCGTTGCCGGGACGGAGACCGCCGCGCTCGCCTCGACCTTGCTGATCTTCGCCGCCGTGTGGGCGCCCTTCGATGGCGTCCAGGTGGTGGCCGCCTACCTGCTGCGCTCCGTCAACCGCGCCGCCTGGGCGTCGTGGAGCGTGTTCATCGTGTATTGGCTGTTCTGCCTACCGCTCGCGCTGGCGCTGGCGTTCCCCGCGGGCTTCCGGCTCTTCGGCCTGCCGGTCGGCGTCTGGGGCCTGGGGGCGGTCGGCATCTGGATCGCGCTGGCGACGGGGCTGATCCTCGTCTCGCTGGCCATGGCGTGGAAGTTCCGCCGGACCGCCCAGACCGGGGTCGACGACGCCTGATTCGTCACCGGTTCGCCGCTTCGCCGTCGGGAAATCTTCACAAGTCCCGGGATTGCGGTCCGGGGGTAAACCCTAGGCTGGTGGTACCCCCCGATGAACCTCGCGACCTCCTTCATCCTCTCCCCGGAGTCGGCCGAAGATCCCGAATACCGTTTCCAGGAGGAGACGGAAGCCGACCCGGTGCTGCGTTCCCTCGTGAATCTCCAACTTCTCGCCGTCGAGCTCAGGAACTGCGGCGGCCCTCCGGAAGCCCTCGCGCGCGTCTGTGATTACGTCGTGCGCGATCCCGTTTACGCCGCCTCGACCCGGTCGATATTCCGATCTGAGCTGGAGCGTTTGCGCGCTCCCTCCGCCTAGCTGGGCACAAAAAAGCCGGCTGGTCGGCCGGCTTTTCGGAGGCTGGATGCTTCGCTTAGAGCGCGCAGGCGGCGGAGGTCGTCGGGACGATCTCGACCTTGCGGTGCTCGGCGTCCCACTTGACGAGGCCGTCGGCCTTGGCGAAGAGGGTGTGGTCGCGGCCCATGCCGACGTTGCGACCGGGGCGCATCACGGTACCGCGCTGGCGGATGATGATGGAGCCGGCGGTGGCGAATTCGCCGCCGTAGAGCTTCACGCCGAGGCGCTTGGAGGTGGAGTCGCGGCCGTTGGAGGAAGTCCCGCCGCCTTTCTTAGTTGCCATGGTGGTGGTGCGTTAAGGGGGATTAACCGGAGATGGAGTCGACCTTGATGACGGACAGCTCCTGACGGTGGCCGCGACGGCGGTAGTAGCCCTTGCGGCGGCGGTGCTTGAAGATGTCGATCTTCTCGCCGCGCTTGTTCTCGAGGATGGTGGCGGTCACCTTGGCGCCGGCCACGGTGGGCGTACCGATCTTCGCGTCGGCGCCTTCGCCCACGAGGAGGACCTGGTCAAAGGTGAGTTTGTCCCCTTCGTTCTTACCAGGGTACTGGTTGACGATGAGGATGTCGCCTTGCTTGACGGTGAACTGGCGACCGGAGGTGATAAATGTGGCCTTCATGGCTGTCGGAAGGTCGGAGCAAAGGGAGGGCAGGGGGGTTTGCAAGGGGATTTTAGGGGTGAGGCTGAAATCACTTCCCCGGGGGGTCTTCCGGGGGGTGTACCGGGGGTAAATCGAGGATTCTCGCGTTTTCCCTGCTTATTTCTTTCCCGTCCGGGGTGCCCCAGTCCATCTTGGGGGCCATGAACCCGTTCCACGCCGCCGGCGACCTGCCCGACCCGGACAAAGCTTTGTCCCAGGAACTGACCCGCAATCTCCTGCGAGGCCCCCGGGTCCATGCGACGGCCTACGTCCACCCCCGCTCGGTCGTGATCGGTAACGTCACCGTGGGTGCCGCCGCCAGTATCTGGCCCTGCGCGGTGCTCCGGGGCGACATCGCCGCCATCGAGGTGGGCGATGGCTCCAACATCCAGGACGGGGCGGTGGTGCACGTGGCGGACGCGATGCCCGCCGTGATCGGTCAGCGCGTGACCGTCGGGCACCTGGCCATGCTCCATGCCTGCCGCATCGAGGACGAATGCCTGATCGGCATGCACGCCACGATCCTCGACGGCGCCGTCATCGGCGCGCGCAGCATCGTCGGGGCCCAGGCCCTCGTGACCAAGGGCACGGTCGTCCCGCCCGGCTCGCTCGTCCTCGGTTCGCCCGCGAAGGTGGTGCGTCCGCTCACCGCGGCCGAGCAGGCGGCGCTGCCGGGTTGGGCGGAGAAATACGTGAAGGTCGCCGCGCACCACCGCCGTTGCTGCGAGTGAGCGGCCCCGAGGTCCAGTCGACGGAGACGGTGCTGGGGCCCGAGGTCTGGCGTCCGCGGCAAGCGGCCCATCAGGCGCGCGGGGCGGCGTTCGGGGAAGCGCGTCGCCGACGCGCCGAGGCCGGGGAGCGCGAGCCGGTCGAGGACTTCCTCTTCACCTATTACCCGTTCCGCCTGAGCGCGCTCCAACGCTGGACGCCCGGCGCCGGCGTGGCCCTGGAGCAGGCCGATGCGTTGCTGACGGACACGCGCTTTGGCCGCGGGGCCGACGGTCTGGTGCGCGTCGTGGCGCCGGATGACGCGCACCGCGCCCGCCTGGCTTTCGCCCGCGACCTGTGCGTCGCCGTCGCGGGTCGCCCGGCGTTCCTCGGGTGCTTCGGGCTGCACGAATGGGCGATGGTCTACCAGCAGGCGGCGGAACGCCGTCACCAGGGCTGGCCCCTGCGGCTCGGCCCGGAGGGCACGGATGCGGTCGTGCGCACCCTGTCGATCCGCTGCACCCATTACGATGCCTTCCGCTTCTTCACGCCGCCCGCGCGGCCCCTGAATAAGCTGAGCCCCGACCTCGATGGCCGCCTGGCCAACGAGCAGCCGGGCTGCGTGCATGTCACGATGGATCTCTACAAGTGGGCGATGAAGTCGGCCCCGTGGGTGCCGGCGGAACTGACGGCCGATGCCTTCGAGCTCGCGCGCGACGCCCGGTCCGTCGACATGCGCGCCAGCCCCTACGATTTCTCGGCCGTCGGCCTCGCGCCGATTCGCATCGAGACGCCGGAAGGTCGCAGCGAGTACGAGCAGGAGCAACGCCGGCTCACAAAAAAGGCGGAACCCGTGCGGGCCCGCCTCGTCGCGTCGCTGAACCTGGCGCTCAGCGTCCCGGTCCGTTGATCAGGGGAGCGTCTCGACCTTGAGGTCCTTGTAGTCGACCTTGCAGCCCGGATCATGGGCCTGGATGGCGAACGTGCCCGCGCCGAGCTTGCGGCCGGGCATGCCCTTCGGCGGGGTCCAGTCGGCGGGCTCGGTGAAGTCGACGGTCTGCTTGCCGTTGATCCAAATCTGGATGCGCTTGCCTTCGACGCGGATGCGGTAGTCGAACCATTCGTTGTCGGGCGCGGCGGGCGTGTTGAGCACGTCGCGGATGGCGTACAGACCGCCGGTGCGCTTGTTGTCCTTGTGGCTGCCGTTGACCTGGCACTCGTAGCCTTGGGAGGGCCAGCCCTTGTCCTCATAGGTCGTGTGGAAGTAGAGCCCCGAATTGGCGCCCGGGTAGGTCTTCACCTTGGCGGTGAACTCAAAGTTCTTGAAGGACGCCTTGCCGTCGGCGCCGACGAAGAAGAGATGCCCCTGGCCGCCGCGAATCTGGAGGACGCCGTCCTCGACCTTGTAGGTGCCCTCGGGCGAGTTCTTGGACGGCTTCCAGCCGGCGAGGGACTTGCCGTCGAACATCTGGATGGGTTCGCCGGCGAACGCGGCATACGAGCTCAGGAAGAGCGCGGCCGTGGCCAACAGGGTGGGGCGGAGGGGGGAGGAGCTCATGGGGGCGCCTCCTAAACAAACCCGTTCCGGGCCTCTGGCAAAGGTTAAGTGAAGACCTTGATGCCGGCCTCGCGCATCTCGTTGAGCCGCTTCTTGAGGGTGGAGCGGTTGATGCCGAGGATGAGCGCCGAACGGAGCTGGTTGCCGCGGGTCTCCTCCATCGCGCGGCGGATCATGTCGAGCTCGATGGCGGCGAGGATGTCGCGGCCGTCGGCGGTGCGGAGCTGGCGGTAGATCGCGTCGTAGGCGCCGGTCAGGCCGGCGGCGGCGGGGACCGCGACGCCTTCCGGGAGCGCGGCGGCGGGCGCGGCGCCGGCGGTGGGCGCGGCCGCGGGGGTAGCCTTGCGGGGCGAGAGCACGTCGGGCGGCAGGTCCTTCGCGAGGATCGTCTCGCCCTTGGCGAGCACGTTGGCGCGCTGCACGACGTTCTCGAGCTCGCGCACGTTGCCCGGCCAGTCGTAGGCGAGGAGCGCGTCGAGGGCCTCGGTGGTCAGGCGCTTCGGGCGCTGCTTCTTCGCGGCCGACTGGCGCTGCAGCATGTAGTCGACGAGCAGGGGGATGTCCGTCTTGCGGTGGCGCAGGGCGGGCAGGCGGATGCGGAAGACGTTGAGGCGGTAGTAGAGGTCCTCGCGGAACTGGCGCGAGGCCACCATCGCCTCGAGGTCCTTGTTGGTGGCGGCGACGAGGCGGACGCTGACCTTGATGGTCGTGGTGCCGCCGACGCGCTGGATTTCGCCTTCCTGGATCGCGCGGAGCACCTTGGTCTGCGTCGGCAGGGACATGTCGCCGATCTCGTCGAGGAAGATGGTGCCGCCGTCGCAGAGCTCGAACTTGCCGGGCTTGAGGTTGGTCGCGCCGGTGAAGGCGCCCTTCTCGTGGCCGAAGAGCTCGGATTCGATGAGGTTCTCGGGGATCGCCGCGCAGTTGACCGCGACGAACGGGCCTTTGGCGCGCAGCGAATGCTGGTGGATGCAGCGGGCGACAAGTTCCTTGCCCGTGCCGCTCTCGCCGGTGATGAGGACGGTGGCCTCGCTGGCCGCGACCTGGCCGATGGACTTGAGCACCTCCTGCATGGGCTCGGAGCTGCCGACGATGCCCTCCTTGTAATCGGCCGGGTTGACGAGCGAGCGGCCGGCCTTGCCGGCGTTGGCGAGGTCGCGGCGGGCGCCGAGCGCCTTGTCGACGAGGGTGATCAGCTTCGCCTGGTCGAACGGCTTCATCACGTAATCGTAGGCGCCGAACTTCATCGCCTCGATGGCGGTCTGCGTCGTGCCGAAGGCCGTCATCAGGATGACCATCGCCTGGGGCTGCGCGCCGCGCAGCATCTGCAACGTCTCGATGCCGCTCATCCCGCCCATGCGGTTGTCGAGTAGGATGACGTCGGGCTGCTCGCGCTTGGCGAGCGCGACCCCGGTCTCGCCGCTGTCCGCCTCGAGCACCTGGTGGCCCAGGCCGGCCAAGGCGCGGCGCAGCGAGTAGCGCAGGTCCTTGTCATCGTCGATGACCAGGACTTTGGCGGCCGGGGTGGCGGGAGGTAGGCTCATGATGAGTAAAAGTAGGCAGATTTCGTGCCAGTCCCGATCGGTCCTAGATAATGAGCACTAACAGGCTGTCGGCAACCTAGGTTTGTCTATTTTTAAGCAAATAAAACGGCTTTAGCCCCTTGTTTTAGCTTTTCCCGCGGTTTAGGGTTCAAAGATGGCCTCACGGGTGAAACGGCTGGTCCTCTGGCTTCTGGCCGCCGTGGTCGCGTTTGGCGGCTTGGCCAACGCTTGGGTCTGGTCCGCCGGCTGGGGTCGTTTTCATGAGGACCCGTCGGAGCTCCCGGCCGGCAGCATCGTGGTCCTCCTGGGGACGAACGAATTCCTCGCCGACCAGCGGACGCCCTCGGGCACGTACCGGGCGCGGATCGAGGCGACGGTCCGGCTTTGCGGCGGCGGTCGCCCGCGGCTCGTCGTGACGTCGGGTACGCCCGAGCAAGCGGTCACCATGGCGCGCCAACTGGTCGAGGCCGGCGTGCGCACGCCGATCGTCGAGGACCCTTATGGCTGGCGGACGCTGGATTCCGCCGTCCGGGCGCACGCCGCTTTCCCGGGGGCGCACGTCGTCTTCGTCTCGCAAGGCTGGCACGATGTCCGCGCGCTCTGGATCGCCGATCGGCTCGGCTTATCCGCCACCGCCTACGCCGCCGACTTCGGGGCCGGGGGACGCGCGTGGTGGTCCGCCGGCCGGGATGTCCTGGCCAAGCCCAAGGCCCTCCTTGACTGGGTGGCTGGCCAGCCGCTGGCGACCCCGGTCCCGCCGGCGCAAGGCAACGTCCCGCACCGCTGATCAGCCCGTCTCGTGTCGGCCGTCCGGGCGGCGCAGCAGCAGCCCGCGGATCTCCAGCAAGGCCAGCATGGCGGCGGCCTCCGCCGGCGCGCAATGCGTCGCCTCCGCGAGCGATTCGGCGTCGTGCGCCGTGCCGCCGGCGAACGGCCGCAGCCAGCGCGCGTGTTCCGGGGCGGGCGCGGTCGGCGAAGGCAACGGCAAGGTCGCCATGTCGCGCGCCTCGCCCAGCTCGCGCAGGATGTCGTCGACCCCCGTCACCAACGTGGCACCGTCGCGCAGGAGCGCGTGGCAGCCCCGGCTCGCCGGGCTATCCACGCGCCCGGGGACCGCGCAGAGCGTCTTGCCGAGATCGCCCGCAAAGCGCGCGGTGATGAGACTGCCGCCGTCCACGTCCGTCTCGATCACGACCACCGCGCGGACCAGCGCAGCCACGATGCGGTTACGTTGCGGGAAGCTTTGGCGATCCGCCGGCCGCCCGAGCGGGAACTCGCTGAGCACCCCGCCGCGCTCCCGCATCCGGGCCCGCAGCGCACGCCCCTCCGGCGGGTAGGTCAGGTCGAGGCCGTGGCCGAGCACCGCGACCGTCCGGCCGTCGGCGTCGAGGGCGCCCTCATGCGCCGCGGTGTCGATGCCCCGCGCCAGGCCGCTCACGATCCACCAGCCCGCGGCCGCGAGCTCACGCGCGAACCGCCGGGCCAGGCCCGCGCCGTAGGCGGTGCAATGCCGCGAACCGACGATCGCCACCGCGCGTTCGCCGGGGAGCGCGGCGCCCTCCGCGTACAGGACGAGCGGCGGATCCCAGAGCGGCGCGAACGCGAGCGGCCAATCCGGGGCGCCGTCGGCGACCACGCGGAACCCGAGCGCCTCGACGCGCGCCAGCTCCGCGGCCCAGTCGAAGTCCCGCGCCGCGACCGTCGCGGCGAGCCTGGTCCCCACGCCCTTGATGCGGGCGAGTTCGGCCGGGCGCGCCCGCAGCGCGGCCGCCAGGTCGCCGCCGAACGCGTCGCGCAGGCGGCGCACCGTGGCGGGGCCCACGCCGGGCAGGGCGTTCAGGAGCAGGCGCTGCGCGAGCGGGTCCGCGGGAATCGGGAACATCCCGCCATCCTGTCGGCCCGGTCAAGCGAGCAAGGCCGGGGATAGCTCAGCCAGCAGCTCGGTGGTTCTCACCGCCTCCTCCCCCCGTCTTTCCCCCAGGAGGTCGGCCGCCCGTCCATGCCAGGTCGCCGCCAACACCACCGCGTCGAAGGCGTCGAGCCCGAGTTCCGTCCGGCGCGCGAGCGTCGCCGCCACGATCCCCGCGAGTAGGTCGCCGGAACCGCCGCGCGCCAGCACGGGCCCGCCGAAGGGGATGTGCGTCGTGCGCCGTCCGTCCGTCACGCACGTGAGCGGTCCCTTGAGTACGACGATCGCGCCGTGCGTCCGCGCGTAGGCTTGGGCGGCGGCGACGCCGGCGGTACGGCCGGACAGGCGCCGGAATTCGCCGGCGTGCGGCAGTAGCACGAGCGGGGCGGTGCGGCGGGCCGCCGCGACCACGGCCGGCCGGAGCGCATCCGCGTCGAGCACCAGCGCGCCCGCGTAGGCGCGGACCAGCCGCCGCAGGAAAACTTCGGCCGCGGCCCCCATGCCCGAGCCCGCGAGCAAGGCGTCCTTGTTGGCCAGCGCCGGACGCAGCCGCGCCCACCCGGTGGTCGCGAGCGTCCCCCGCCGGTCGGTCGGCAACCCGCGCCACATCGCCTCCGGCAGCGCGGTGGCGGCGCGCGGGACCAGGGTCCGCGGCAGGGCGGTGGTGACCAGACCCGCGCCCGCCCGCAACGCCGCCAGCGTGTTCATCAGCACCGCGCCCGGAAAGTCGTCGGACCCGCCGACGATGAGCAGGCGGCCTTGCCGGCGCTTCTCGGTGTCGGCGGCGCGCGGCCGACGCAGCGGAGCCAGGACCGCGTCGGTGGAGCAGGACTCGGCCGCCTCCGGAAACGTCAGCCCCAGGTCGACGACGCGGAGCCGGCCGACGAATCGGCGGGCGGGGGGCGCGAGCAACGGGCGTTTCAGGCAGCCGAGGGAGAAGGTGACGTCGGCGCGGAAAGCCGGGCCGGTCGCGTCGTCCCCGAGACCGCTCGGCAGGTCGACCGCCACGCGCAGTCCCTGCAGCGCATCGGTGGCGCGGAGGAAGCGGACGAGGTCGGCGGGCGGCTTCCCGCGCAAGCCCTGGCCCAGCACGCCGTCGAGGATGAGGCAGAAGGGGCTCCGCGCGAGCCGCGGCAGGGTGGTGGCGGCGGCCACGTGCATGCCCTTCCCGAAGCGTCGCCAGACCGTGGCGGGCTGGCCGGCCTTCGGGGCGCCCTGCGCGAAGACGACGGTCACCTCCGCGCCCTCGTCGGCGAACACGCTGGCCGCAAGGATCGCATCCGCGCCGTTGTGGCCCTTGCCGGCGAGCACCAGCACGCGGCGGGCCGGGCGGCGGAGCAGGCGGGCCGAGCCTACGGCGAGGTTCGCCGCGGCCCGGATCATCAGGTCGAACGAGCGCCCGGCCTCGCCGCCGATCGCGGTCGCCTCGACGGCGGCCGCCGCGGCGCAGGACAGGACCGGCAGGGTGGTGGGCTCCATCTCAGCGCACGAGGACCGCGAAGGCCTGGGCCAGGTCGTCGGTATGGGTGAGCGATACCAGGAGGCGCGTCGCGCCCCGCTGCGCGAGCAACGCGCGGCCGCGTTCGTCGAGCTCGACCACCGGCTCGCCGTCGGGTCCGCTGAGGATGGCGACGCTCGTCAGCGCGAGCTCGGCGCCGAAGCCGGTCCCGAAGGCCTTGCTCGCCGCCTCCTTCGCGGCGAAGCGCGCCGCGAGCGATGGGAGCGGGTCGGCCTTGGCCAGGCAGAGCGCCTGTTCGGCGGGCGTGAAGACCTTCGCGAGGAAGGCGTCGCCATGCCGCGCGTAGGCCGAGCGGATGCGGGCGACCTCGGTCAGGTCGACGCCCACGCCGATGACGTTGCCGCCCTCCAGGTTCATGCGCCGGCCCGGAGAGGGGCCTTCATCTCCGCGACCGCGGCGCGGACGCCTGTGAACAGGGCGCGCGCCACGATGGCGTGGCCGATGTTGAGCTCGTGCAGGTGCGGGAGCGTGAGGATGGCCCGGATGTTGTCGTAGTTGATGCCGTGGCCGGCGTTGACCACGAGCCCGAGCCGGTGGGCGTGCTCGCACCCGGCGCGCAGCCGCGCCAACTCGTCGTCCGCCGCCAGGCTGAGCCAGGCGTTGGCGAAGGCGCCGGTGTGCAGTTCGACGACGGGCGCGCCGACGGCGTGGGCGGCGTCGAGCTGCGCGGCCTCGGGGCCGATGAACAGGGAGACTTCGATGCCGGCGTCGCGCAGCGCGGCGACCGTGGCCGCGACGCGTTCGCGCTGGCCGGCGACCTCCAGGCCGCCCTCGGTCGTGATCTCCTCGCGGGATTCGGGGACCAGGCAGACGGCGGCCGGCCGGAGTCGCCGCGCGAAGTCGGTCATCCACGGGGTGCAGGCCATCTCGAGGTTGAGCCGCACGCCCGGGAGCCGGGCGATCGCGAGGACGTCGTCCTCCTGGATATGGCGGCGGTCCTCGCGCAGGTGGACGGTGATACCGTCCGCGCCGCCGGCCAGGGCCTCGCGGGTGAAGGCCAGCGGGCTCGGTTCCGCGTGCGGCGAGGCGTGGATACCGCGGTAACGGGCCTGGCGGAGGGTCGCGGCGTGGTCGATGTTGACGCCCAGGAGGATCGGTCGGCTCATTGCTTCTTCAGCTTCTCGAGCTCCTTCTGGATCTTCTCCTTATCGTGCACCAGCTTGCGGCCCAACTCGGGCTCGTCGCACTTATTGAAGTAGGGCAGCATCACGTCGATGAGGCCGAGCACCGTCTTCATGCGGAAGACGTCGTTGCCGGTGTCCTCCATCTCGCGGACGTAGATGCGGCGCATCTCCTCGAGGAAGAAGCGTTCCAGCTTCTTGTTGCCCTTCACGGCAGCGTAGAAGTTGTCGAGCAGCCCGCGGAAGGTCGGCAGGTGCTCCCGGTTGTCCTGCAGGGCGTGGCGCAGGTAGAAGAAGAGGTTCTCCTGGCCCTTCGGGGTCGGGTCCTTGACCAGCTGGCGGGCGGTGCGCTCGGCCGCGACGACGATGAGGTCGTAGCGGGTCTTGTCCATCGTGTCGCCGCGCAGGCGCTTCTTCTCGCGCATGAAGACCTCGTACGACTGGCGGCACTCCTTGAAGATCTGCTCGGGCGTCATCTTCGGGTCGGTCCAGACGTGCTTCTCCGCGTAGCCGTCGGCGATCGCGAGCATGTCGGGCCAGCGCTTGTCCTCGTCGGACACGTTGAACGCCACGCGCATGTCGCGCAGGAAGCCGCGCCAGCGTTCGTGGTCGGCCTTGGCGCCGAGGTCCTCGAGGCAGGCGGCGGCCTCCTTCCAGGTGTCGATGGACAGTTCGGCCGCGTGGGTGGCGAAGCGCAGGCAGGTGTAGCGGCCCTCTTGGTCGGTGTTGGCGGCGTAGACGCGGGCCGCGAGGCGCAGGCGGAAGGCCTTCTCGTAATGCGACTTCATCCGGCGCTTGGGGTCGCCGGTGAGCTGGACCTCGAACTCGCCGATGCCGCGGCCGGTCTGCGGGTCGCGGGTGTGGCCGTTCGCGTAGCCGTCCGCGTAGCGGCCGGTGCCCGGCAGGTTGCGGGGTTCATTGAAGGGGCGGAAGCCGTTGCCCATGTTCCACTGGTGGTTCGGCATCAGGTACGCGAACCAGGCGTGGCCGCCGCGGTTGCCGTCGCCGCCGACGGAGGCCGCGGGGATGCCGTAGGCGCGCGCCGCGGTGGTGCCGAAGTGGGACTGGTCCATACAGATGCCGCCGACCTCGAGGATCTCCTCGAGCGTGCCGCGGGTGAAGCTTTCCGCCAGCGGCTTGTAGGCCTTCTTGCCGGGCGGCGCCTTCGGGGGCTTGGCGCCCGTCACGAAGTCCATGCGGTAGTTGATCATCGGGTAGGCCTCGCTCCAGTCCTTCTGCTGGTCACCGTTGGCCAGCTTGAGTTTCCGGAGGTCGTTCTCCTTGAGGGCCCATTCCATCTCCTCGTTGGTCGCCTCGGCGCTCACCACCCAGATCAGTTCGTAGGGCTCGAGCTTTTTGAGGTCCGTCTCCAGCCGCTGGCGCTCGGCGTTATCACGGAAGTAGCGGTAGCGCTCCAGCGCATCGACCGTGAAGCGCTCATGCTTGGGGTCGCGGGCGCGGGCGAAGGAGAACTTCTGGTCGAAGACGAGGGCGGTCGCCACCTGCAGGTTCGCGTACTTGCCCTTCAGTTCCTTGGCGTCGTCGTTGGCTAGGCGCGCCCAGACGCGGAGGGCGTTGCCGAGGTTGTCCCCGGGTTTGACGTTGGCGAGGAACAGTTCCATCCTTTCGGCGTCGCTCAGCAACTCGATGAGGAAAGGCTGGACCTGCTCGTCGGTTATGAACTGACGGAGGGCGGCCGGAGTCACCTGGCGCACGAAATCCGCCTGCGTCAGGCCGATCGCGAAGTAGTTGCTTTCCCAGAGGTCATCGAAGCGGCGGGCCCCGTCGGTCGCCGAGGTGGCGGTGAGCGCGGGGTACAGGCCGTAGCGGAGCCGGTCGTAATGGCTCTCCCATTTGCCGTCGTAGACGCGGGCCTTGGTATCGGCCAGCAGGGTCGCGCGGCACTGCGGGTCGCGGCGCGAGATGGAATCGAAGGGGTAGGGGCGGGGGGCCAGGGCGGGCAGTTCCTCCTTCACCGTCGGCGTCACCGCGATGGCGGGGCCCGTCGGCTTGATCGGCGGCTCGATGGCGGGGCCGGTGCCAGCGGTGGCGCCCGGCACCGGCTCGGCGACGGCGACGGCCTTCCCGCCGAAGAAACCGGCCACGTCGTCGATCAGGCTCGGGGCCTCGTCCTTCGCCGTGAGCTCGCGCGGGTGCAGGGTGCGGTCATAGACGGCGTAGCCGAACCAGGCCGCGGCCACGAGCACCGGCAGGAGGATACCGATGAGGATGGCTTCGCCGTGCGAGCCTCCGGAGGTCGGCTTTTTTCGGGGCAGGGGTTTGGGTTCGAGCGGCGCGCGCATGGCTGGGAAGCGGACCTTAGTCCTTTGCTTGGCCGGGTCAAAATCCAACCTCCGGGCTGGAGTGAAATCACCCCGAAATCCTCGGGAGGACCGGGTGGGGCGCTATTTGGAGCCCTTCTCCGCGCCCTCTTTCGCCTTCTGGCCTTCTTTGCGCAGCCGGAGCCCGCGTTGTCCCTGGCCGCATCTGCGGAAATAGACGTACAGTTCTTCGGTCATCTCGAAGAACTCCGCGGCCGGCAGGTCGACCTTCCGCCGGAAGGTCCGCTCCGCATCGTCGAGGAAGCGCCGTTCCAGCGTCTCGTCCCCTTTCACCGTCGCGTAGTAATCGGCCAGCAGGCCGCGGAACTCGGCCATGTCGCCCGCGCAGTTCTCGAGGCCCTCGCGGTAGAGGGCGGAGATTTCCTTCTCGTTCGCGGACCGGTCCCGGGCGAGCACCCTGGCCGCGCGGGCGACCCCCGCGAGGTAGAGGTCGCGGCGAGCCGGGAAATCCCGGAGCCATCGGCGGAGACGATCTTCGAGCGTCCGGACGGCCTCGGCCGCGGGGACGCGCCCAAGGAGGAAGCGCGCCTCCTGCTCGTCCGCGAGGTCGCGCATGTCGGCGGAGTCGTCGAAGGCGCGGCGGAGCTCCGCAAGCGTCGCCGCCCAGGGCGCGGTCGGCGCGGCCTCGTCGGTGGCCATCCCCGCGAGCCGTTCGCGCCAAGCCGGCAGCGAACGTTCGAAGGCCCGGCAGGCGGCGGCGAGGCAGGCCTGCTGCCGGCCGGCTTCACCGAGTTGCGCCGCCAGCTTCGCCATGAGGCGCAGCCGGGTGCAGCGCTCGGCCCCCGGACCGTTGCGCGCGCGGTCCACCAGGGCGGCCAACTCGAACTCGCCCACGGGCCGCCCCGTCTGCGGATCCAAGGTGGTGCCGTTAGCGGCACCGGTCGCCGGCCGGCCGAGCCCGAGCTCCCAGCGGCGCGCGTCCCGCTGGAAGGCGGCCCAGAGCGGCGGCGCGATCCGGCCGGGCGCCCGCCCCTTCAGCGTGGCGGCGGGGATGCCGAAGGCCCGGGCGGACTCGACGGTGAAGGCGACCGGGTCGCCGCCGAACTTGAACGAGAATTCGAGCGACCCGACGTCGACCTCCGCGATCTTCGCCTGCGCGGTCTTCGAGAGTTTCGGTACGGCGTTCTTGCCCGCCGGCCGGTTCGTCGGCGCGAGGAGCTTGGCCAGCGTGCCGCCCTGCGCGACGAGGTCGAAGGTCTTGGCCCAGTCGTCCGCGTCGAGCCGGCGCAGCTTCGTCTCGGCGTGCGCCCAATGGAGGTCCGGATCGCCCGCCTCGCTGCCGGCGACCCAGAGCAGCGCCTCGACCGGCAGCTTGGTCACGTCGGTCTTCAGGCGCCCCTCCTCGGCCGCGCTCCGGAAGAAGGCGTAGCGCGTCAGCGGGTTGATGGCTTCCTCCGGGTCCTGCGCCAGCGTCCGTTCGCGGTCGAAGACGAGGGCAAAAGCCACCTGCAGGCGGAGGTATTTGCCGCGCAACGGCAAGGGGTCCGCGTTCCAGGCGAGCGCCCAGACCTTGAGGGCCGCCGGCACCTCATCCTCCGGCTTCACCTGCGCGAGGAACGTCTCCATCCACTCGGGTCGCTGGAGGAGGTCCTCGAGGAAGCCCGCGAGGCCTTCGCTCTCGGCGAGGCGGCGCAGCGACTCCGGTCCGGTCCGCGTCGAGAAGCCTTCCGTCGAGCCGGCGCGGGCGATCAGCAGGGCCTGCCCTGCGCCGACGGCGAAGAGCGGTTCGCGCCAAAGTTCCTCGTAGGCTTTGCCCTCGGGATCGGCCTTGGTCGCGAGCAAGGCCGTTCTCAAGCCGGGCTGCAGCTTGGCGAGGTGTTCCTCCCACCGGCCGTCGAACAACCGGGCCCGCGTGTCCGCGAGCAAGGCGGCCAGTTTCGCCGGGTCCCGTCGGGCCGCCGGGCTGAAATCGTAGGGCGTGGGGTCCAGCGGCGGCTTGGCCGCCAGGTCGGCTTTCGCGGCTTCCGCTTTGCGGGGACCGGTTCCGCCCTCGGCTCCGCCGATGCCGGCCACCGGCTCGGTCTTCTCGCCGCGCGGCTTGAAGAAATCCGCGAAGAAGCCGGAGTCTTCGGTCGGCGCCGGTGTGCCCAATCCAGGCGCGGGGGCCGGTGCGGTGGCGGTCGCAGGGGGAGCGGGGGAGTTCGTCGCGACCGGGCGAAGCTCCTGCTTCGGGCGTAGGGCGAGGACACCGGCGACGACGGCAAGGACGCCCAGCCCCACCGCGCCTACCCGGACGAGGCGGCGGCGGGGCGCGGGGGTTACCTCGGGAGCCGTCATGGTCGCGACCCGACTATGCCGCGGCCGGATCCTATGACAAAGGCTTAATGCGGCCGCGCCGCAACGTCTCGGCGAGCGCGGGCGCCGTCGGCGACTTCCGGTGGGCGGCCAGGGACTCGGGGTCCCCGGCGTGGACGAGCCGGCCGCCGGCGTTGCCGCCTTCGGGGCCGATTTCCAGAATCCAGTCCGCCTCGGCGAGGACATCGGGGTGGTGCTCGATGACCACGACCGTGTGGCCTTGGTCGACGAGTGCGTGGAGCAGCTCGATCAGGCGACGGCAGTCCGACTGGTGCAGGCCGATGGTCGGCTCCTCGAGGATGTAGAGGTTGGGGCGGATTTCGCCGCGCGAACGCTCGCGGAAGGTCGGGAGCCCTTGCGCGAGCTCGCTCACGAGCTTGAGGCGCTGGGCTTCGCCGCCCGAAAGCGTCGGGCTGCTCTGGCCGAGCGTGAGGTAGCCCAGCCCGGTCTTTACCATCAGGCCGCAGAGGTCGCCTAGCTTGGCGTCGAACGACAGGAACGCGGCGGCTTCCTCGAACGTCATCGCGAGCAGGTCGGCCGCGGACTTGCCGTTCCAGCGGATCGCCTTGGCGGCGGCCCCGTAGCGCGTGCCGGTGCATTCCTCGCAGGGGACGTAGGTGTCGGGCAGGAAGCTCATCTCGAGTTTGATGCGTCCGGCGCCGGAGCAGGCCTCGCAACGGCCGCCGGAAGTGTTGAACGAGAAGAAGCCGGCGCCGTGCCCGCGGATCGCCGCCTCGGGCAGGGACGCGAGGCGTTCGCGGATGAGGTCCCAGGCGCCGACGTAGGTCGCCGGCGTCGAGCGCGGCGTCTTGCCGATCGGCTCCTGGTCGACCACCACGAGCTGACGGAAGCCCTTGAGTCCGCTGAGCGTCGCGAAGGCGGGTTTGCCTTCGTGCGCCACCGCGGAGAGCGCCTCCTTGCCGGTAAGGCCATCCTTCTTCTTCGCCAGCGCGGCGCGGATCGCCGGCGCGAGCAGGTCGGTGACCAGCGTCGATTTGCCGGCGCCGGAGACGCCGCAGACGACGGTGAGCCGGCCGACCGGGATCGCGACGTCGAACCCCTTGAGGTTACGCAGCGAGGCCTGCTTGAGCCGGACCCAGGCGGCGGGCGCGCCTTTGCCGGCGATCGGTCGTCGCGCGCCGCGGAGCGGGTGCGGGATGGCTTCCTTGAGGAACCGGCCGGTGACGGAGTCGGCGCGTTTCTCCAGCGCCGCGGCGGTGCCTTGGGCGACGATCCGGCCGCCGTGGACGCCGGCCCCCGGGCCGAGGTCGACCACGAGGTCGGCGGCGCGCATGGTATCCTCGTCGTGCTCGACGACCAGGACGGTGTTACCGCGGTCGCGGAGGCCCTTGAGGGAGCCGATGAGGCGGTCGTTGTCCCGCGGGTGCAGGCCGATGCTCGGTTCGTCCAGCACGTACAGGGCTCCGGAAAGCGTCGAGCCCAGCTGCGCCGCGAGGCGGATGCGCTGCGCCTCGCCGCCCGAGAGCGTGTCAGCGCCGCGGTCGAGCGCGAGGTAGCCGAGGCCGACGGAGTCGAGGAAGCGCAGGCGCGCGGCGATCTCGGGCAGCAAGGCCCCCACGATGGCCTGCTCGCGCGGCGCGAGCTTGAGCCCGGAAAGGAACGACAGGGACTCGTCGGGCTGCAGGCGCAGCAGCCCCGGCAGCGAGAGCGAGCGGCCCTTGGGTCCGGCGAGCTTCACCGAGCGGCCGATCGGGCCGAGGCGTTCGCCGTGGCAGGCCGGGCAGACTTCCTCGCCGACGCGGTCCGCGAGGGCGTTCTCATTGATCGACTCCTCCTCGTCGGACGAGAAGGTCGCGACCTCGCGGCCGTGGCCGCGGCAATCGGGACACCAGCCGCGCGGCGAGTTCCAGGAAAGGTGTTTCGGGTCGACCGGCGGGAAGGATTCGCCCGTGGCGGGATCGCTGCGCGACGTGGAGAGGTAAGCCACCTGACGGCCGTCCGGGCCGAGGAGCACGCACGCGTTCTTGCCCGCGGCGAGCGTCTGCCGGACGAGCGCGCGGAGGGCCTTCTCCCCGGACTCCTCGGTCTCGTCGGGCCGGCGGATCAGGCCGTCGGCGCGCAGTTCGCCGAAGACCGCGTCGACGTCGTGCTCGGAATAACGGTCGAGCCCGGCGAAGCCGTCGACCTTGAGCATCTGGCCGTCGCAGCGGAGCAGGCGCAGGCCCTTGGTCTCGGCCCATTCGGCCAGGGGACGATGGTGGCCCTTGCGGGACCGGACGAGCGGGGCGGCGAGGAGCAGCGCGCCTTTCTTCAGGGCCTTCGCCTTTTGGGCGATGACGCGCACCACCGCATCCTCGGTCATCTCCTGGAGGGGTTCGCCCGTGGTCGGGCTGTGCAGCACGCCGGCGCGCGCGAAGAGTACGCGCAGGTATTGGGCGACCTCCGTGACCGTCGCGACGGTGGATTTCGCGGAGCCGCGGGTCACGCGCTGCTCGATGGCGACCGTCGGCGGCAGGCCCGTGAGCGCGTCGATGTCGGGTTTCGGCAACTGTTCGACGAACTGGCGGGCGTAGGCCGAGACGCATTCGAGGAAGCGGCGCTGGCCTTCGGCGAAGAGGATGTCGAACGCGAGGGACGATTTGCCGGAGCCGGAGACGCCGGTCATCACCGTGAGCGAGCCGTGCGGGATCTCGAGCGAGACGTCCTTCAGGTTGTGCTCGCGGGCGCCCCTTAGGGAAATCGCGGTCGGCCGCGGTTTGGCGGGCGCGGCCGAGACGGCGGCGAAGGCGTCGTCGCCGCCCGCCAGGAAGCGTCCGGTGACCGTGCCCGCCTGCGCGACCTCCGCGGGCGGGCCTTCGGCGACGAGCCGGCCGCCGGCGGGACCGGCTTCGGGGCCCATCTCCAGGAGCCAGTCGCAGGACTTCAGCACGTCGAGGTGGTGCTCCACCACGACGAGCGAGTGGCCGGCTTCCGTGAGCCGGTGCAGCAGGCCGACCAGGCGCGATACGTCCTCGCGATGCAGGCCGGTCGTCGGCTCGTCGAGCAGCAGCAAGGCGCCCGGCTTCCGCGCGTCGATCTTGGACAGGTAACGGACCAGCTTGAGGCGTTGGGCTTCGCCGCCGGACAGCGTCGTGAGGGGCTGGCCCATCGAGAGGTACCCCAGACCGACTTCCTCGAGGCAGGCGAGTTGGGCGGAGGCGGGCGTGCGTTCGCCGAGGAACTGGCGCGCCGCCGTGACCGACATCGCGAGCAGGTCGCCGACGGACTTGCCGTCGTATTGGAAGCTCAGCACCTCGTCGCGGAAGCGTTGGCCGTTGCACGAGGGGCAGGGGAGGGCGACGTCGGAGACGAACTGCATCTCTACCGTCTCCCAACCCGCGCCGCCGCACCGTTCGCAGCGGCCTTCGCCGGCGTTGAAAGAGAAGTGCGAGGGGGTGAGCCCGGCTGCCTTCGCCTCCGGCGAGTTGCCGAGCAGCGTGCGGATGGCGTCCCAGGCGCCGACGTAGAGCGCCGGGTTGGACCGCGGCGTGCGGGTCGCGGGGGACTGGTCGACGAGCGCAACCTCCGCCGGCTCCCGGTCGAACTTCACCCACTTCGATGCCGCGGTCTCGTCGCCGGATTCCGGATCGCGCCGACCGATGACCTGATGGAGCAGCGTGGACTTGCCCGAGCCCGAGACGCCGCAGAGACCGACCAGGCGGCCGAGCGGGATCGAACAGGCGAAGTCGCGGAGGTTGTTGACCGTCGCGCCGGCGACGCGGAGACGCGGAGTCGTGTCGCCGATTGGGCGGGGGTTGCGGACGTCCGGTGCGCGCCGGCCCGACAGCCAGTCGCCCGTGGCGGAGGCCTTGGCCTTCAGGATGCCCTTCGGCGGCCCCTGGTAGATAAGGTGGCCGCCCTCGGCGCCGGGGCGCGGCCCGATCTCGATCAGCCAGTCGGCGGCGCGCATGACGGACTCGTCGTGCTCGACGACCACGACCGTGTTGCCTTGTTCGACCAGGCTGCGGAGGATGCCGACCATGCGCGCGAGGTCGCGTGCGTGCATGCCGACGCTGGGCTCGTCGAGCACGAAGACCGTATCCGCCAAGCAGGCCCCCAGGCACGAGGTGAGGTTGACGCGCTGCACCTCGCCGCCGGAGAGCGTGCGGGAGAGCCGGTCGAGCGCGAGGTAGCCGAGGCCGACGGCCTCGAGGTAGCCGAGCCGCGCGAGGATCGCCTCGAGCGCGTGGTCGGCCGGGTGGCGCGAATCCTTGGGCGCGAGTGGCGCGAGCAGCGCGCGCAGTTCGGTCACGGGCAGGGCGTAGAGCTCGGGCAACGTCCGTCCCTGCCAGCGCCAGCAGAGCGACTCCTCGCGGAAGCGCCGACCGCGGCAGGTCGGGCATTCCTCGTAGGCGCGCCAGCGCGACAGGAACACGCGGACGTGCATCTTGTAGGTGCTCGACTCGAGCCAGCGGAAGAAGCCGCGGATGCCGTACCACTTGCTTTCCCATTCGCCGGGGACGTACGTGGGGTCGCCGTCCTCGATGAGCCGACGCTGCGCGGCCGGCAGTTTCTTCCAGGGCACGTCCATCGGGATGCCCGCCTTGCGGCATGCCTTGGCGAGGTCGCGCTGGCTCTCGCCGTAGACCGTCCCTTGGAACGGGGCGATGGCGCCTTCGGCCAGCGTCAGCGTCGGGTCCGGGACGATTTTCTTCCAGTCGAGGCCGATGACCCGGCCGAAGCCGCGGCAGGCCGGGCAGGCTCCGACGGGTGAGTTGAAGGAGAAGAGCGCGGGCGACGCCGGACGGAATTTCCGTCCGTCCACGGGCGACTCGAGCAGCTCGCTGTAGCGCGCCACCTCGGCGCCGGCTTCGTCCAGGATCCGCAGGCGCCCGCCGCCGAGCCGGAACGCCGCGAGCGCGGCCTCGTGGAAACGCGCGGCTTCCGCCGCGGCGACCATCACGCGGTCCTGCACCACCAGCAACTCGGCCGCCTCGGCGGGAATCGCCTCCTCGCCGAGGCGCCACCGTCGACCGGTGACGAAGGCGCGGTTGAAGCCCGCCCTCACGAATTCGTCCGCCACCGTCGCCCAGGCGAGGTCGGCGGGCTTCGCGACGGCGAAGGTCAGCGTCACCGGCCGGCCGGCCTGGCGGGCCAGGCAATCTTCCCAGGCGGCCGCGGGTCCGCGCGGCGCAAGCGACAGGCCGGAAGCCGGGTCGATGAGCTGCGCCCGGTGCGCGAACCACACCTTGAACCAATCGCATAGTTCCGTCATCGTCCCGACGGTCGAGCGCGAGGTCCGCACGGCGTTGCCTTGCTTGATCGCCACGGATGGGCGGACGTTCTCGGCGGAGTCCAGCGCGGGCGCGGGGAGCAGCTCCAGGAATTGGCGGACGTAGGGGCTGAAGGTCTCGACGTAGCGGCGCTGCCCTTCCGCGTGCAAGGTGTCGAAGACGAGCGAGGATTTGCCCGCGCCGCTGAGGCCCGTGACCACCACCAGCCGGCCGACGGGGATATCGATGTCGAATCCCTTCAGGTTGTTCTGGCGGACTCCGCGGAGGCGAATGGCGTCGGGTCGGGGGGCGGACATCGGACCGTTCAACGGAAGGGAAACTGCGGGCTTGGCAAACCCGCGGTCAGTTTCCGCAGTCCACCCAGCCGGCGGGCGTGACCAAAGCGTGCAGGGCGAGGTCGTGCGACTCGGTCGGCACGACCTCGAGGACCTGCTGGTCGTAGGCGAAGCCGACGTGCAGGCAGCCCGCGGGCAGGCCCGCGAGCAGGCGGTCGTAGTGACCGCCGCCATGGCCCAGCCGCCCGCCGCGGCGGTCGAAGCCCAGTCCCGGGACCACGATGAGCTCCGGCTGGCCCGGCGGCAGGGTCGGGCGATCGTCGGCGGGTTCCCGGACGCCGTGCGCCGAAAGGACCAGCGGGGTATCCGCGGCGACGACTCGCAAGGTCACGCCCGTCGCGTCCACCCGCGGCAGCGCGACCGTCTTGCCGTCCGCATGGGCGGCGGCGCGGAGGGCGGCGGTGTCCAGTTCGGCGCCGTAGGCTTGATAAAGAGCCACCACGCGGGCGGCCCGCCAGGCCGCGGAAGCGAGCAGGCCGGCGGTGGCGGCGTCCGCGGCGGCGCGGCGTTCGTCCGCGCTCAGCGCGCGCCGCGCGGCCAGCAGCGTCGTGCGCAGCCGCGCCTTGAGCTCCCGCGTCTCCATGCCCTCAGAAAAGCCGGTTGAGCGTGAGAGTCAACAGGACGACCGGGAGGTACAGGATCGAGGCGAGGAAGAACGGCTTCGCGACCTCGGCCCGGCGGTGCGGCAAGGCAAAGTCTAGGCTGAGTTTTAAGAACCAGATGCCGGCCACCAGCGAGACCCACAGGAACGGGCTGGCCCAGCCGCGGAGCGTGCCGGCGGCTTCGGCGGGGGCGAAGAACGTCATCGCGATGCGGCCGGCCACAAAGAGCATCGGGATGATGAAGGCCGTGGACCAGAGCGCGGCGGTGCGCCCCGAGGGGTCGGTCACCGTCGCCACCTTGAAGCCGCCGCGGGCGTAGTCCTCCCGGCACATGACCGCCAGGGCCATGAAGTGCGGGATCTGCCA
>Ga0209107_10000568_pt1 | contig 21316 bp, 17 predicted proteins | sample LakErihyJuly2011_2_FD_187460 | JGI IMG/M metagenome (GOLD analysis project Ga0209107, IMG submission 187460) | Freshwater microbial communities from dead zone in Lake Erie, Canada - CCB hypolimnion July 2011 (SPAdes) (version 2) | ecosystem: Environmental > Aquatic > Freshwater > Lentic >...
TTAATATGCTTTCTCAATTAATGGAACTTTCTGAAATAGTGGATACTACTAAGAATGTAGTTAAGGACGCTATAAAATCTGCTTTTTTAGATTTTGAAGATGCTGTTCAATATTCATCTGCCTTGTCTAATACGAAAATTGATATTATTGTTTCAAGGGATAAGAAAGGCTTTAATAAAAGTAGCATTCCAGTTATGGATGTCGAACAAGCATTGGTCTATATTAAGCTTAATAATAAATAGCGCATCTTTTCCAGATTCATTTTTATTTCATTAAGGTGAACTTTAGCTTATATGTATTTAAAATATTGATAATCAAATTATTATGTAAGAATGTTGCTGCATAAAACATGATCACCTGCGAAAATGAATTATGTAATTAGATGGGATAGGATAGGGCAAAGTTTCTGCATTATCTGCCGATTAAACTAGGGGTTCCATATTATTATCAACTAGCTGTTTCGATTGCATGATTACTGCGCTAATTTTTCTAATTTCATAGGTAAGTACGTTAAATCTATTTTATGAAATACCTAATTGGCTTTGTGCTATGTTTGATATTATCAAACCACAATTTTGTTTACGCGCAGCAGGATGCAAAGTTCACTGAATATCAAAAGGAGTTCACCACCTATCCTTTTTCGGATCCTGATCCTATTGCTAATTTTTCTAAAATTTATCCCTACTTCCGTTTTGATGGTTTCACTGAAACGGGTGTCCAAAAAAAGTGGAAAGTAGTAGAGATTGAAAATGATTTTATCAAAATTTTAATCTTACCTGAAGTCGGTGGAAAAATTTGGGCCGCGATAGATAAAAAAACCAACGAGCCTTTTTTATATTATAATCATACAGTTAAATTTAGAGATGTTGCTATGCGCGGTCCTTGGACCAGTGGTGGTATTGAAGCCAACTATGGTATTATTGGACATACGCCTAATTGCGCTACGCCAGTGGATTATATTATTACTAAAAAAGAGGATGGGAGTGTTAGTTGCACCATTGGTGTACTTGATTTATTAACGCTTACCAATTGGCGCATGGAAATAAACCTTCCTAAGGACAAAGCTTTTTTCACTACCCAATCATTTTGGTATAATAGCACTCCCACAGAACAACCTTACTATCATTGGATGAATGTGGGTTTAAAAGTAAGCAAAGAGTTCTTAGTTTCTGTATTTGTCTTTGTATAATCCCATTTTATCAAACGGAATAGGTTGGAAGCCGGGTATTTTTTCAAAAACAATAGAATTACCTTTTAACATGAAATTGCCATTTTTCATATCTATAAATCCTGGATCCTCATTGGTTTTAAAATTATTATTTTCATAAGCTGTTGCAAATTCGCCACCCATAAATTTTACTGGTTGTTCTGGCCCACCAATGATCACATTTCCAGAAAATTCATTTCCCCTGGAACGCATTCCTTGCCATTCTTTCCCGGCTACAATTTCATCTAGATAGGGTAAAAGAGATGGATACTTTGTTGAATAGGGCGGTTGGTCAAATTTTACTGCCTCTAATAATCTTTTTCTAAGTATTCCATTTTTACCATAAAATTCTGCTGCTTGTGGTTTTGCCCATGAATAAAATGCAGCGGATACTACAAAACTATTTGAAAGCGGCTCAATGATAATATTGTTTTTCATCTTTAAATCCCAACCGCCATTACTAAACAATACACCATGATTTACTTTCAAATCATAAAATACATTTCCATATACAGTAACATCAGTGGAACCATCATCGCAGTAAATGCCCATATTCATCCTGTTTGCATTTCCGGTGTGATGAAAATAATTATACCGAACAATATTGCCACGATTACTTGGATCTCTACCAATATACCAAGGGGAAGTGTCATCGGAATTAGTGGTTACATGGTGCACATTATTGTATTCAAAAATGTGTTCATTTCCATACACAAATATCCCTTGAAATTCTGCATTGTAAACCTCGTTATGTGAAACTACATTTCCACAACCATTCACATTAATTCCTGCCCATAAAAATTTATTTCTCAAATTGTAATCATGTACTTTACAATTATCTACCACATTGTTGCCGTTGATTAAATGAACTTTACTTCCACCACTTAAAAATATACCACCACTCCCTGTATTATAAACATCACAACTTTGAATGCGATGATTGTTTCCTGCCAATCGGTCCCATCCAGTATTGTTATAAATATGATTTTGAAAGTCTCCAATGATTCTAGAAACAGCTACACCTTTGTAGTCGTCAACGGACATGTCCCCTTTTAATCTTAATGCGCCTTGCCCCATAACAATTCCTGTATTACCAACATTACGAATCGTACATCCTACAATAGTATTGTGATTGCCGCGTTCCATATAAATCCCAATGCCTCTAGCGGCTTCAAAAGTGATACCACTAATAATGATATTACTAACGCCTTCCATTGCAATGATTGGTTCTTCAAGCATGGATACTATGATTGAAGCATTAGTCATATTTGTTGGCGGCCAGAAGTATAAAATACCTGATTTTCTATCTAAATACCATTCACCTGGCATATCTAATTCCTCAAGTATATTAATAGCTGCATACTGCTGAAAATCCCTACCGCTTGCTATTCCATATAAATGTGGCGTAGCTAATTGCAATGTTTTTTGTACAGTATCAATTGATTTTACATTAATATAGTCATCAGCAAAGCCATAATTAAAAGTACCACTCAACCATATATCCTCTTGTCCTTGCCACTTTTCGTGTCGCGCATCTGTATATTCAAATTTTCCGCCTCTGTTAGATTTATCTAACATTCTTGGAACAGATCCCTTGTCTAATACTTTTCCTATTTTGATATATCCCTTATTTGGATATCTAGCAAGCGTCATTGGATTCCCATTAAAAAATAATTGCAAAGGTGCCGGCGTAACTGCAATGGTATGTCCAAATTGTTTGTGAGAACCAAAATCATTTATTCCAATACTTGGCAAATGCACTTGTAATACATGTTCAACTGCATGTTCACTTAACCTTTTAATTATTGAAGCATCTTTAATTATACTAAAGGAGCTTGGTTGTATATTTTTTCCACCTGTAATAGTTACAGTGCCTATTTTTTCAGCTTTCCAAACAATTTCTTTTCCAATTTGACCACTGTCTTGTTCGTTTAATATAAAAGTGCTTGTTAAATTATATTGACCTGGTGCAATATGGACGTTTATTCCTTTTGAATTTTTAGCTTTATAATTTCTTACTAATTTTTGTGCTGCAGTTAAACTAGCTACTGGACTTTCAATACTTCCATTATTTTTATCATTACCCTTATTTGACACATAAAAATTTTGACCATGAATCGCAGAGGAAAAAAACATTGCGATGATTAAGTATTTCAAATTAATAAATTGCATTTTTAAATTTTATAAAAATAATGTTTTTATGTATCTCGATTTTTTCTAATCCAAATATATAGTGCTTTCAGCTATCTAAGTCTGGGTTTATTCATTATACTAAAAAAGGAAAAATCTTCGCTCTCGGTATTTTACGTAATACAATGATAATCAACAACTTTGATGAATATTTTTATTAGAAAAAATCATATTTTACCTTTTTAGACGATTGCTATACTTTTAATTTTATTCTTTATCTTTAATACACGTATTTGCTTTTCATGAAAAAAAGAAATTGTTGCCTTTTTGCCCTTGTTTTAGTATTAATTTTTACTTCTTGTGAAAAAATTAATATACCTGTAGACGTGCAAAATCAAATAGCACAATTACCTGAAGAGATAGATTATAATTTTAAGGTAAAACAAATTTTATCAGATAAGTGTTTTGCCTGTCATGGACCAGATTCAAAAAAACAAAAAGCAAATCTAAGATTAGACATTAGTGATATTGCATATGCCCACAGGGGTGAAAACGGCTATAAGGCAATTAAGCCAGGTAGTATTGCTAAAAGTGATTTGGTACGTCGCATACTAAGTGACGATCCACATGTTCGAATGCCTACACCTGAATCTAATTTATCACTTACCTCCTATGAAAAAGCAGTACTAATAAAATGGGTTGAGCAGGGGGCAAAATACAAACCGCATTGGGCTTATGTAGCTCCGAAAAATGCAGATATTCCTGACATTTTAAATCCAAATTGGAAAATAAATAATGATATTGATCCATTTATTTATAAAAAGTTAGAAGAACAAGATTTAAAACCTGCACCACAAGCAGATAAGCTAACTTTAATACGTCGACTAAGTTTTGATATTAGAGGCATTAGTCCAACGGTTAAAGAAATCAATGATTTTGTTTCAGATAAGAACTCAAAAGCGTATGAAAATTTAGTAGACCGTTTTTTAGCAAGTGAACATTATGGTGAAAGGATGTCTGAGTATTGGTTAGATGTTTCAAGATTTGCTGATAGTTATGGTTACCTTGATGATAAACATTATGATCAAAGTCCTTGGCGTACATGGGTAATTAATGCTTACAATAAAAATTTACCCTTTGATAAATTTATAACTTGGCAGCTTGCTGGTGATTTACTTCCAAATCCAACACAGGAGCAAGTATTGGCAACTGGGTTTAATCGTAATCACAAACAAAATTCAGAGGCAGGTATCATAGAAGAAGAGTTTAGAGTGGAATATGTAACTGATCGCACAAATACATTGGGCGCTTCTTTAATGGCAACAACATTAGGTTGCGCTAAGTGTCACGATCACAAATATGATCCTGTGAGTCAAAAAGAATATTATTCCTTGTTTGCATTTTTTAACAGCACTTTTGAAAAAGGCGGGCCTAATTATGGTAGTAATGACATGGTAGCTGGACCTACTTTATTGCTCACAAAAAAAGAAGAAGAACTAAAAATTCAAAATTTTAAAAAATATATCAATCATTTAGAATCCGATTATAAATTGGATCAAGATAAAGCAACGAAAGCCGCTTTTGCACAAGGTGATAAAAATATTGAAACAGCTCTTCAAAAAATGGTACTGGCTAAATTAAGTTTTGATAAAATAAATCAAAAGGATCCCAAGCGTACATTTTTTATTAATGAAGCTGACCCATCCATCAATGCAAATTATAGAAATGCTGAATTTGGACAAGGAGTTAGTGGCCAATCATTAAAATATAATGACGAGACCATGGTTGCTTTTCCGCCTGAAAAATTTGGAAATTTTGAAAGGTATCAGCCATTTTCATTTAGTCTTTGGTTAAAAGTGCCCGAAAATTATCCCTTAGCAACAGTTTTTCATAAATCCGATTATCATAGATATGGTTATCAAGGGTATGATTTAGTATTAAAAAACAACCAATTAAATTTCAGAGTAATACATAATTTTCCGCATGATGCAATTAGTGTTTTATCTCCCTTACATCTAAAAACGAATCAGTGGTATCATATAGCTATTAGTTATAATGGTAATAGCAAAGCAAATGGTGTTGAAATATTTGTCAACGGAGAAAAGCAAACTAATCAAGTAGAATATGATCATTTGGTTAAACATATAAGATCATACCCTAGCATACATAAATTATATGTAAAACCTGGATTGGTTTTCGGCCTGAGAACATTAGATAGGTCAATGCCAAAAGGGGAAGTGGATGAATTTTATTTATTCAGTAATACGTTGAATCAACCACAAGCAAAATTTTTATTTCAACAAAAACCATTCCCTTTAAAGGGTGAAAAAGAAGATTTTGCAAAGCTAAATCCTTTATTATATGATGCGAGAAAGCAATTAGCAGATTTATATGATTCTGTACCCGAGGTAATGGTGATGGGGGATTTACCTAAACCACGTCCTACCTATGTTTTAAATAGGGGATTGTATACTGATCCAACTACACAAGTATTTCCCAATACACCTAATGCAATTTTATCTTTCCCTAATAATTTACCAAAAAATAGGTACGGATTGGCGCAGTGGTTATTTATGCCCAATCATCCCTTAACTAGTAGGGTTGCGGTTAACAGAATATGGCAAATGATTTTTGGCAATGGGTTTGTAAAAACATCTGACGATTTTGGTAACCAAGGTGCGATGCCTTCACATCCAGCTTTATTAGATTTTTTGGCTGTTTGGTACCGTGAAAATGGGTGGAATACTAAAGCGCTTCAAAAGCTAATATTTATGAGTGCTGTTTATCAACAATCATCTTTGAATGATGCAGCAATCGTTAAAAAAGATCCCCAAAATATTTATTTAAGTAGAAGCCCGCGTTATAGATATTCAGCTGAAATGATTCGTGATAATGCTTTAGCTGTGAGTAATTTATTAGTTCAAAAAATTGGTGGTCCTAGTGTTTATCCTTATCAGCCTGATAATTTATGGGAACAATTAAGCGATAAAATATGGAGGTATGAATACTTGCAAACTGAAGGGGAGGGACTATACAGAAAAAGTATTTATACTATACGGAAGCGAACCAGTGTAGTTCCATTTTTACAAATTTTTGATGCTGCTGATCGGACGGTTTGTACCGTAAAACGAACTATTTCTAGTTCACCTATGCAGTCTCTGGCTATTTTAAATAATCCACAAATGATGGAAGCCTCTATGCATATTGCATTAAGGATGATGAATGAAGCAGGCTTGTTATTAAAGGACAAATTAAATTTTGGATTTTTTATAATTACTGGAAGATATCCAAACCTAAAAGAAGTAAGTTTATTGGATAAAATGTATGCAACCGAAACAGCCCAATTTACATTGCATCCTGATAAAGCGAATAAATTAATTAATACAGGTTACTTGAAACCTAAAATAAATAATAATATAGAATTGGCAAGTTTCGCATCCATTGCAATGGCATTAATGAATACAGATGAATTTTTAACAAGAAAATAATTGGCATGCACGAATATTTAAAAATAAAGTACCAGCAAAATAGACGCGATTTTTTACGCGGTTCGGCATTAGGATTAGGCGGTATTGCACTTGGATCCTTGTTGGGATGCAATAGCAAGCCATCACAAAAAATAATTTCGCAAATTTTAGAAGAACAAAATGTTCCATTAGGGTCTCCGCATTTTTTACCCAAAGCAAAAAGGGTAATTTATTTATTTCAAAGTGGGGGTCCCTCGCAAATGGAATTGTTTGATTACAAACCTAAGTTGTATGAAATGCATGGTCAAGAAATACCTGCTTCTGTAATGGGTAAAAATAGAATTTCTGGAATGGTGAATAACCAATATGCATTCCCATTAGCAAAACCGGCAACTAATTTTAGTCAATTTGGAACCAACGGTACTTATGTTTCAGATTTAATTCCTCATACCGCTTCTATGATTGATGATTTGTGTGTTGTTAAATCCATGGTTACGGATCAAATTAATCATGAACCGGCTGTTATTTTCACTCAAACAGGAAATCAATTAAGTGGCCGTCCGTGTATGGGTTCGTGGTTAAGTTATGGCTTGGGTAGCATGAATGAAAATTTACCTTCCTTTATTGTTATGTTATCAAAAGGGGGAGGCGATCAGCCAATTTCAAGTGCAGCTTGGAGTAGTGGTTTTTTGCCTTCGCATCATCAAGGAGTTCAATTTATGACTGGTAAGGATCCCATTTTATATTTAAATACACCTGATGGGATTGATCGGATGGATCGTCGTCGCGCCCTTGATTTTATTAAAAATTTCAATCAATTGCAAAATGAAAATTTGCATGATCCTGAAATTGAAAGTCAAATTAATCAAGCGGAAATGGCTTATCGAATGCAGTTAGCCATACCAGATATTGCAGATTTATCCAACGAGCCACAGCATATTTTAGATATGTATGGCGATGATGTATTAGTGCCAGGAAGTTTTGCGCATAATTGTATTATGGCAAGACGTTTGGCTGAAAAAGATGTTCGTTTTATTCAATTATATCATTTGGGCTGGGATCACCATGGTGCCCTTGCCTCAGGAATTAAAAGAGCCACCAAACAAACCGATCAAGCATCAGCGGCATTGGTAAAAGATTTAAAACAAAGAGGATTATTAGATGATACATTGGTGATTTGGGGTGGTGAATTTGGTCGTACTAGTTTTAGTCAAGGTAAATTAACACCCGAAGGTTTTGGTCGCGACCATCATCCTGGTGCTTATTCAATTTGGATGGCAGGTGGTGGTGTTAAGCCAGGCTTAGTGTATGGGGAAACTGATGACTTCGCGCACAATGTGGTAAATGATAAAGTACATGTACATGATTTTCAAGCCACGTTAATGCATTTGTTAGGCATTGATCACGAAAAATTTATTTTCAAAACGCAAGGCCGACGCTACCGACTTACCGATGTGTCAGGAAATGTGATACATAATTTAATTGCATGATAACTGAATTCATTGGTCACTTCCATCCTTTAGTCGTGCATTTGCCCATTGGGATTTTAATTTTTACATTTATACTTGAGTTAATCCAATTAAAAAGTAAAACTAAATTTGACCAAGCAATTTTAATAGGCACGATCATTGGAACCGTATTTGCTATTGTAGCTGCAACCATGGGTTGGTTATTATCACTAGATGGTGGCTATGATGAAAAATTATTAAACAATCATCAATATGCAGGTTGGATACTTTGCTTCTTTTGTTTTGTGTTATTGATTATAAAAAAATATTTTCACGCGCTTTCCTATTTTAATCAACTTAATAAAATACTCTGGGGGATAATTATAATCGTTCTCTTTTTAGTAGGCCATTTTGGAGGTAGTATAACGCATGGTGCTGACTATTTGAGTTTGGATTTATCAGCTGGAAATAAGGAAGTTAAAAAAGCGCTTTCTATAGATAGTATTTCGGCATTGCCAACAGAAAAACAAGCACAAGTCAATACCTATGAGGGATTAATTTATCCCTTATTAGACGCAAAATGTATACAGTGTCATAATAGTGAAAAGAAAAAAGGAAACTTACAACTCACCTCGATTGATTTAATTTTAAAAGGCGGCAAAAAAGGTCCTGCAATTACTGCTTATAGTGCAAATGAAAGCTTAATGATTCAACGGATGTTGTTAGATCCAGCCAATGATAAACACATGCCGCCCAAGGGGAAACCTCAATTAAATAATAAAGAAATTAATTTAATCTATTGGTGGGTGCAACATGGTGCATTAGTAAATGATAATTTAGGAAATGCTTTATTGAATGACACTGTTAAAAATTTAATAGCTAGTAAAATAGTCCCTGCATTCCCAGCACTATCATTACCACAAACATCTTTAGTGGATTCTAATAAGATAAATACTTTAAAGCAGTTAGGTTTAATTGTACATCCTATTGCCAAAGGAGTTGGATATGTTGACTTAAGTGCCATGAATGCAGCATTATTAAATGATGTTCAGGCACAAAAAATTTCAATACTTGATAGTCATTTAGTCTGGTTGAACCTAGCGAATACCAAAATCACAAATAAAGGGATTGCTAATTTGAGTAGTTGTAAAAACATAATAAAACTTAATGTAGCCTACACTTCGCTCAATGATGACGCAATTATTTTACTGAATCAGTTTACAAAAATGAGTTATTTAAATATTGTGGGTACTTCTATTACAGACAATGGATTAGCTAATTTAAATCTGAGTAATAATTTAAAAACTATATATTGCTGGAATACTAAAATCACCCAAACTGGGGTTGATCAATTTAGAAAACGGTATCCAAATATTCAAATCAATTTTTAAAATTAAAGTTATGAGCAAAATACCCCAATCAGTTTCAAATTTTTTGAACACGCCTTATCAGTTATCTAATGAAAATATCATTTATTTCAGAACGCATGGCTTTATTAAACTAAAACAAGTTTTAAGCAAGGAAGTGATTGCATATATGGATTTGGTTATTACCGAGGAAGTAAATCGATTAAACAACCAACAATTAGCAATAGAAGATAGAGATACTTATGGTAAAGCCTTTTTACAAATCATGAATATCTGGAAGAATTCAGATCATGTGAAAGAAATTGTGTTTAGTAAGCGACTTGCTCAAATTGCTACAAATTTATTAGAAGTTACTGGCGTTAGAATTTACCATGATCAAGCACTTTATAAAGAGCCTAGCGGTGGTCATACCCCATGGCATGCTGATCAATATTATTGGCCTTTGGAATCAGATAAAACAATAACTGCATGGATGCCTTTACAAGAAACGCCATTGGATTGGGGTCCCTTGGAGTTTAGTGCTGGTAGTAATCAATTAACTTCAGGAAGAGACAAAGCTATTAGTGATGATAGTCAAGCATTTTTACAAGCGCAATTAAAAGAAAAGGGTTTCCCACATATCATTGAATCCTTTGATTTAGGCGAAGTTAGTTTTCATAAAGGATGGTTGTACCATCGTGCTGGACCTAATAAGTCAAATCAGATGAGAAAAGTGATGACCATCATATATATGGATAAAGACATTAAATTAAAAGCCCCTGAAAATAAAAACCAGCAAGCCGATTGGGATACCTGGTGTCCTGGAGCAGAACTTGGCGCAGTGGTCGCAACGCCACTCAATCCAATTTTATACGAGTCGTAATTCCTTAATAAATTTTTCCACTAAAATAAAAAAGCCGTCCCGATTTTATCGGGACGGCTTTAAAGTTGCTGTAGGGGGAGGGATCGAACCTCCATGAGGCAGTTAGCTAAAACACAAAGTTGAGTGGTCCACCCTGGTCGCCTATTGCTAGACGGCTCTATGTTTCGTTTATCCCGTTATCCCCACCTCCGAGACGAGGAGGCATGTTTGCCAAGATTTCATCACCCCACAGTATTTAAGAACTATTCATTTGAGTTTTTCTACTTATTTCACTCATTTGATAAATCAAAACTAAAGTATTGACCTATATGTTGCAAATATTTTAATCATATATTTTAAAATATAGAAAATATTTAATAAATTGCCATAAAATTTAAAAATAGTTAAAAATGGAGCCAAAAAATACCCCAAAATTGAACATTGACAAAAGCTTGGATAAGCTGGATTTGCAAATAATTCAAGCAATGATGGAGGATGCCGAAGTTTCCTACGCGGATTTAGGCAAACAGTTTTTTGTTTCAGGTGGCACCATTCATGTGCGTATCAAGAAATTAGAGGAGTTGGGTATTGTCATGGGTAAGCGATTAGCAGTGGATTTAAAAGTGTTGGGTTATGACATTATCGCCTTTATTGGGATCTACCTTGAAAAAAGCTCCATGTATGATAATGTTGCACAAGCTTTAAAAAATATCCCTCAGGTAGTTCGGGTAAATTATACCACCGGGAATTATAGCATGTTTGTTGAAATTGTGTGTAAGGATATGCAACAACTTCGATTTGTCCTTCACGATGAACTTCAAAATATTAAAGGGATTGAGCGCACGGAAACTTTGATCTCCTTGGAGGAAAGTTTTTCCCGTAATGTGAAGATTGTTTAATTTTTCAATTGTAAATTACATCAAATCTTTTTTTATGAAACCTTGTTTTCAACAGGATGGCCGTCGTAGTTTTTTAAAAAAATCGACCTCCTTGGTTGCATTGTATTTAACACCCAGCGTTTTTGTTAAAGCATTTGCTGCGGATACGATTGTTCCAATGCCCATACCCAAAGAAAAATTAACGATCACTATTAATGGTAAAAAACTAAACCTTGAAATTGATGCGAGAACTACTTTGCTTAATTTATTAAGAGAGGAGTTAGCGTTTACAGGCACTAAAAAAGGCTGTGAAATGGGGCAATGTGGTGCTTGTACAATTCATATCAATGGTAAGCGTACAAAATCATGTATGCAATTAGCATTAACCCATCAAAATAATAAAATCACAACCATCGAAGGATTGAGTGTTGGTGAAAAGTTACATCCAATGCAAGCCGCGTTTATAAAACATGATGCTTTTCAATGTGGCTATTGCACTTCAGGTCAAATCATGTCAGCCGTTTCTTGTGTAAGAGAAGGTAATGCTAAATCAAGAGCAAGTATTCAAGCGTATATGGATACTAATATTTGCAGATGCGGTGCTTATCAAAACATTGTGGATGCTATTGCTGAAGTAGCTAAAACGGGCGTTAAAATTTAACCTTATCAATTCAAGAAAATGAAATCAAATAATAATACAATATTCTGGGAAGATGAGCGCGTAGATGGTGCTGAAAAAGTAAACGGTAAAGCAAAATATGCAGCTGAGCACAGTTTACCCAATATGGCATATGCTGTTTTTGTTACAAGTACCATTGCAAAGGGCAGTATTAAAAATTTAGATACTTCCAAAGCATTAGCGATGCCTGGCGTTTTAGATGTAATTTATTATGCCAATTGTCCTAGCGTGCCTGGTTATATTTCCAACGCAGCTGAACGTCCTAAAAATGCGATTGAATGGCGCGGTCATAAAGTACTACACGATAATAAAGTGCGTTTTTTTGGGCAACCTATTGCACTCGTTGTTGCAGATAGTTTTGAAAGTGCAAATGCAGCTATACGTTTTGTAAAAGCGGAGTATGCGCCTGAAAGTTTTGAAACTAATTTTGATAAAGCAAGATTAGACACAAAAAATTTAAAAACAAACAGTAATTATAAACGCGGAAAGGAAAAAAAGTTCAAGGAAGCATTTGCTTTTGTTGAATCTGAATTTAATATTCCTATTGAGGTTCACAATGCAATGGAATTGTTTGCTACTATTGCGCATTGGGAAGGTGAAGATAAAGTTACTTTGTATGATAAAACACAGGGTCCAAAAAGTACCCAATTTACAGTGTCCAGAACTTTTGGTATTCCAGATAAAAATGTAAGAGTGATTGCTGAAAATGTAGGCGGTGCTTTTGGTAGTGGTTTAAGAAGTTGGGCCAATGTGCCTGCTGCTTGTATTGCCGCAAAAAAACTAAATCGTCCAGTGAAGTTAGTACTCACACGTCCTCAAATGTTTTCATTAGTTGGTTACCGTCCACAATCATGGCAAAAAGTGGGTATTGGTGCAGACGCTGCTGGAAATTTTACGGGTATCAGCCATGAAGCCATTACGAATACATCCAGGTATGAGGACTTCAGAGAAGGAATTGTGGATGCTTCAAAATTTTTATATGCTTGTGAAAATGTAGACACTAAATATAACCTACTTCCACTTGATTTAAGTACGCCTGTATGGATGCGAGGTCCTGGAGAGGCAAGCGGTTGTTTTGCATTAGAGAGTGCGATTGATGAGCTTTCTTACAAATTAAAGATGGATCCGATTGAATTAAGATTAAAAAATTACACAACTATTAATCCTGAAAATAAATTACCATTCTCTGATATTAATTTAAAAAATTGTTACACTTACGGAATAAATAAAATAGGTTGGAAAAATCGTCCTGCTGTTCCTGGTTCCTTAAAGGAAAATGGGTGGTTAATTGGTTATGGTATGGCCGTGGGTATTTTTGGTGCAGGTAAAGGTTCCGCGTCAGTAAGAATAGTCTTAAGTAATGATGGTAAATTATTATTAGAATGTGGCGTAAGTGATATGGGTCCAGGTACGACCACAGCTATGACCATACTAGCTTCGGAGGCTATGCAAATGCCTATTCAAAAAATTAAATTCAAACTAGGGGACTCCGATTTACCTCCAGGTCCTTCACAAGGAGGATCAGGCACTACATCAACTGTGGGATCGGCTGTTGATTTGGCTTGTAAAACATTACAACAAAAATTAAAGGAGATCGCCATTAAATCTGCGCCTGTATTTGCCGGAATGAATGCAGAAGCGTTGGAGGTTAAAAATGAAATGGTGATTTCAAAAACAGATGCGAATGTAAAAATGGCTATTGTTGATGTATTAAAATTAGCCAATCAAGATAAAATTGATTTAACTATTACCTCCAATGGTAAAACAGCAGCGCAATTAAAATTTACCAGCAATTCTTTTTCGGCGCATTTTGTAAAGTTGGGAGTGAATCCAAAAGATGGCACTATAAAAATATTACAAGTAGTAACTACAGGGGATGCAGGAAAAATTATTAGTCCTAAAACGGCACGTAGTCAAATGTTGGGCGGGGTAGTAGGTGGTATCGGTATGGCACTTTCTGAAAAACTAGAAATTGATCATAAAACTGGACAAATCATTAATGCAAGCTTTGGCGGTTATCGTGTGCCACTGCATTCACACATTCCTCCAACGGATGTTTGGTTTGTCAACAAGCCGGATCCTAATATCAATGATATTGGTGCCAAAGGTATTGGTGAAATTGCATTGATTGGTTTAGCAGCTGCGATTACTAATGCAGTATATAACGCTACTGGGAAAAGAGTTCGCGATCTTCCAATAACTCCTGAAAAATTAGGATTTAAAAGTAAGGTTTAAAAAGGTCAACTTATAAATGTTTACACAAACAAAAGGCGTCCCGAGAATCGGGACGCCTTTTGTTTTAAAGCAAGCAATCGTTATAAAAATTAATTATAATTTATATCCATCATCTGCCACTAATTGCGCGCAAATACGTCTGCGTGCTTCTTTGCTATTGAATGAATCCACTTTGGTGAATCTTTTCAAACCAATATTCATCATGCGTAATTCATCTCCATCTGCAAAACTATTTAAGGCGTCCTTACCAGCTTTATTGATTGCATCGGCTGCATCATAAATATAAGTGCGAACAATATCTGCCTGAATGGTAGTAGCTGCTTCGCCTTTCATGGCAGTGAGCTTTTCTAATCTTAATAAAGCAGATTCAGCATGATAAGTAATGATGGACATATCTGCAATATTCATTAATATTTCTTGTTCCTTATTCAAGCTCATCATTAATTTTTGTACTGCTGCACCTGCTACCATTAAAATACATTTCTTAAAATTTGCAATGGTTTTTTTCTCTTTAGCAAATGCGCCTTCCTCTTCTGATCCAAAATCAGGGATACTCATTAATTCTTGTTGCACGTTCATCGCTGGCCCCATTAAATCTAATTTTCCTTTCATGGCGCGTTTTAAAACCATATCTACCGTAAGTAATCTATTAATTTCATTGGTCCCTTCGTAAATACGATTGATACGACTATCACGATAGGCTTTTGAAATTTGATATTCATCACTGTAACCATTACCGCCATGTATTTGTACACCTTCATCTACCACATAGTCCAATGCCTCACTTCCAAACACTTTTAAAATGGCACACTCAATAGCATATTCTTCAGCGGCACCTAACAATGATTCAGATAATGTTTTACCAGACGCTAATAATAATTGCTCTTGCTCATCAATATGATGCGATACTCTGTATAAAGCAGTTTCTCCCACCCACATTTTAATTGCCATTTCAGCTAACTTATGTCGGATGGCACCAAATTTTACAATCGGCAATTTAAATTGCTCTCTTGTTTTTGCATATTGAATAGTAACGCTTAATGCACGTCTTGCACCACCCAATGTAGCAGCACCTAACTTTAAGCGACCAATATTTAAAATATTGAATGCGATGATATGTCCTTTGCCAATTTCACCTAGTACGTTTTCAACAGGCACTTTACAATCTTGAAAATATAATTGCACTGTTGATGATCCCTTAATACCCATTTTATGTTCTTCGGGTCCTTGTGTAAAACCTTCGGTACCACGTTCAATGATAAATGCAGTGAACTGTTCTCCATCAATTTTTGCAAACACGGTATAAATATCTGCAAAGCCGCCATTGGTAATCCAACATTTTTGGCCATTCAAAATATAATGTTTCCCATCGGCAGATAATATTGCTGTTGTTTTTGCACTTAAGGCATCTGATCCGGCATTGGGTTCTGTTAATCCATAGGATCCTTTAAATTCACCGCTGCCTAATTTTGGAACATACTTTTCTTTTTGCGCATCCGTACCAAAATATAAAATGGGTAAGGTACCAATACCTGTATGGGCTGCATTTGCTACGGAAAAGGAATAACCCCCGCCTAAGTAATCAGCAACAATGACTGCAGTAACAAAATCTTTCCCAGAACCACCGTATACTTCTGGAACTGTAATACCTAATAAGCCTTGTGCACCTGCCTTTTCTAATAAGGAGGGCATCAATCCTGGTTCTAATTTATCAATTCGTTCAACTACGGGTAATACTTCGGTGTCTATGAATTGATTACACATATCACGTACCATGAGTTGTTCCTCATTAAATTCTTCAGGAATAAATACATCCTTTGAATTTACTTCCTTGATAATCCATTCTCCACCTTTGATGACTGATTGTATGGTTTCCATAAAATTTATTTTAAATATTTTTATATCAAATCCTTGTTCATTAAATTATCATACACGCGTTGTAAAACATTTTTAACCACTTCAATTTCTTCCTTTGAAATATTTTGCAATGACTCATTCATTGTTTTATTTGCCAACTCGTAGGTGATTTGTTGTAATGGTTTTGCAGTGTCCGTTAAATAAACCAAATTAATGCGTCGATCATCTTTGGATGCAACACGTGTTACTAATTCTTGTTTTTCTAAATTATCAATGAGGCGCGTGGTACTTGCTTTGTCTCTAAAAGTCCTGTTGCCTAGTTCAAGTTGACTAAGTCCATCTTCTTTCCATAAATGATATAATACGGACCATTGTTCAATAGTAATTTCTAATCCTGCATTGCGGAAATTTTTCTGAAGACGTCGGGCAACTGCGGTGGTTGCCATGCCATTAATGACACTGTAAAGTTCGCCGCGTTTGAATTGGTTGTTTGACATATAGTTAGTTATGCAACTAATATAAAAGTACAACCTTTTTACTGTTTTTGGGCAATTTTTGGGTCATTTTGACCAAAAAAGGGGGGATTTAGTCAAATTTGAATTTAGCGTTTACAAGCTATCTTTCCGTCTAATTTTAATGCGTATTGCATTTTCAATGGCTTCATTTGCGACCAAAATTAAGTAGCCACCGCCACCAGCGCCTGAAAGCTTGTATCCAAAACTCTTTGCAGCGTATTTATTAATAATTGGGGTTATCGTTTCATCAACCATATTTGGGAACATGGCAATTTGCGCATGAAAAGAGGCAAGAAAAGCAGTTCCAAATGCAGCGACATCTTTTATTTGAATCGCATTCCAACATTGAATAGCAGCATCTGCTAAATTTTTTCTAACTCTTCTAAAAAGTCAAGGATACCATTTCCTTTATTAATCTTACACTCCTTAACACAAGCAAGTGATTCAATCATGTACTTTCTTTCATCTTGGGTAATGACCGGATATCTACCTTTAAGATTATATACTGTTTTATCTGAGCCAATACAAACGTATAAGTCACCATATGTGGCAGCACTTTTTAAAAAGGCAATATGCCCACTATGTAATAAATCAAAACAGCCGCTGACTAGTACTTTCTTTTGCATAGGATCAAAATAGGTTAAATTGAATGTGCAATTTAATTCAAAGGGTCAAGAATGAGTTATTTAGTTTTTTATTCGAATTATAAAGTTCTGTCTAAATGCGTATAGCCACCATCCACGTATACCAGTTGTCCCGTTGTGTGACTAGAAGCATTCGAAAGTAAAAATGCAACCGTATTGGCAATTTCTTCCTTGGTGGTAAATCTTTTTCCTAAAGGAATTTTTGCTTGTATCTGTGCTAATTTTTCTTCCGGGTTTGGTAAAGTTTTAATCCATTTATCATAGAGTGGTGTAAAACACTCTGCAACGATTACTGAATTTACACGAATGCCATACTTTAATAATTCCACTGCCCATTCTCTGGTTAAAGCATTTCTTGCACCATTCGCTGCAGCATAGCCTGATGTTTCTCCTTGTCCAGTGTCGGCTACTTTTGAACTTATATTTACAATACTTCCATTTGCAATTTTTAAATAGGGGAGCGCATGGTGTGCTAATAAATAATAATGCACTACATTTTTATGCATGCTTGACATAAAGCCTTCATAATTTCCATTTTCTAAATTAATCGTATCATTCACACCCGCATTGTTGACTAATCCATCAATGCGTCCATGCATTGCGACAATTGCTTTTATTGCATTTTCACATTGTATGGGATCACTTAGTTCCGCGACCACTTGACTTGCCTTATATCCTTTTGTTTGCAAAATTGCGACTAAGTTATTATTATCATTTTCGTCGCGTCCAATAATTACAGGTATTGCGCCTTCCTTTGCTAATAATGTAGAGATGCCTTCGCCAATGCCTTTAGCGCCACCGGATACAATTATTACTTTTTCTTGTAAATATAAATTCATGATTTATGGTTTGTATGCGATAACATTTTGTTTGCTAGTTCCTAATCCATCAATACCTAATTCAACTATATCTCCTTCCTTCAAATAAATATTGGGTGTAAAGCCCAATCCAACCCCCGCAGGGGTTCCTGTACTGATAACATCTCCAGGTAATAAGGTCATGAATTGACTTAAATAGGAAATGAGTGTAGGCACATTAAAAATTAAATCATCGGTATTTCCATCCTGCATTATTTTTCCATTCAAGGATAACCACAATCTTAAATTATGTGGATTAGGTATTTCATCTTTGGTCACTAGCCATGGGCCAAGTGGTGCAAAGCTATCGCAGCCCTTTCCTTTGTCCCAAGTGCCACCACGTTCTAATTGAAATGCGCGTTCACTTACATCATTATGCAATACATAGCCAGCAACATAATCCATCGCATCGGCTTCACTTACATAACTTGCTTTTTTACCAATCACGACTGCTAGTTCCACTTCCCAGTCTGTTTTTTCAGAATGCTTAGGAATAATAATATTATCAAATGGCCCTGTTAAGGAAGTGGTTGATTTCATAAATAAGATGGGCTCTGTTGGAATTGCTGCACCCGTTTCCTTTGCATGTTTTGCATAGTTTAATCCAATACACACTATTTTAGAGGGCCTTGCGATAGGGGATCCAATACGCGCTTCTGGCGGCACTTCAGGTAAGTTCCCTTTTTGAACAATGGCTGCTAATTGCGCTAATCCATTTTCTCTAAAAAAAGATTCATCATAATCATATAAATGGGCACTGACGTCGTAATTTTTTCCATTGATATGAACGCCCGGTTTTTCTTGTTCACTTTTTCCAAATCGAATTAGTTTCATTGTTGTCTCTTTTTATTTTTCTATTGGGATGATCATAAATTAAAAAATAAATGTCATCCAACCTTTTCTGATAATTATTTATAGCGGCTTATCTGTTACGACGGTTAATTCACAATTACTTTTTCTTAACTATTTAAGGTGATAAATCCTCCATCAATACTAAAGTCGCTCCCTGTAATAAAACTAGCTTCATCACTACATAAGTATAAAACTTGGTGTGCTACTTCAATCGGTAAGCCCATACGTCCAATAGGTTGTGTCTTTGATAATTTTTCAAACATCTCCGCTTCCTGTCCAGGATAATTCTTTTTCAAAAATCCATCTACAAATGGGGTGTGAACGCGACCCGGTGAAATGCTATTACATCTGATATTATCTTTGATATAATCTTTTGCGACACTCATGGTCATTGCATGAACCGCACCTTTACTCATACTATAAGCAAAGCGATCCGATAATCCAACTTTAGCTGCGATCGAACTTATATTCACAATACTTCCGCCACCACTTTTCTTCATTACATTTACACCAGCTTGTAAACAATGATATACGCCTTTGACATTTACTTGGAATACTTTTTCAAAATCAGTTTCGTTTGTAGATGTTGCACTACCTATATGTGAAATACCTGCGCAGTTAACAAGTATATCCAAACTTTTCAATTTTTCAAAAGCAGTAGTAACCGCCCCTTGATTGGTAACATCTAAAGTAAGGGCTTTCGCATTATTTCCGTTTGCAGTTATTTCATCTACTGAACCTTTTGCACTATCCGCATTTAAATCCACCACAATTACATGTGCCCCTTGCTTAGCCAATACTTTACAAACATCCTTTCCAATCCCACTTCCCCCTCCAGTGACGAGGGCTATTTTATTATTAAGTTGAAACATAAAGCTTATTTTATTTGCTACTTTTTTATAATAATCAGTTGATTATTTTGAGACTACAATTTAATCCAAACTATTAAAAAATCCTACTAATGACATATAAAAGCGCGTAACTTTACCCTATGGCGTATGTATTAGATTGGATAGTTGCAATTTTGACCATTTTATACGCAGGTCTATTATTAGCCTACCGTTATTGGTACCACAAATTAAACAATTTTGAAGGGGTTACTAGTGCATATCCATTGGCAAATAACTATACGCATTTTACCATCATCATTCCAGCACGCAATGAGGCTGCGAATATCAAAACTTGTGTGGATACTATTTTAGCACAAAATTATCCTTCCGAATTTTATGAAATTATTGTCATTGATGATTTTTCAGATGATGATACTGCTTTTATCGTAAAAGCAATGCAGGATAAAAATGCACAAGTACATTTATTAAGTTTATCAGATTATTATAAGGAAAACGAAATTAGTTCCTTCAAGAAAAAAGCAATCGAAAAAGCAGTCCTACATGCCAAGGGCGATTGGATTATTACCACCGATGCTGATTGTATCGTGCCACCCAATTGGCTTTTATTATATCATCAATTTATTGAAAAAAATAAACCAGTTTTTGTTGCCGCGCCGGTGATGTTTATTGAAGCACCGGGGATATTAAATCATTTTCAAGTACTTGATTTTTTAGCTTTGCAAGGGATAACTGCCGCCGCAGTGGGTGCTGGCAAACATTCCATGAGTAATGGGGCTAATTTGGCTTTTGAGAAATCGGCTTTTATTGCAGTAGGTGGTTACCAAGGGGTGGATGAAATTGCAAGTGGGGACGATATGTTTTTAATGCATAAAATGAAAAAAACTTTATCCAATCGCATTGGTTATTTGTTTCATCCGGATGCAATTGTTTTAACGAAAGCAATGGATCAATGGAAGGATTTAATTATGCAGCGTATCCGTTGGTCAAGTAAAGCACGTTTTTATGATGACGATTCCATTTTTTGGGTGTTATTATTGGTCTATTTATATAATTTTAGTTTTTTGCTTTTATTATTGATGGGGAGTTTTGAAACTTTAATCATCTCCCTGGCTTTTAAAACATTTTTTGAATTGTTTTTTTTAGAAGCAGTTGCGCGTTTTTATAATTTAAAGCCGGCACTTAGGTGGTTTGTACTTTTTCAACCCCTGCATATTTTTTATACCATCATTGCAGGACTATTTGGCCAGGTGAAAACCTATACTTGGAAGGGCCGAAAGGTAAAATAGCCCTCTGTGGAAGGGTTTGGCCATAAAATGAGGTATTATATTAAATAAATTAGGAATTTTTAGGGGGGTATAGGCGCAAATTTGTGGTATAAAATGTTGTTTTATGCGTAAAAATTGGCCTTGATTATGTAATTTCGCGTACTAAATAATTGATAGATATGTCGACTGAAACATTAGCCCCAACATTAGCTGCGCTAACTCC
>Ga0209107_10000570_pt1 | contig 21303 bp, 21 predicted proteins | sample LakErihyJuly2011_2_FD_187460 | JGI IMG/M metagenome (GOLD analysis project Ga0209107, IMG submission 187460) | Freshwater microbial communities from dead zone in Lake Erie, Canada - CCB hypolimnion July 2011 (SPAdes) (version 2) | ecosystem: Environmental > Aquatic > Freshwater > Lentic >...
TGATAATTTCGGATGCTACAAATTGTCCAATGTTCATTTTTTGCGAAAGCACTAAAAACCCTCCAATTAATAATAAACCGGCAGTAATTATTACTTTAAAAACAATCAATTGGCTAAATTGTCTTTTAATAATATTAAAATGTTTTTCTCTATAATTTAAATAATCGGTTACTAATAAATTGTTCTTTTGAAGTGCAAAATCATAGTTAATTTCGTTTTTAAAACTATAATTATTTCGCGCCATTTCATGCAACCAATTGGCTACTTTATATTTAAATTTGGATTCTTTCATGCTCGTTTCAAGTCCAGCAGTATATGAAAAACGGAACACTAAATACAATAGTAAAAAAAGTAATAACCCAAATATTATAAAAAAGGGGTGGTACAATGACAAAAGAATAATACCAAATGATATTTGTAGTAATGCTGCTGAAAAATCAAGAAGTAATTTCGAAGTTCCTTTTTGAATAGTTAACGTATCAAAAAAACGAGTAGCAATTTCGGTATTGGAACTATTGTACAAATCCTCCTGCTTAATTTTAGGTAAACGAGCGGCAAATTCAAAAGAAGAACGAACAAATATTTTTTGTTGTAAATTTTCAGATATTCTAAGTTGCATTAAAGACAAAATACCAACTAAGGCCACACCAAGAACTACTAATACGATTAATACAATCCAAGAAGCACTTACTCGACCAGATTGTATAAAATTAATTATCGCTTGGATCCCTAATGGTAATGACAAACTTAATAATCCAGAAAAAATCGCATAAAAAAATAGTTGAGAAACATCTTTTTTATCTAATTTAATTAGATTTAAAAATCTTTTTAAAGGCTTCATGGTATTATTTTTTTACAATTTTTTACAATTAGAAAATAAAAGGCATCACAATTTCTATATTTATTAGAATAGATATTACCAGTGTTATTAGGAAAAAACCCCGGGATTAGCCTTACAAAATGAATTTTCATAGCTGCTAAAACCCAAAACATAAATTGTTTGATAATATCATGTTTTACAAAAGCATTGATCCGTCCATTAACAAGTGAAATAATAATTGCGAGAATTGTTGGAAACAGCATTGAAAACGTTCAATTTTCTTCTAAGTTTAAAACAAGGTGTAACGAGGTATTACTGAGGATATAAAAATACCAAGCAGCATTTCCAAATTAATTTCCATTGAGAACTCCAATTTTGTATTTATTAAAATTAATTTTGGAATTAAACATGCTTGCTTGTCAAGATTTTTTTCGACTAACTAAAGGAAAAAATACCTTCTAATAGTTTTAATGTTTCAATTTTATTCATTTTCTTTTAAAATTTTAGCTGACAATGATTTTAATGATAAAGCTCCCGAAACTATTGCTAATGTGATTAATATTTGGATGTTGACTTCATTTTTAGCTATAAAAGCAGTTAAAAAAAAGACAACAGTTAGTAATAAAAATAGGGTCGTTTTAATTTTAATCAAATTCATTTTTTTAATTTTATAAATGTATTTATTATTATTATTTATACTTTTCTTTCAAAAGGTGCTAACAAAATTGAAATTCTTTTTCAATGCAAAATTGACAATTCTTTTTAATAAATTTTTATTTATATTTGTAATGTTATATATAAAATATTTTTATGAATTATACTTTAAATCAATTGAAGATTTTTTTGAAAATTGTGCAAACAAGAAGTGTGACAAAGGCTTCAGAAGATTTGCATCTTACTCAGCCGGCTGTTTCTATACAGTTAAAAAATTTTCAAGCGCAATTTGATATTCCTCTTACAGAAGTGGTCGGACGAAAAATTTACATTACAGATTTTGGTTTAGAAATTGCAGAAGCAGCTGAAAATATTATCAACCAAGTTTATAATATAAATAATAAAACCTTAGCTTTTAAAGGACTTTTAATTGGGCGTTTAAAAATTTCAGTAGTTTCAACTGGAAAGTATGTGATGCCTTATTTTTTATCTAATTTCATTCAACAGAATGTAGGTGTTGAATTATTGATGGATGTTACTAATAAAAATAAAGTTATTAAAAGTTTAGAAAATAATGAAGTTGATTTTGCTCTTGTTTCTGTAATACCAAACACATTAAATATTGAAAAATTAGATCTGCTTCAAAATAAGTTGTTCTTAGTAGGAAGAAACGAATTAAATTTAAAAAAAGGAACTAACATTAAAGATAACTTTAAAGATTTATCGTTAATATTCAGAGAAAAAGGTTCTGGAACAAGGCAAACAATGGAAAGTTTTATGGCACGTAACAATATCTCGGTTTTAAAAAAAATGGAGTTAACATCCAATGAAGCAGTTAAACAATCATTGTTGGCTGGTTTTGGATATTCAATAATGCCATTAATCGGTATAAAAAATGAAATTCAAAATAACGAATTAAAAATTATCCCTATCAAAGGTCTTCCAATAAAAACAACTTGGAGTTTAATCTGGTTAAAGGGTAAAAAGCATTCTCCAGTTTCTGTATCTTTTTTAGATTATTTGACAAAAGAAAAGGCGCAAATCGTTCAGGATAAATTTAGCTGGTACGAAGAATATTAAAAGAAGAAAATAAAAACCAATATTAATATATAGTGTAATTTATTTCTTAGAGTAATGAATGGCTTGTCATTGCATCTGGTTTTGCAACGCCCATCAATTCTAAAATGGTGGGTGCGATATCTCCTAAAACGCCATTTTCTATTTTTTTTAATTCTTTATCAACTAAAATAATCGGCACTGGATTGGTTGTATGCGCCGTATTTGGCGAGCCATCAGGATTGATCATCGTTTCGCAATTTCCGTGATCGGCAATTACAATTGTAGTATAATTATTGGCCAGAGCAGCTGTAATTACTTTTTCAACACATTGATCCACCGCTTCACAAGCTTTTATGGCCGCGCTCATTACTCCGGTATGTCCCACCATATCGCCATTGGCAAAATTCAAACACACAAAATCAACTTGGCCTTTTTCTAATTCAGGAACTAGGGCTTCCGTCAATTCAAATGCGCTCATTTCAGGTTGCAAATCATATGTTGCCACTTTTGGTGAGTTTTTTAGAATGCGGCTTTCGCCAATAAATGGTTCTTCACGACCTCCAGAAAAGAAGAAAGTGACATGTGGATATTTCTCTGTTTCGGCAATTCTAATTTGAGTTTTGTTGGCTTTTTCCAATACTTCGCCTAATGTTTCCGTGATATTATCTTTATTGTAAACCACTTTCACATTTTGATAGGTTTCGTCATAATTGGTCAAAGTAACATAGTACAAATTCAATTTGTGCATGTTTTGTTCGTGGAAATCTTGCTGAGAAAGCGCCTCGGTTAACTCGCGACCTCTATCGGTTCTGAAGTTGAAGAAAATTACCACATCGTCATCTTCTATTATTGCTAATGGATTCCCATTATTATCCAAATGAACCAATGGAGCTATAAATTCATCAGTGATATTATTTTGATAACTGGATTCAATTGCAGCCACCAAATCAGTAGTTTTTGTTCCTGTTGCGTGAACTAGTAAGTCGTAAGCTAATTTTACTCTTTCCCAACGTTTGTCTCGGTCCATTGCATAATAACGACCTATAATTGATGCTATTTTAACTGGAGTTTTTGAGATATAATTTTCAAGATCTTGGATGTATTTTTTCCCTGATTTTGGATCTACATCACGACCGTCAGTGAAAGCATGAATGTAAACTTTTTCAAGTCCGTATTCTTGTGAAGCATTAATTAATCCTCTTAGGTGAGAGGTATGAGAGTGAACTCCTCCGTCAGAAACTAATCCTAATAAATGGACTTTTTTATTGTGTTCTTTAGCATAAGTGAAAGCATCAATTAGTACTTGTTCTTTAGCTAGCGTATTATTAGCTACAGCCAAATTTATTTTTGCTAAATCTTGATATACAATTCTTCCCGCACCCAAATTCATGTGTCCTACTTCCGAATTTCCCATTTGTCCTTCCGGCAAACCTACGTTTAAACCATCAGTTCGTAATTGTGCACTTGGGTAGTTTTTATAAAGCGAATTAATAAATGGAACGTTCGCATTGTCAATAGCCGAAACCTTTGGATCGGGAGATTTTCCCCAACCATCGAGTATCATTAGGATAACTTTCTTGTTCATTGCAGTGTGTTTTTTTTAGCCCAGATGGAAGAGGAAATCCCACGCTTATTGGCGTGGATTGCAACGTACAGCTGGAAATAGCTCCAAATTTAAGAAATTAAAATAACTTTTTCACTTGATTGTAGTCGATAAAATACTTCACGCTAATTGAAAATGCGTGATTTAATGCTTCGTTATTTAATAAATTGGTTACGTTATTTCCAAAGTTTTTATTGATTTCACGTTCAAAATTTGCGGCATTATTACGATATAAAATCGAGATTTGACTGCCGGGTGCAAACCACCAAGAATAAGACAAATCGACATTCCAAGACGTGAAATTGGAATTTTTATTAGTAGAATAACCCGAAAAATGGGTCAAATGTCCGTTATCTGTTAATGACAAAAAGTTTTTATTTTCGGCATACGACCAATAGTGGCGAACGGAAAGATTGAAATTCATTGTGCTGGTAAACGAATATTTTCCAGAAATGGAATTGGAATAGGTAATTACATTTCTATTGGCGAAAATTATAGCATTTGGCGTTATTGAGTTGGCGTCGTCATCAATACTATCCACAAATCCTTTATTGTTATTTTGTCCATTAAAATTGAAATTATAATTCAATAAAAACTTGTCATTGAAACGGTATCTTGGTCCAACCGACAAACCATAGGAATTTCTTCCCGACTCATTTAATTTTGCAAACCAAGGATTAAAATCGAAAGCGAATTTGTAGTTATAATTTGATGAAAAATAAAACCTCCAGCTAATTCTTGATGGAATTAGTACAAATCTATTTTCGGTTCTTGGTTCATAAAAATCGTAGTTTTCTAAAGGATTTGCATTTATTCCAAATCCAAAATAATGATTTTTTTTGTTGGTGATATCCACACTAATATTTAAATTATTACCTTGTACCAAACCCGTTTCTTTTTGGAATTGTGAAAAGGTATTTAAATTCAAATTGAAAGAATTCATGTATTTAGTAGAATTTAGGATTCTATAATTTGCATTTCCATATAAACTGTAATAGTTGGTTTGAAAATTAATTCCTAAATCGTTGCTATCGTAATCTTTAGTAACAATATCTGCGCCCAAACTATAGCGATATTGACCGCTGGTTTCCCCGATGTTTAAACTTGAAGCAATTCCTTTTTTTGCTCCACTTTCATTCACATAACTGTATTTGAAATCACCCGAAAGGTTGTAGGTATTTTTTTTAGTGTTCAAATCCCATACCAAAGCGGATACATTTGCATCTCTAAAACTGCCGTCCCTGGTTACATTAGTGTTGATAAAACTAATTGATGAATTTTTGCGAAAGCGTTGATCAAGTACTAAAACACTATAATTTGTTAAGGGTTCAACTACTTCGCTTCGAATGGATTGGTCAGTATTGTTTCTGATTTTTGCAGTGGTAGTTTCGGTAACGGCATTTAAAACGCCAATTCCCAAGCCGTTTTTTGTACGTCCAGAAACTTTAAGTGCATTTATTAAATTTACACTTGACGGATTGTCAATTATTTCCTCATTACTTGCTGTTGTTGGATAAATTGATGGACTTGCGCCAATTCTTCGCGAATACAACAAGTTTCCTTTATTGAACAAATCGGTTCCTTCAGTAAAGAAAGCTCTATTTTCATTGAATTGTTGCTCAAAAGGACCAAGATTCAGGATTTTATCGTCGTATTTAGTTTGACCAAAATCAGGAATTAAAATGGCATCGAGCGTAAATGCATCGTTGATTCCGTATTTAATATCCATTCCGCCTTTAAGAGTTCCAAGTGTTTTTTGAGCGCCATTGGCATTCAAATAAAAAGAAGAATAAGGCATGAAAAACAATCGTGTTGGCGTTTTTATATTTTCAATTCCTTCCAAAATACCAGCTTGCTGAATGATATTTTCAACTTTGTTATCAATATTTGTCCAAGTATAAATAGAATTTTCACGCTTAATATCACGGACAAAATTAATCCCCCAAGTTTGGGTTTTGTTATTTGAAAAACGCAAGGCCGCATACGGAATTTTCATTTCTACCACCCAACCTGTATCATTAATTCTGGTTTTACTCGTCCAAATTGCATCCCAAGAAAAATCGTCGCCAGTTACATCTGTTGACAAACAGTCCATTTGTGTTCCTGATGCGGTACAAAAAAAGCGGAAATCTTGTTGACCGTCATTGAATCCGTTAATAAAAACACCAAAATTATCACTCGTTCCTTGATCGTCACGTTGGGTAATTTCTTTTAAAATTTTATTGGGTTCGTCGTCATATAATGTTGCACCGATGTAAATGGCTTCATTATCATATAAAATTTTCACTTGGGTTTCCTTTTTTGGACTGATTTGTTTTCCGTTATCGGGAGCAAACATATAGAAATCGTTGGCTACAGGTGTGTTTTTCCAATTAGGTTCGTCTAAATTTCCGTCAATTGATATTCCTCCTTGAATAGGAACAGTTTTAAGTGTTTTTTTTTGGGAAAAAATTGTGGCGCAAATAAAAAATAAACAGAACAAAAGGAATTTTTTCATGGATTAAATTTGATTTAAGGTGCTAAATTATCTTTTACCCAATTAATAACAATTATTTTATGTTTTTATTGTGAATAAAATAAAGGGTTTTTCAGCTGGTAATTTATTTATTACGGCTATAAAGCGATAAAAATATTTATTGTTTAAATTATTTAATTCAATTGTTTAAACAACACATAATGAATTCCAATGTCGGGAATTTCAAAACCATCGCCAATCTTTTTATATGCTGATTTTTCATAAAAACCAATTGCGGTTTCTCTGGCATTAAACCAAATGATTTCGCCACTTTTAATTCTGATTTGATTCTCGCAATATTTCAAAAGCGCTTCCCCAAAACCTTTCTTTTGATGTTGTTCTAAAACTGCCATTCCGAGAATTTGAAATTGGTTTATGGATGCAAACAAGCTATTGTGTAATTCAAAAACTGAAATTACTCCAGACAGTTAGCTGTTGTAAAATAATCCAAAATGTTTTGTTGTTTGCAAGTCATCACCTTCGAAATAACAGCTTTCAATTGGTTTTCCAAAACGAAGTATTGAATGCCGCAATGAAAAGGTATCTAAGGCGGAAATTTCTATAATTTTAAACATTTTTTATCAAAGTTATTTTAAGCTTTACAAATTATATAACAATATCATAATAAATAAATTACCATTCAAATCTAGGATTATTAAAATAAAAATTGCTTCCATTTGCATTTTTTTCAAAAAAAACTTGCAATAAACCCAACTTATTAACTATATTTGCACCGTTGTTAATGCGAAAGTAGCTCAGTTGGTAGAGCTCCAGCCTTCCAAGCTGGTTGTCGCGAGTTCGAGCCTCGTCTTTCGCTCTGTAAAACCTCAAACTTTTTGTTTGAGGTTTTTTATTTATAAAAACTACCCTCATTGTATCAAAAAAAACCACACGCCCAAACGTATGGTTTTCAAAAAATCAAAAAATCACTCTCAAACCTTGGGAATATAAAATTTTAATTGCCGAATAAGCATTTCAAAATACCTAAAAAAGCACAAATCAGTTCGGTTTGTGCTTTTTTTATTTTATACCAATTACAATTACTAAATAATCCAAAACGTTCTGGTATAATGCAGCGAATTATTTCATTTAGTCCATTTTACTAGACTATTTTGAAATAACAAGCGGTATTAGCTACCTTTGCACTTTATCAAAGTCAAGCACTTTGAAAAATTAAAATATGAATCAGAATTACGACCTAATTATTGTTGGTGGAGGTGCTGCAGGATTTTTCACGGCAATCAATATTGTTGAGAAAAATCCCAAGCTGAAAGTTGCCATTTTAGAAAGAGGAACCGAAGTACTCAACAAAGTACGAATTTCTGGCGGAGGGCGATGCAACGTGACCCACGCCTGTTTCGAACCCAACGAATTAGTCAAATTTTATCCTCGTGGCGAAAAAGAATTACGAGGTCCGTTTCATCAATTTTGTTCTGGCGATACCGTCGAATGGTTTGAAAAACACGGAGTAGAATTAAAAATTGAAGCCGATGGACGAATGTTCCCCGTTTCAAATTCTTCGCAAACCATAATTGATTGTTTTCAAAACGCTACAAAAAAATTAGGAATTTCCGTTTTAACGAATCAAAGCGTACAATCTATTTTCAAAAAAGACGCACTTTGGAAAGTCGAAACGCAATCGGAAACCTATATTACCGAAAAATTAATTTTGGCAACAGGCAGCAATCCAAAAATTTGGGAAATGCTTCAAACCTTTGGCCACGCTATCGTTTCGCCCGTTCCTTCCCTATTTACTTTCAATATTAAAGACCCAAGAATTGCAGCATTACCAGGCGTTGCAGCGCAAGTTTCTGTGAAAGTTAAAGACACCAAACTCGAAACTTCGGGATCGTTATTAATCACACATTGGGGAATGTCGGGGCCTGCAATTCTAAAATTATCGGCTTGGGGAGCACGGATTTTGCACGACAAAAATTACCAATTTACCATTTTTGTGAATTGGCTGAACGATTTAGATGCCGAAAATGTCGAGAAAACCCTCAAAGAATTAAAATTAGAACACGCAAAAAAAGCCGTTTCCAAGAAGTCGCCATTTGATTTAACCAACCGTTTATGGGAAAGTTTGGTGCTCGCCTCCGGCATTGAATCGGAAATAAAATGGGCTGATTTATCGAAAATCCAACTTCAAAATTTATCCAATCAGTTAACAAATGGCACGTTTCAAGTCAATGGAAAAAGCACCTTTAAAGAAGAATTTGTAACCGCAGGAGGAATTGATTTGAAAGAAATTAATTTCAAAACTATGGAAAGCAAATTGCACGAAAACCTCTATTTTGCTGGAGAAATTGTAAATATCGATGCCGTAACTGGCGGTTATAATTTCCAAAATGCGTGGACAAGCGGATTCATTGTCGCCAACTCAATTTAGATTTTTCTCTATTTTATTTAGGAGCGAATTGTTCCCGCTTTTCAGGAATTGCAATTCCCGCTTTCGCCTTTATCTCTCCACTTCGTTAAGAGGATATCGGCTTAATCGGGGCTACCGAATTATTCATTTTTGTACTTTTAATTAAGAGAAGTTTATCCTTTGATTAACAAGAAATTAGTAGTCAAATCAACCGTTTAACTTTTTGCTTTAGATATTTTTACAAAATGAAATTATCTCAAATCAAATTTGTAGTTTTCTTCCTATTTTTAATTGTACAAATCAGTTTCTCACAATCGGAAACTGTTTACAAGGGCAAAATTCTATATAATAATTTCCCCATTGAAAATATTGAAATAATCAACTTAAATTCAGAAAAAAGTGCCTTTTCAAATAGTGCTGGAGAATTTTCAATTTCTGCAAAAGCAGAAGATATAGTGGTTTTTGCATCAAAACTTTACGACTACAAAAGAATTTCTGTTCAATCAGAATATCTTAATAATATTATTCAAATCATTTCATTAATAAAAAAACCCGAAGAACTTAAAGAAGTAATTGTAACAAAAATGAAATGGCAACATATTGGATCTGACAAAAATGCTTCCAATCAAATCGCTTTAGACAAGATGCAATCACAAATTAAAAACCCATTCATTTATGACGGAAGTATTACAAATGGGCCAGATTTAATTAAAATCGGAAAATTAATAATCGATTTATTTAAAAAAGACAAAACCGAAGTTAAAAAAAAATACCCGAGATTCAATTTTATGAATTAGCAAAAAACAAAAATTACCAAGAATATTACAGTAAAAGTTTAAATTTAAAACCAGAAGAAATAGAATTATTTCTACAATTTTGTGATGCCGATCCAAAATCTAAAATTGTTGCTCAAAACAATAATTCGTTGGCGATGATGGATTTTTTATATGCAAAAAACCTTCAATTCAAAAAACTAAAGCCCTAAACATTATTTTCGTTACGAACTCAACTGATTACTAAAAAACTGAAAACTGAATACTAACCTCGATTCAGCCACCAAATACTTGCATTCAAAACCGAAGCAAAACTCACCCAAAGTAGATAGGGAATAAATAAATAACCGGCAATTTTATCGATTTTTCCAAATTGAATGTAGGTTTCATAAATCATCAGCCACAAGAGTACAATTTCTATTAAAGCCAACATTGGGTTGTGTAATCCAAAAAACAATATCGACCATAGCGCATTCAACGCCAACTGAATCGCAAAGAAAATCAATGCTTTTTTTACCAATTCTCGATTCGTTTCCATTCTGTTCCAAACTAATCCTGCGGCAATTCCCATCATAATGTAAAGCATCGACCAAACCGGCGCAAAAACCCAACTCGGCGGATTAAAACTTGGTTTTATTAAATTAGGAAACCAAGTGTTAACGCTAGATCTTGTTGCCATTCCTGAAAAATAACCAATCGCCAGACACGTTGCAACAACAATTAAAATTCGTTTATATTTGTTCATTTCATTTGAATTAAAAAACAAATTTAAGGAAACTTTGAGTGGAATAGTCAAATAAATTCAACGTATAAATCAAAAAAAGTATCTTTGTAAAAATTAGTACCGTTTATGAGTTCAGCAAATGATTTTATACCTTCAAAATACGAACATTCTTTAGAAAAAGGAGTTTTTTCGTGGAGCGCGCCAAGTAACATCGCATTAGTGAAATATTGGGGGAAAAAAGACAATCCAAACAATCAAATTCCCGCAAATCCTTCCGTGAGTTTTACATTAAATTCTTGTAAAACCGAAACCAAATTGGCTTTTGCCAAAAAAAATAACGATGGAAAATTCTCATTTGATTTGCTATTTGAAGGAAAACCAAAAGAAGATTTCAAGCCTAAAATTCAGAAATTTTTAGAACGAATTGAAATTTATTTACCTTTTTTGAAAGACTATCATTTTACAATTGAAACGCAAAACACCTTTCCACACAGTTCAGGAATTGCTTCGTCAGCTTCTGGAATGGCGGCTTTGGCAATGAATTTTATGAGTTTAGAAAAATTGCTAAACCCTGAAATGACATCTGATTATTTCTATAAAAAAGCATCATTTTTGGCTCGATTGGGCTCGGGAAGCGCTTGTAGAAGTATCAAGGGAAGCGTTATTGTTTGGGGAAATCACAATAACATTTCTGGAAGTTCCGACTTATTTGGAGTAGCATTTCCAGGCGCAATTCACGATAATTTTAAAAACTATCAAGACACAATATTGCTCGTTGACAAAGGCGAAAAGCAAGTTTCTAGTTCGGTTGGTCACGATTTAATGCACGGTCATCCATTTGCCGAAAGGCGATTCCAACAAGCGCATGATAATTTAGATGCGCTAATTTCTATTTTTGAAAGTGGCGATTTAACTGAATTTATCAAAATTGTAGAAAGTGAAGCCTTGACTTTACACGCTATGATGATGACTTCGATTCCCTATTTTATATTGACGAAACCCAATACTTTGGAAATTATAAACGCGATTTGGAAATTCAGAAATGAAACTCAAATTCCCGTTTGCTTCACTTTGGATGCCGGCGCAAATGTGCATGTATTGTACCCAGAAAACGTTAAGGAGGAAGTTTTAACATTTATTAAGAACAATTTAGTTGGCTATTGTCAAAATGGTCAGTACATTTGTGATGAAATTGGATTTGGAAGTCAATTGATAATTATCAATTAAAACATGAAAGGACCATTATTTTATTCAAAAATATTACTCTTTGGGGAATACGGAATTATTCGTGATTCAAAAGGACTGTCAATTCCGTATAATTTTTATAATGGCGCACTAAAAAGCGACAAAAATTCTTCTGAAGAAGCCATAAAATCAAATGGGAATTTGAAACGATTTGTAACCTATTTAGAAACCTTACAAAACGAACAACCCAAATTAGTGACTTTTGATTTATTGGCATTAAAAAACAATGTTGAAGCAGGAATGTATTTTGATTCCAGCATTCCACAAGGTTACGGAGTGGGAAGTAGCGGGGCACTTGTAGCAGCGATTTATGATAAATATGCTCAAAATAAAATTACCGTTTTAGAAAATTTAACCAGAGAAAAATTACTAACTCTAAAAAATATTTTCTCTCAAATGGAATCTTTTTTTCACGGGAAAAGTTCAGGATTAGATCCTTTAAACAGTTATTTGAGTATTCCAATTCTAATCAATTCTAAAGACAATATTGAAGCAACTGGCATTCCAACGCAAAGTTTGAACGGAAAAGGTGCTGTGTTTTTGTTAGATTCAGGTATTGTCGGAGAAACTGCTCCGATGGTAACTATTTTCATGGAAAACCTTAAAGACAAAGGATTTCGCACCATGTTAAAATCGCAATTTATCAAACATACCGATGCTTGCGTTGAAAATTTCCTTGGTGGCGATATGAAATCATTATTCCAAAATACCAAAAAATTATCAAAAGTGGTTTTGAATAATTTTAAACCAATGATTCCAGAACAATTTCACGGCATTTGGCAAGAAGGAATAGACTCAAACGATTACTATTTAAAACTTTGCGGCTCAGGCGGCGGCGGTTATATTCTTGGTTTTACAGAAGATTTAGAAAAAGCCAAATTGTCGCTGAAAGACTATAAATTGGAAGTTGTCTATCAATTTTAAATTGCATTACTTTTAAAAATTAAAGAAATGTTAAGCAGAAAAAACAAACTATTAATCATGAAAATTGTCAGTTTGTTCTCTGTCGTTCGAGGTTATAATATTCCCATAATCGTTTTAGCGCAATACCTTTCTGCAATATTTATTTTGGCTCCCGAAAAAAGAGGAATGCACGTTCTTTTAGATTCCAATTTGTTTCTTATCGTTTTGGCTTCGGCATTAACCATCGCCTCGGGCTACATAATAAACAGTTTTTACGACAGCAAAAAAGATTTAATAAATCGTCCTAACAAATCAATTTTAGACCGTTTAGTAAGCCAGCAAACCAAACTTAAAGTTTATTTTATACTCAATTTTGTGGTTGCTTTATTGTCTTTTTTAATTTCATTTCGTGCTTTTTTATTCTTTTCCGTTTACATATTCCTAATTTGGTTCTACTCGCATAAAGTCAAAAAATTCGTAATTATAGGCAACTTAATGGCAACATTCATGGCGGTTTTGCCCTTCTTTGCCATACTTTTATATTACAAAAACTTCTATGAAGTCATTCTTGCACACGCCGCTTTCCTGTTTTTATTGCTCTTAATTCGAGAAATGATAAAAGATTTAGAAAACATCAAAGGCGATTTGGCTAATGATTACCAAACAATTCCAATCTTATACGGCGAAACAGTTTCCAAAAAAATTATTACTTTTTTGTCTGTATTAACCGTGATTCCAGTTTACATTTTAATAGAAAAATTCGACATTGGCTACATGGATATCTACTTTTATTCCTGCTTGATTGTGCTGATTTTATTTTTGCTATACCTTTGGAAATCAACTACAAAAGAACAGTTTTTACTACTTCACAATGTTCTGAAATTCCTAATTGTAGCAGGTGTTTTTTGCATTGTACTCATAAATCCAGTCCTATTATTTCATTTTAAAAATTTGTTTTAATTGTTTTTTTGAAGCTATTTCCTGCTATCATTCCAATCCACGTTATTGCTTCGTGCCTCACAATAAAGTGGGATTTTCCCTTCTATCAGGGCTAGGAATTTTGGAACAATTACATTTTTAATACCGTATTTAATTTTTAGGCAACTACCTTTTTTTAAATGAAATCTATTACTAATTAGAGCGTTATGGTTTTATAACTCGCAATTATCAATTGTCACGCTTATAAATGGTATCTTTGCAAAAATTATAGAATATTATGAATAACAAGGAAGGCAATAACAAAAAAAGCGGCGGTAGAGCGAACAGTTCAAGACCAAGCTCAAATAAGCCAACCCGAGCCGGAGGTGAACGGAGCGGAGCTAAACCTGCGATGCAAAAACGGGCACAAGGGCCTAAAAAAGTAAAAACAAATACTAAAGTTGCAGCAATTGCGTCGGATAAAGTGGAGAAAAAACCAAATCAAGCGCCAAAAAGACCGAAAGTAAAAGACGAAATTCGATTGAATAAATACATCGCAAATTCGGGTGCTTGCTCTCGTCGTGATGCCGATATTTACATACAATCGGGGAATGTGAAAGTGAATGGAATTCCTGTTGTTGAGATGGGATATATGGTGAAACCGGGCGATGTAGTGAATTTTGACGGGAATGTTTTGACTCCTGAAAAGAAAGAATATATCTTGTTGAACAAGCCGAAAAACTTTACAACAGCATTGGACGAAGGTCAAGAATATCGCAACGTTTTGGAATTAGTGAAAGGTTCTACGACTTCAAAAATTGGAGCTGTAGGAAGAATGGATAAAAATACGACGGGTTTATTGTTGTTTACAAATGACACGGATATGATTCGTAAATTTACGTTGCCAACAAACAAATCATCAAAAATATACCAAGTTTCGTTGGATAAAAACTTGAAATTTGAGGATTTAGAAAAAATCAATAAAGGTTTGGTTTTGGACGGTCACCGCGTTTTTGTAGAAGATGTAAGTTACATTGAAGGAGAATCCAAAAGTGAAATCGGATTGAAATTGCGTTCTTCAAATGTGAAAGTGGTTCGTTCAATTTTTGAGCATTTCAGTTATGATGTTTTAAGAATTGACAGAGTTGCCTTTGCGGGTTTAACTAAGAAAAATTTACCTCGTGGAAACTGGAGAATGTTGACAGAACAAGAAATTATCAACTTGAAAAACTCTTAAGTAAGTCGAAATTTTTAATGTCGAAAAGTAAAAAGTCTCAAAAATAATGACCCCAGAAAATTTACAATCTATCGCTTTTAAATGGTTTGATGCTTTCAATAATCACAATTTGGAGCAGCTTTTATCTCTATATGATGACGATGCGGAACATTACAGTCCGAAATTGAAAATCCACCAACCAGAAACCAACGGTTTGGTAGTTGGAAAACAGGCGTTGCGAGAATGGTGGCAAGATGCGTTTGCCCGTTTGCCGAGTTTGAACTACAAAGTGACTTCGCTTACCGCAAATGGCGATCGGGTTTTCATGGAATATATTCGTTCCGTTGCTGGCGAAGATGATATGCTAGTAGCAGAAGTGCTAATTGTGCGAGAAGGCAAAATCATTGCTTCGAGGGTGTATCATGGGTAGGTTCGAGGAAAAAAGCTAATCTAAAATGGGAACTAAATTTGACATCAAGAAATTCCACGAAAAAGTATTAGAATCTGTTGTTTTGGCATTGGCATTATTAGAAAAGAAAATCAATGATTGGATTGATGGAAAACAGATTAATTGAAACTTTGGTTTTTTTAAGTATGTCTTAAACAAACTTTTCCCAATTCTCATTTCACTTTCAAACTTTTCAAGCTATCTTTGTACTCTAAATTTTCATATTAATTTAGATCAAGAAAACGGAAATGAAAATAGATAAAAAAGACATTCTCAAAGCATTAGAAACAATTACTATTGCTGGAGAAGGAAAAAATATGGTAGAAAGTGGCGCTGTTACAAATGTGGTAACATTTGGCGATGAAATAATCGTCGATTTAGTGTTGCACACACCCGCAATGCACATCAAAAAAAGAGCCGAAGACGACATCAAAAAAATCCTCCACGATTTGGTTTCTAAAGAGGCAAAAATCAAAGTAAATATTAAAGTTGAAACTCCAGAAGCCAACACTATCAAAGGGAAAGCTGTTCCTGGTATGAGAAATATCATCGCTATTGCTTCTGGAAAAGGAGGCGTCGGGAAATCAACGGTTACGGCAAATTTAGCAGTAACATTAGCGAAAATGGGATTCAAAGTTGGGATTTTAGACGCCGATATTTACGGACCATCCATGCCAATTATGTTCGACGTTGAAACTGAAAAACCAATTTCAGTTACCGTTGACGGAAAATCAAAAATGAAACCTGTTGAAAGCTACGAAGTAAAAATCTTATCTATCGGATTTTTCACAGCACCAAGCCAAGCCGTTATTTGGCGAGGACCAATGGCTTCAAAAGCACTAAACCAAATGATTTTTGATGCCGATTGGGGCGAATTGGATTTTATGTTACTCGATTTGCCGCCCGGAACAGGCGATATCCATCTTTCCATCGTGCAAGCATTGCCAATTACAGGCGTCGTTGTAGTAAGCACGCCACAAGCCGTAGCCCTTGCTGATGCCAAAAAAGGGGTTTCCATGTTCACATCAGAAAGTATTAACGTTCCCGTTTTGGGAATTATCGAAAATATGGCGTACTTTACACCCGAGGAATTGCCTGAAAACAAATACTATATATTTGGAAAAGAAGGTGCAAAAAACCTTGCCGAAGATTTAAATGTTCCCTTCCTTGGCGAAGTTCCAATCGTTCAATCCATTCGCGAAGCAGGAGATTACGGTCGACCAGCGGCATTACAAACGGGTTCTGTAACCGAAAAAGTTTTTGAAGAAATTACACGAAAAGTCGTTCAGGAAGTAGTGAACAGAAATGAAAATTTACCCGCTACCGAAGCCGTAAAAATTACAACAATGGCGGGTTGCTCTGCCGTTAAAAATAAATAATTAGAGCGTTTAAACCATCTAATTGATACCTAAAAAGTTATGACAATAGAAGAATTAACAACAAACGTAGAAAAAGCACTCGAAGAAATCAGACCATTTTTAAATTCCGACGGCGGCGACATCTCACTCATTTCCATCGAGGACGGAAAACACGTCAAAGTGCGTCTCGAAGGGGCTTGCGTAGGATGTAGCGTGAATCAAATGACACTAAAAATCGGCGTGGAAACAACCATAAAAAAGTTTGCCCCACAAATTGAAACGGTCATAAATATCAATTAAAGCATTTGGGCGTGACCCTATTTGCAATCACGATTTGATATAAATTCACGTTCAGTTTTTGCAAATACGGTCGGGCTTTTTGCTGCAAGTCCTCGTCAAGTTCCGCTTCGCTACACTTGTCTGTGGGCTATCCGCTTCACTCCCTCACGCGCTTTAGATTCCGAATCACAATTTTTCATAACTGACAATTATCATATACTAATCTCATTCTATTTTTAATCTTTGCATTTTTGTAACTTTGAAATTCTTTTAACTTTTTAAAAATGATTAAAACAGACATACTCATTATAGGCGCAGGGCCAACAGGACTTTTCGCAGTATTTGAAGCTGGACTTTTAAAATTAAAATGTCACATTATTGATGGTTTGCCACAGCCCGGCGGACAATTATCAGAACTATATCCTAAAAAACCCATTTTCGACATTCCCGGATTCCCCTCTATTTTAGCTGGCGATTTGGTAACCAATTTAATGGAGCAAATAAAACAATTTCAACCCGAATTTACCTTAAATGAAGTTGCCGAAACCATCGACAAATTAGAAGATGGAACTTTTATCGTTACCACCAATAAAGGGACAAAACACCACGCCAACGCCGTTGCAATTGCTGGCGGATTAGGAAGTTTTGAACCTCGAAAACCAATTTTAGAAGGTATAACATTCTACGAGCAAAACGACCGTGGTGTAGAATATTTTGTGAAAGATCCTGAAAAATTCAGAGATAAAAAAGTAGTCATTTCTGGAGGTGGAGATTCCGCTTTAGATTGGAGTATTTTCCTTTCAAATGTAGCGTCAAGTGTAACATTGGTTCACCGTAGAAACGAATTTCGTGGCGCATTAGATTCTGTAGAAAAAGTACAAGAACTAAAAGCATCAGGTAAAATTAAATTAATTACACCCGGAGAAATCGTTGGTTTCGAAGGCACAGAACACATCGAATCTGTGAATATCGAAACCAATGGCGAAACCATAAACATTGAAACCGATTATTTTATTCCGCTTTTTGGATTAACACCAAAATTAGGACCCATAGCCAATTGGGGATTGGACATTGAAAAAAATGCAATTAAAGTAGATAATTCATTGGATTATCAAACTAATATTCCAGGAATCTACGCCATTGGAGATGTAAATAGTTATCCTGGGAAATTAAAACTAATTTTGTGCGGGTTTCACGAAGCGACTTTAATGGTTCAAAGCGTGTATCAAAGAATGAATCCAGGGAAAAAATATGTATTGAAATATACTACCGTTTCTGGCGTTGATGGTTTTGACGGAACTAGAAAAGAAGCAGAAAAACAAGTTGTAAAAGCAATAAAATAAAATATGGCTGAAGATATTCTGATTAAAATAACAGACCGAAAAGGAACGGTTCACGAAGTTCAGGCACCAACCGATATGAACCTCAATATTATGGAATTAATTCGTATGTACGAATTAGCTCCAGAAGGAACCATCGGAATTTGTGGAGGAATGGCAATGTGTGCTTCGTGTCAATGTTATGTTTTAAACGACATTGAAATCCCAGAAAAAGGGGACGATGAAGAAGCAATGCTTTCCGAAGCATTCAATGTAAAACCCAATAGCCGCTTGGGTTGTCAAATACACATTACTGAAAAATTAGAAGGATTAGCAATAGAATTGGCTCCTGAAGAATAATAAAAAAGCGAGATATTATTCTCGCTTTTTTTATTGAATTTAAACCAACTCGGTTTCTTTTTTAAAAATATTTTCTTCAATTGCATCCCAAAGACCAATGCGTTTTTCTAATGCTAAAATAGAAATTGTTTCCACTTCTTTCCATTTCACTTCATCATTTCCGCAAAGTTCTGTAACCATTTGTAAGGCTTTTGGACCGTGGTCATCGGCATCTAATTCGATGTGTCTTTCAAAATAATAAATCAATTTTCTCAAATCGGTTTCTGGAAAATTTGCCTGAAAATTTCTTAATATTTCAGTAAACATTGCTGGAATCAAATCTTCTCTACCAAAAGTGAAAGCAGCTGCAATTTCATGTGGTTTTCCTACTTCAATCACTCTAAATGTAAAATCTAAAAACGCTTTAATATTAGGGTGAATGGTGCTTTGTTTTATTGAAACAAATATATTTTGGGCAGCAATCACATGCTCAATAAAATTTTCAATTTCTGAGGTTGAGGCGCCAAAAGAGTGCATCGCTTCAAGGTACATTTCAAAATGACTTTGTCTTTTTCCGTCCAATGTCAAGTCAGATTCTTCAGCCAATACAATTTCGTTAATCAAATAACGTGTTTCTGGGTTTTTGGTAGCAATCCAAGGCGTAGTTGTACAAGTGAGTTTTGATTGTAAAGCTTTCAATAAAGACATAAAATCCCAAACTGCATATACATGATTTTCAACAAAGCATTGTAAATCTTCAATAGTTTGTACTTTTTGATACAACGTATGTTGCAACAAAGCCGTTTTTTGAGTTTGAATACTCTTATTTATAGTTTCAATATTCATCGTGCTAATTTTTATACAAAAGTAAAAAAGCTTCTTGTTTACAAGAAACTTTTACCATCAATTTTATCAATACTTTAATAAATGTTTTAAGTAATACATTGAAGCTGTTTACATTTTTTTTGACACTGTAATCATAAAGTCTTTTAAATAATACGGCTCAAAATACGCCACATCAACAAAATCATTTTTTTTGAATTTCATAAAACTCAAATAACTCATTTCTTTTGCTGAAGGATATACCATTTCATCGTGAAAAATGAAATTCTGATTTGTTAAAACCGTTTTCGCTTTTTCCGAACAATCACCTACAAAATGAATGGTTTCAGTATTTTCTAAAAAAGATTCATCCGTGATAATTTCCGCTTGAACTTCCCTGATTTTTTTTAATTTAGAATTAAAAATCGCAGAATAGACTTCCATTCTTCGAGCGTCTATCATTGGAATAATTAATCCTTCTGAAATGGATAATTGCGAAGCCAAAACTTGTAAAGTATCGATTGCGATTAAGGGAATATCCAGTGCAAAACTCAAACCCTTTGCTGCCGAAACACCAATGCGCAAACCAGTATAAGAACCTGGTCCTTGACTTACGGCAACTGCTGATAAATCTTTGAAAGTAAGTTGTAATTCTTGCAAACATTCTTCAATGAAAACGTGTAATTTTTCTGCGTGGGAATATCCTGCTTCAGCCATTTCTTTGCATAAAATGGTTTGCCCATCTTTTGCGATTGCAACAGAACAGTTTTTGGTAGCCGTTTCTAAATTGAGAATGTAGGACAAGGTAAGGGGTTAGGGGTTAGAAGTTGGAGGTTTAAAGTTTGAAAAGCTGATTATAGTTATAAAATTGAAATTGTTTTATTCCTGAATTACAAAATTGGCGTTGTTTATTTTATTTTTTTTTGAAAATAAAACTGGAAATAGTAAAGTAACTATTATTGCAAGATTAATATTTTTATTCGAAACAAAATAGGTATACATAAAAAATGAAACAAATGCAATCCAAATTCCTATTGAAACTCCCTTAATTAATTGCGAAGAAAAAGAATAGGTAGGAATAATATAAAAACGCTTAAATTTATTGGTTGTTTTTACAATTATTTCTTTTTTAGTTGAATAAGTTTCACATTGAATTATCAATTGATGTTTTCCAACATCCAGTGACAAAAATTTTCTAGAATTAACAGGAGTAAGAATTCCATGATTGATACCATCTAATTCAATGCTATATTTTCTATTTTTAAAAAAATTATCTTTTCTAATTTCAATTAATAAATTATCTACCATCTTCTAGTCCTTTTACTTCTGTACTTTTGCCTTATCTGTAGTTACTTTATCACCTGAATTCAATTCTTTTGTAACTGTTGTATAAGGCCCAATAATTACAATATCACCCTTTTTAAGACCTGAAATTACCTCGATATTGGTGTCATCTTGAATTCCTGTTTTTATAATTCTAATTTTAGCTTTATCGCCAACTTTCAAAAACACACATTCAAATTTCTTATCGCTTTTTGGTGCAATGGTGTTTTCTTTATTAGAATCTTCAACAACAATTTTAGAAGTTGCCGTTGTATCTGATTTTACAACAATAGAACTAATTGGCACACCAATAACATTTTCTTTTCTAGTAGTAATAATATCCACAGTTGCCGTCATTCCTGGTCTAAATGGGGAATAACTTGCAGGTTTTCCTTCTAATAAATCCATATACGACTCTTTTAGAATTCTAATTTTCACCTTGAAATTGGTTACTTGATCGGCTGTTAAAGCCGTACTTGCCGAGTTGGAAATACTCGTAACAATTCCTTTAAATTCTTTTTTCAAATAGGCATCAACTTCTACTTTTGCAGAATCACCCACGTTGATTTTCACGATGTCATTTTCATTTACATCCACTTCAACTTCCATATTGTTCA
>Ga0209107_10000571_pt1 | contig 21279 bp, 18 predicted proteins | sample LakErihyJuly2011_2_FD_187460 | JGI IMG/M metagenome (GOLD analysis project Ga0209107, IMG submission 187460) | Freshwater microbial communities from dead zone in Lake Erie, Canada - CCB hypolimnion July 2011 (SPAdes) (version 2) | ecosystem: Environmental > Aquatic > Freshwater > Lentic >...
TGGTTGCAAGGTAGCGTTTCAGAAAGTATCGGTATCCAAAACAGTTATATAGTAGGTGTTTTATGTTTTGCTTATTTAGCATTTTATGCTTGGAAAGTAAGCGGCATTTTAAAAAATCAAGGAATTGACTTTGACAAAAAAATTAGTGGTGGGCATTAAAATTCCCTAACTAAACAAAAAAAAGGACTCGCAATACGAGTCCTTTTTTATTTGACAATTAGCCTAAACTGATTGTTCTTCTTCTTTCTTTTTTGCTTTCTTTTCTTTATATGCTTCCCAAGTTGCTCCGCCAACCCAATAGGATACGAAACCAACCAAGAAAAACATCAACCAAAATCCTATTGTAAGAACGGTCAAGAAAAGTAAAAAGCCTAAATACTGTGAAAAGTCAAACATTTTTCCGGAATTTTTAATGTAAGTACAAATGTAGGTGTATTATTTTTTTTTACCAATAAATAGTTAATAATATTTTTTTAAACAATCGTGATTCGTAATTTTAAACAAACATTTCGAGCGGTTTACTTTAAACGAATAAAGTAAGTCATCAGAAATTGGCAAACTACAAAAACTAACAAGATGAAATACAGGATAGAAAAAGATACAATGGGCGAAGTGCAAGTTCCTATGGAGAAATATTGGGGAGCACAAACAGAACGGTCTAGAAATAACTTCAAAATTGGTCCTTCGGCCTCCATGCCTAAAGCAATTATCGAAGGTTTTGCCTATTTAAAAAAGGCAGCAGCTTACGCCAACTGCGATTTGGGAATTCTAACAATCGAAAAACGCGATGCCATTGCAACTGTCTGCGACGAAATCCTTGCTGGAAAACTAGCTGATGAATTTCCGTTGGTCATCTGGCAAACAGGATCAGGAACACAAACCAATATGAATGTAAACGAAGTGATTGCTAATAGAGCGCAAGTTTTGAAAGGATTTGCCATTGGCGAAGGAGAACAATTTATCAAAGCCAATGACGATGTCAATAAATCACAATCGTCAAACGATACGTTCCCAACTGCGATGCATATTGCAGCATACAAACTTGTTGTAGAAACTACGATTCCCGCGGTCGAAAAATTGAGGGAGACGCTTCATGGAAAAGCAGAAGAATTTGAAGATGTTGTAAAAATTGGGAGAACCCATTTAATGGATGCCACGCCATTGACATTGGGACAAGAAATTTCAGGATATGCAGCCCAACTGAGTTATGGATTGAAAGCGGTAAAAAATACCTTGGCTCATTTGTCAGAAGTAGCTTTAGGCGGAACCGCCGTTGGTACTGGCTTAAATACACCTGCAGGTTACGACTTGAAAGTAGCTGCATATATTGCTCAATTTACAGGACATCCTTTTAAAACGGCGCCAAACAAATTCGAAGCTTTGGCTGCTCACGATGCTATTGTAGAAACTCATGGTGCTTTGAAACAATTATCGGTTTCGTTGAATAAAATCGCAAATGATATTCGTATGTTGGCCTCTGGCCCCCGTGCTGGAATTGGCGAAATTATCATTCCTGAAAACGAGCCGGGTTCATCTATAATGCCGGGCAAAGTAAATCCAACACAATGCGAGGCTTTAACAATGGTTTGCGCACAAGTGATGGGAAATGACGTGGCAATTTCCGTTGGAGGAATGCAAGGCCATTATGAATTGAATGTTTTTAAACCATTGATAGCGGTCAACTTTCTTCAATCAGCGCGGTTATTGGGCGATGCTTGCTTGTCGTTTGAAGAACATTGTGCCAGCGGAATTGAACCCAATTACAACCGGATAGAAGAATTGCTAAACAATTCCTTGATGTTGGTTACGGCTTTAAATACTAAAATAGGCTATTATAAATCAGCAGAAATTGCTCAAACAGCACACAAAAACGGGACTACTTTAAGAGAGGAAGCCATACGTTTAGGATATGTTACCGCCGAAGATTTTGATATTTGGGTAAAACCCGAGGATATGGTTTAAAGTTACCTACCTGCCGGCAGGCAGGTTAGACGTTGTAGTTTTTCTTCGTTTCTATTTTAACGCGAAAGCAAATCATAAACTTGATTGGCAATTTCTATTTCCCCATTCGTTGGAATCACCAAGATTTTCGTTTTCGAGTTCGCAGTGCTTATTTCTCTAATTTCTTTCAAACGCATATAATTTTTAGCTTCATCAAGTTCAATTCCAAAATAATCCATATCAGTACAAACCAATTTTCTTATGTAAAAAGCGTTTTCTCCAATTCCCGCTCTGAAAATAATGGCATCAAGGCCATTTAAAACTGCTGAATAGGAACCTATATATTTCTTGATTCGGTATGTAGTGATACTGCATCCATTTCCTAAATGTATGGTAATCATTTTGGAACTATTTTGTAAAAATCTTATAGCTGTCGCTAAAACATATTTGTGGCTTGTGACATGAAAACCGCAATTTCGAATTTTATTTCCATTCAACAGATAATTCGGCAATGCATATTTATGCGCTATAACCGGAATCGTTTGGTGAAATGCCGAATCAAAAAAAGGCACTTGTTTTGCAACATCAAAAATTTCCCTTGTAACAACTATTCCCTGATAATTAGTTGGATTATGTAAGGGCGCCAATTCAAAAAGCTGTTTTATTTTATCTTATTTAAGATTTATATATTAATATTCTGAATATTCCCACAACATTATAATCATAAATTGTTTCGCAAAAATCAAAACCATCGCCTTCTTTTAAAGTAATAAATCATTCCGAACACCATTAAAACCATACCTGCTACTACTGTATAATAGCCGTTTTCGTATCTCAATTCGGGCATATGATCGAAATTCATTCCATAAACTCCCACAATAAAAGTAAGGGGAATAAAAATAGCAGAAACAATAGTTAGCGTTTTGATAATCTCATTCATCTTGTGCGTTTGCGTCGAAAAAAAGAAGTTAGATGCACTTTCTAATGAACCCATATCTGATTCGATTTGTTCCAAAAGTTCTAAGCATTTTTGACGCAATCTGCCAAAAAAAGTATAGCTTTCAGTCTTAATTACATTAAACACATCGTCATCTTTGATGCTTTCTATATTATATAAAGAATCTCGAAAAGGAATAATGGAACGCTTCATGAAATTTAGATTATCACGGTGCTGTTCTATTTTTTCTAAAATTACTGGATCAGCACCTTTTTTTGTAATATCAATCAATTCCTCTATTTTATCTTCTTCATTTTCTAAGGTAATAAAGAAATTTTCCATTATAGCGTCTAATAGAATATAAAGCAAATAATCTGCTTTTTTTGTCCTAACAATTCCAGAATGTGTGCGAAGTCGTTCACGAATGTGCATAAAAAAATCACTTCTTTTTTCTTGGAAAGAAATCAGCACACCATCTTTAATGAAGAAACTGATTTGTTCCGCGCTAATACTATCCGAATTTTCCGCGGGTAGTAATGATTTTATATTGAAAAACAAAATATCCGGCTGCTCTTCAATTTTTGTTCTTTGGGTGGTATTCAAAATATCGGCTAGCATAAAATTGTCTATTTCAAAAAAATCACCAATAGATTTTAATAGATTGAGGTCATTTAAACCGTGAATATTGAGCCAGTTTGTTTTCTCAATAGCAATACTTTTTTTTAAATTTACAATATCAAAATCTTGATATTCAATTATATCGATATCATCATAGACAAACAATTGTATTTCTGAATCTGTTCGTTTATAAATACCGGTGTATTCTAAACTATACGGCTGTAGTTTTCTACCTTTCTTATATTTTATTTTTCTCATCTAAACGATTAAGTAGTAATATTACGAAAATCTTTTAAATTGCTAACTGACATTTATCATTTGGTGACAATAAAACTTATAATAGGTATGAATAAGGATTCGTGTTGCCAATTTATTAGAAAAAAAACAGTTTTAAACAGAAACTCCATCGTGGAAGTAAAAAAAGAGATGTTTTTTTTCTATTCCTTCATTGATTTTGCGAGTGTTGAGTAAAAAGTCTCGCTAGACAAAAAACAAAAATGTTCTGAAGGAAATAGCTGTGTTTCGTAGCAAAGTTGATTCCTCCACAATATAAATAAAAAAAACCGCGCTATTACTAGCGCGGTTTGAAATATGTAAAAAGAATGAAATTAGTCTTTTTGCGAATTAGTCGCTAAAGAATAAATAACTAAACCAAAACCAATTTTGTTAATTGCATCTGCGATGTTGTAAACAACGTCAATGTTACCTGCTGGAATAAATGAGTTGTACCATCCTGTTGTTCCCATCATGTATCCTAATGGATAAATTGACCAACCAACAAGTACGAACCAACATAAGATTTTGTGAGCAGCTAATACGTTTCCACCAGCAGTTTTTGCCAATTTTGAAGCTTCTCCCATCCAGATTTCGTACACAATTAAGAAGTACGCAAGACCAGAAATTAAGCCCCAAAAAGCAGCACTTTCTGGATAAACAACTTCTCCAATGTAACCAGTTACCAACATAATTACGGAATACAAAATCATTTTCCATAACAAGCTTTGTTTTGCACCAGCAACTTTAAGAATTAAATAAAATTCTACACACATCAACGGCACAGTTAGTACCCAGTCAACGTATCTGAAAAATGTTGGAGATTCTCCAATTTCTGCCCAATATTCCTTCATATAGAAATAATGAACAGCAGCAATAAAGGTAATCAAACCAGAAACCAATACTGAAGTTCTCCACTTTTTATCAAATTGACTTAATGATAAAAAGAAAAAGGCTGACGCAGCCATCATGGCCATACAGCCAACAAAAAAAGTAAAACCTACATAATCGGTAGGCAGCATTTTAGCAACTAATGCTGAAGACATAAATAAATGAGACATAGTTTATAATTTTAAATTATTGTTAAAACAAATATAATAAAGAATGAACAAATAAAAAAAATTTTTCCTTCATTTTTTTTTCATTATATTTATACATTAAATATTTTATGATGTCTAAAATTGCAAATTTTTCAATATTATCAAGCTTTCTAGCATTATGGCTCACTTCTTATATGAAAAGTGAAATTCAAATTTTTGTAGGTTTTATACTAATATTTTCTTTTGGAATTGTACACGGAGCAAACGATTTGCTTTTAATCAAAAAGATAAATGGCGAAAATTCTACGACTTATTGGCAAATAGTATTACGTTATGTAGCGGTTGTTTTACTAGCAGTACTACTGTTTGGTTTTATTCCATGGTTAGCTATGTTATTATTTATCGTAGTCAGTGGTTATCATTTTGGAGAACAACACTGGGAAAAAAAAATAATGTACAATAATATAGCACTGACAAAATTATTTCATACCACCTATGGTTTATTCATCTTATTTTTATTATTTCAATTTCACGAAAAAGAGGTCATTGCTACAATGTACGGAATTACTGGTATTACATTCACTTTTAGTACTATTACTTTACTATTCAAAATAATCGGAATTATTCTGGCTGCGCTATTTATTTATAATTTTACTACCTCTAAAATATTCCAAAAAAACATTGCCAACGAGTTACTATATTTATTAGTATTAACTATCATTTTTAAGGTAGGTAATTTGATATGGGCTTTTGCGATTTATTTCATATTTTGGCACAGTATTCCTTCACTAGTCGAGCAAATAAAATTTTTATACGGAAAGGTTTCAGTTGCAAATAGTAAAGCTTATTTTAAAGAGGCATTTATTTATTGGTTAATTTCAATAGTTGGGATTATCGTATTGTATTTTTTACTTAAAGATTATAAAATATTTGATTCTATATTTTTCTCTTTCTTAGCAGCTATAACTTTTCCGCATGTAGTCGTGATTGAGAGAATGTTTAGTCTTAAAAATAAGAAAACCGAGTAATTACTTACTCGGTTTTTCTTATATCCCGATAAAAAGGGATAATTGATTCACGCAATTTTGATTCTCAAAATTGGTTCTATTCTTATTTTACTTCTTCGAATTCAACATCTTCAACATTGTCTCCTTGAGTTTGTTCCGCTTGGGGTTGTTGAGCACCACCTTGCGCTTGTTCTCCTTGAGCATACATTGCTTCTGTAGCTGTTTTCCAGGCTGCGTTGATGTTATCAAGCGCAGTTTGAATTGCAGGAATGTCTTGAGATTGGTGGGCCATTCTCAATTCAGTCAAAGCGTACTCAATAGCTACTTTGTTTTCGTCAGTTAATTTCTCTCCCAATTCTTTCAATTGAGATTCAGTTTGGAAAATCATTCCGTCTGCTTCGTTCAATTTTTCAGCTCTTTCTCTTGCGATTTTATCAGCATCAGCGTTAGCTTCAGCATCTTTTTTCATTCTTTCGATTTCTTCAGCGGTTAATCCAGAAGAAGCTTCGATACGAATATCGTGCGATTTTCCTGTTCCTTTATCTGTTGCTGAAACTTTGATGATACCATTAGCATCAATATCAAAAGTTACCTCAATTTGTGGAACACCTCGTGGTGCTGGTGGAATACCATCTAGATTGAAACGACCAATCGTTTTGTTGTCTACAGCCATAGCTCTAGCTCCCTGAAGAACGTGTAGTTCAACTGTTGGTTGAGAATCTGCAGCCGTAGAAAATACTTGCGATTTTTTAGTTGGAATAGTAGTATTAGACTCAATCAAAGTAGTCATAACACCACCCATAGTTTCGATACCTAAAGAAAGAGGTGTTACGTCAAGTAACAATACATCTTTTACATCCCCAGAAAGAACTCCACCTTGAATAGCTGCTCCGATGGCAACAACCTCATCAGGATTCACTCCTTTAGACGCTTTTTTACCAAAGAATTTTTCCACTTCATCAGCAATTCTTGGCATACGAGTTGAACCTCCTACAAGGATCACTTCGTCGATATCAGAAACTGATAGACCTGCATCTTTCAACGCTTTGGCCACTGGTGCCATAGAACGTTTTACTAATGAATCTGTTAATTGCTCGAATTTAGCTCTAGTTAATTTTTTAACCAAGTGCTTTGGTCCTGAAGCTGTAGCGGTAACGTAAGGCAAGTTGATTTCAGTTTCTGCAGAAGAAGACAATTCAATTTTTGCTTTTTCGGCAGCTTCTTTCAAACGTTGCAAAGACATTGGATCTAAACGCAAATCAATAGCTTCGTCAGTCAAAAATTCAGCAGCCAACCAGTCAATAATTTCGTGGTCAAAATCATCTCCTCCAAGGTGAGTATCTCCGTTTGTAGACAATACTTCGAAAACTCCGTCTCCTAATTCAAGAACAGAAATATCAAATGTACCTCCACCTAAATCGTAAACTGCAATTTTTTGATCTTTTCCTTTTTTATCTAAACCGTAAGCAAGCGCTGCAGCTGTAGGTTCGTTGATAATACGCATTACTTTAAGACCTGCAATTTCGCCAGCTTCTTTTGTAGCTTGACGTTGTGCATCATTGAAGTAAGCAGGAACGGTAATAACTGCTTCCGTAACTGTTTGACCTAAATAATCCTCAGCCGTTTTTTTCATTTTTTGAAGCGTCATAGCTGACAATTCTTGTGCAGAATACAGACGACCGTCAATATCTACACGAGGTGTATTGTTGTCGCCTTTTACTACTTTGTAAGAAACTCTTTTTGCCTCAGCCGAAACTTCAGAAAAAGAATGACCCATAAAACGTTTGATAGAAGCAATAGTCTTAGTTGGATTAGTTACTGCTTGTCTTTTAGCAGGATCACCTACTTTAATTTCTCCACCTTCCACAAAAGCGATGATAGATGGTGTTGTTCTTTTTCCTTCTGCGTTAGGGATAACAACTGCTTCGTTACCTTCCATTACAGAAACACAAGAGTTTGTCGTACCTAAATCAATTCCGATTATTTTACCCATTTTTTACTATATTTAATTTTTATTGAATACTTTTTTTAGAGCTCGAGTTGCAATAGTCAATCTTTGTGCCAAGCCAATCACAGTCTTTACATTGTCAGTTTATATTAAAATTGGCGGAAATAATATGACAAGATGACATTTTCATATTGTCATTTACAAGAATAAAGTAATCTCATAAAAAAGTAAGCAAATGGGATTGCGTTCTTTAAAGCCTCACAATGATTGGATGCCGTTTTCAATTGGGCCCGGGCAATCTTGATTTGAAAATTATTTTTATTGATGTACTTTAACCCGACCGCGCGGATTTGCAATCCGTGCCCTTTCCAACTATAAAAATTTACCAAATCAGCAGCATTCAGTTCTACTGAAAAACTCAGTATCTAACCCCGACCGCGCGGATTTGCAATCCGTGCCCTTTCCAACTATAAAAATTTACCAAATCAGCAGCATTCAGTTCTACTGAAAAACTCAGTATCCAGCCCCAAAAGTGTTCTGTTCTACCCAGAAACGCAGTATCCAACCACAAAAGAATTCAGTTCGACTCAGAAACGCAGTATCCAACCACAAAAGAATTCCGTTCTACTCAGAAACGCAGTATCCAACCCCGAAAGTATTCTGTTCGACTCAGAAACGCAGTATCCAGCCCTAAATTCGATCTTTTGGGACTGGAAACTCCATTTTTTTGTTTAAACTACTATTTTTCAGATGGATGTATTTTGTTGTAAAACTTTTTTTATTATTTTTATCATTCTAATCTTAAATCTTAAATCTTATGGTATTACACAAATTAAACAGCGCTAGATTAACCCATCTTGAAGCAGGTCAATTGATTAAATCTTCTATCAAAGATCTGGAAACAGCAGCGATCAACACTGCTACCGATACCCATATTAACAGCTATGTTACTAAAATGGTAACCGACTCTGCCTTGTTTGACAAGGGATTACTTCAAATTAAAAAGAATAAAGAAACCGAGGAAATTGCGCGACTTGATCAGCTTAGAGATTTGAGTCTTACCGCATTCAACAGACAGTTGAAGGTTTATGAACTATCTATAAATCCGTTATTTGTAGCGTCGTACAAAGCCGTTACTATTGTTGTAAAAAATTACAAAAACTTAGCTACATTAAATTATGAAGCCGAGAGTAACGGTATAGACAATTTGATTACCGATTTGAGAGGTACTAGTTACGCACCGCATATTGCAACACTCAAAATGGGTGATTTTGTAGCTGCTATTGCAACTACTAATGATGATTTTAAAGCACTTTTTTCAAAACGCAGTACTGCTATTTCAGCAACAGAAGTTTTTAATATCAAACAGATTCGCAAGACTGTTTTCAACAATTATACTAATTATACGCAATATGTGTTGTCGCTAGCCAAAGTAAATACTGGCAATGAGTATTATAAAAACATACTCAACGTCATTAACCAAACTCGCAAGTATTATTCCGATTTGCTAGCGAAACGCGAAGGCGGCAACACGCCTCCGGAAGCTGGCGAAGGAACAGCACGTTAAGGACAAACGAAAAATTTGATTGATGATTTTTGATTTTTGGTTGTTTGGTTTGAATTTTTATTCGTGAAATCTGTGGCAAAAAAAAGGCATAAAGTTTAATTTGACTTTTTATCGGACAATATTGATAAAATAGAGCTAAAATGCTTTCCGATATAGACCGCAATCTTCCTATATTTGTTCTACTAAATTTACCCCCATGGAAGAATGTATATCCGTATTTGATATGTTAAAAATTGGCGTAGGTCCATCAAGTTCGCATACACTTGGCCCTTGGAGAGCTGCTGAACGTTTTCTTGCTGAACTGCGAAATGAAAACCTCATCCATTCCGTTCTTCGGATACAAGTAGATTTATACGGTTCCCTTTCCTTAACAGGCAAAGGTCACGCTACTGATTTTGCCATCATGCTAGGGTTGAGCGGGCAAGATCCGGAACTTATTCCGATTGAAAATATTGCCAAAATTGTACAAACAATCCAAGACAAGAATGAAATAATCTTGGGAAATGAAAAAACCATTCCATTCCATTTCTTACAAGACATTATTTTCAATAAAAATTTCCTTCCTTTCCATGCCAACGGATTGACTTTTACGGCAAGTTTGCTTGATTCTTCGACCTATTCTTCTACCTACTACTCCATTGGTGGTGGATTTGTTGTGGTGGAAGAACGAATTAATGCCAAAAAAAAACTCCAAATAAAATGTGCTTTTCCGTTTCAAATTCAAAATGCGGATGATTTACTACAGTATACTGTTCAAGAAAACAAAAGCATTTCGGAAATTGTATATGAAAACGAAAAATCGATGCGTTCAGCAACTGAAATTCAGCACGAATTGATGCGAATTTGGAACACCATGCTCGAATGTATGTATATAGGTTGCCATTCCGAAGGGATTCTTCCTGGTGGTTTGAACGTTCGCCGCAGAGCTTTTGATATGCACCAAAACCTCATTGGCTTGGCCAATTATGATTCGCCACAAACTTGGCTCGAACAAATTCGCTTGACGAAAGTGAAGTTCAGACAAATCTTGAAATGGGTTTCGTGTTTTGCCCTAGCGGTCAATGAAGTCAACGCGGCACTGGGACGAGTTGTTACAGCTCCCACAAATGGGAGTGCGGGCGTAATTCCAGCCGTTTTGATGTATTATTTGGTTATCGAAAATCACGATGCTGGCGAAAAGGAAATCAAACAATTCTTGATGGTGGCGGGCGAAATTGGCAGTATTTTCAAAAAAGGTTCCACTATTTCCGCCGCAATGGGCGGTTGCCAGGCAGAAATTGGCGTTTCCTCAGCAATGGCTGCTGCTGCTTTGTGCGAATTAATGGGCGGAACTCCAGCTCAGGTGCTAATGGCTGCCGAAATCGCCATGGAACACCATCTGGGCTTGACTTGTGATCCTATAGGTGGTTTGGTGCAAATTCCTTGCATCGAAAGAAATACAATGGGCGCTATTAAGGCCATAAATGCAGCCGAATTAGCTCTAGAAACCGACCCAAAAAATGCGAAAGTACCTTTGGATAAAGTGATTGATACCATGTGGCAAACCGCCAAAGATATGAATAACAAATACAAAGAAACTTCAGAAGGCGGATTAGCAGTAGCTGTGAATATGTCCGATTGTTAAGATAAAAGCATTGAAGTTCCGCTTCGTTTTTTTTACCACAGATAACAGATTAAAATTGATATTTAAAATTCTGTGCATCTGTGGCTATTTTATTTAACTACTACCTATTGAATTGATCTCGAGCTTATTTATTTTTTGAAATTCAATTTCTTTGCTAACCTATTTTTGCTGTCCTTTGCAATTGTAAAATAATTTTAGAATGAAAAAGACGGCTCCAGATAATAATACAACAAAAAAAAGCATCTTAGATAAAACCATCACCACGCGTGAGGTTATCTTTATGTTTTTTGTGGTTTTATGCTTATCTCCCTTAATTTCTCCTCCATTTGCTTTAGTAATGGGGTTAATAATTGCACAATTTATAGGGCATCCGTATTTGAATTTAAATCACAAAGCAACGCATATTTTACTGCAAGTTTCGGTCGTTGGACTGGGTTTTGGAATGAACGTAAACAATGCTTTCAAAGCGGGAAAGGAAGGTTTTATACTCACCATCATTTCTATTATCGGAACTATTATAATTGGAATTTTATTAGGTAAAATACTTAAAATAGAAGAAAAAATTTCGTTCCTTATTGCCACAGGAACTGCTATTTGTGGTGGAAGTGCCATTGCCGCCATTTCGCCAGTTATTAAAGCCAATGAAAAACAAATTTCAGTGGCGCTAGGAACTATATTTATTTTAAATTCTGTGGCATTAGTACTTTTCCCGTTTATTGGACATTACCTCAATTTATCCGAAACACAATTTGGTTTGTGGTGCGCTATCGCAATTCACGACACGAGTTCGGTAGTTGGTGCCGCTGGAAAATATGGAAATCACGCCCTTGAAGTGGCCACAACAGTAAAACTGGCCAGAGCTTTATGGATTATTCCCATTGCCATTTTATCAACTTTTATTTTCAAAAATAGAGAAACTAAAATTAGTATTCCTTATTTCATAGGACTGTTTATTCTGGCTACGATTGCTAATACTTATAATTCCTTTGTACAAGAATACAGTCATTACATTACCGAATTTGCAAAAGCTACTTTGACCTTGACGCTCTTCTTAATTGGCTGTGGATTGTCTCGAAAAGTACTGGTTTCAGTAGGTTACAAACCGTTATTACAAGGTTTTGTGATTTGGATTATCATCTCTGTTTCGACATTGTGGGCTATAATTTCATTGTTTTAGTTAGAAAATAGTATGCTGAAAAACATTCGGACAAGATATTTTTTTTACTCAAAATTAATATCATTACTAGAAAGAAACTAAATTATTGAAAATATTATTAAAAAGTAGTAAGTATGAATTTAGCAACTTATCGAAAAAATTATGTAACATCTTACTTATTGATTATTCAGAAATTTACATTTTACAAATAATTAAAAATAAACTAAAATGGACAACGAAAAAAAAATTGAAGTTTTCAACACCTTGATTGTTATTAATAATGACAGAATCGAAGGATACAAAACAGCTGAGGCCGAAGCAAAAGAAACCGATTTGAAAATGCTTTTTTCTGATTTGATGGAAACAAGTGTGCAAAACCGAAAAGAACTAGTGGCGGAAGTTGAAAAACTTAATGGAACTCCAGACGAAGGTACCAGAACAACTGGTAAATTTTTTAGAGTCTACATGGATGTAAAAGCCGCATTTAGTGGAAACGACCGTAAAGTTATTCTTGATTCTTGCGAGTATGGAGAAGATGTAATTCTTGAAACCTACAAAAAAGCACTGACAGAAGATTTTCAGGATCATGAATCGTATGAGAAAGATATCTTAAACAAACATTATAATTTGCTTCTGGCAGATCACGACAAAGTAAAAAATTTAAGAGATCGTATTGCAGATTCAAAATTTAGTAATTAGCCTTTATCGAATTTTACCATTAATTAGACCCTTGTAAAATTATGATTAATATAATCTATATTGTATAAATACCATAGAATTAGTACTATTTTTACTTTTGTAACCTACATTTTTCTTTGGAATATGTAGGTTTACTTTTTTTATATTTATACAAAAAACAATACTATCTCACTACATAAAAATTTCTTTTTAAAAAATATTTACAACGCGAAAACTTGCAATTTTATTGGGAAGAGTTTTTAGCGTATTAATTAGTACTTTTACATTTTTAAACCAATTTCAATTTACAAATTTTAGAATCGTTATGTCTGTAACAAAAAAAGATTACAAAAGAATTACCACAAAGTCATTAATCGAAATGAAGGCTCATGGAGAAAAAATTTCTATGCTTACAGCCTATGATTATTCTATGGCAAAAATTGTTGATGCCGCTGGTATTGACGTAATATTAGTGGGCGATTCTGCCTCGAATGTGATGGCCGGACACGAAACTACCTTGCCTATTACTTTAGACCAAATGATCTATCACGCCTCTGGTGTGGTTCGCGCCATTACACGAGCATTAGTTGTGGTTGATTTGCCTTTTGGAAGCTATCAATCAGATGCAAAGGAAGCGTTACGTTCTGCTATTCGAATTATGAAAGAAAGTGGTGGTCACGCGGTAAAACTAGAAGGTGGAAGCGAAGTAAAAGATTCAATTAAAAAAATACTGAATGCGGGCATTCCCGTAATGGGTCATTTGGGTTTAACGCCGCAATCCATCTACAAATTTGGAACGTATACCGTTCGTGCCAAAGAAGAACAAGAAGCTGCAAAATTAATCGAAGACGCTAAACTTCTAGAGCATTTAGGCTGTTTTGCTTTAGTCATCGAAAAGGTTCCTGCTCATTTAGCAGCGCTAGTTGCCAAAAGCATTTCGATTCCCGTTATCGGAATTGGCGCCGGTGGTGGCGTTGACGGTCAAGTTTTGGTCATTCACGATATGCTTGGAATGAACAATGAATTCAGTCCTCGATTTTTACGTCGCTATCTAAATTTATACCAAGAAATGACCTCGGCAATTGGTCAGTATGTCGCCGATGTTAAATCGAGTGATTTTCCAAATGAAAAAGAGCAATATTAATAATTAGCTTTTATTTCCAATTCCTGTTTAATAAAACCATTTTATAGATGTCAACAACATGCAATACAAGTATCGTTATTCCTTGCTATAATGAGGAAAAAGGGATTTCGAATGGCGAATACTCCAACTTTTTGAATAATAATCCGGAGGTATTGATTTGTTTTGTAAACGATGGATCTAAAGACAACACTTTACAGGTTCTGCATGTTCTAAAAGAAGGATACCCCAATCAAATTAAAATCCTTAGCCTTGTTAAAAATTCGGGAAAAGCCGAGGCAGTTCGTGCTGGAATAAAATATTGCAATGCAAACTTTGACCATCAATTTATTGGTTATCTCGATGCGGATTTAGCCACCACATTAGAGGAATTTATAGATCTTAGGAATTATTTGAAAGGCGATATTGTGTTTGGTTTTGGTTCTAGAATTAGAAAGATAGGTTCTAGAATTGAACGTCAAAACGATCGGTTTTTAATAGGAAGGGTTATTGCAACCTTCATTTCTACTATTTTAGATATCAAAGTTTATGATACTCAATGTGGTTCCAAACTTTTTACAAGAGCCATATCTGTAGAATTGTTTGAACAGGAATTCATCTCCAGCTGGTTGTTTGATGTAGAAGTATTCTACCGGATGATTCTACTTTATGGTAGAGAAACAGCCTTGCAAAAAATGCTCGAAATCCCTTTGAAATTATGGGTCGAAAAAGGAGATTCTAAAGTGAAATTGAGTTATGGTTTTAAACTGTGGTTTGATCTGTATAAAATTTGCTACAATTACAAAAAAATGGAGCAGAATTCAACTACTCCAAATCTTAAATAAATGATAACAGAAAAGCTAAAAAACAACTCAACTACTGTATTTGTTTCGGTAATTTTAATAGCCTTATTCAGACTATTGCTCACCGCAACAATTCCACTTTTAGACAAAACGGAATCGCGCTATGCCGAAATTGCCCGAATAATGCAAGAAACAAATCAGTGGGTCGTTTTGCAAATCGATTATGGTGTTCCGTTTTGGGCAAAACCGCCATTATCCACTTGGCTCTCGGCAGGAAGTTTTGAACTTTTCGGTGTTACCGAATTTGCTGCCCGATTTCCTTCTTTTTTACTTAGCATCCTACTAATTATTATTGCTGGAAAAATGGTCAAAAAGGACGGATATTCTTTTTATCTCCCAGGTTTTATTTTACTTACCATGCCTGAATTTCTGATTCATACGGGAGTGGTTTCCACGGATAGCTCCCTTCAGTTTTGTATTGCAATCATGATGATTTCCTTTTGGAAAACAATGCAAAGTGAGACAAAAACCTTCTGGAATTATGTGTTTTTTATTGCCTTAGGATTTGGATTTCTTGCTAAAGGGCCATTAATTACAGTACTTACATTCCCGCCCTTGTTTTTATGGTGTTGCCTTGATTTCAAAAGATTTAAAGCTGTTTTTTCTAAATTTTCAATCGTTTTAGGCATCCTAATTACTGCCATTATAGCGCTTCCGTGGTACTATTTTTGTGAGCAACAATCTCCGGGTTTTCTAAATTATTTTATCGTTGGCGAACATTACAAACGCTTTCTTGAACCGGGATGGAAAGGTGATTTGTATGGCAGTGGACATTCGCAACCCAAAGGCATGATTTGGTTACTTATGTTTGGTTTTATGCTTCCGTGGATCCAAGTGGTTTGGTATAAATTATGGAAAAACAAGTCCACGATTTTTAAAAATAGTTGGGTTTCATTCTTGGTGTTATGGGCTTTTTGGACTCCATTATTTTTTACCATTTCTAGTAATATTTTGCATACTTATCTACTTCCATCGGCATTGCCTATAATGTTTTTAGTGATCCATTTCTGGGAAGGTTTTACTCGAAAAAAACTGTTAATAAACGTCGCGCTGTTTTTTCCAGTAGTAGTTTTTATCGCTTACTTTGGGTTGTTTGCCACAGGAAAATTGGACAATTATATGATTTCCGACAAATATCTTTTAGAAGACTTGAGAGTTACAACCAAAAATAAAGCAATACGGTTATATTATTGGAAAGAAAAAAATTATTCTGGTCAATTTTACACCGATGGTAAAGCGCAAGTATTGCAAGACGAAGCTGCATTAGATTCGGTTTTACGACTTGATAAAAAAATATTTGTTGTGATTCCAACAGAGAAAAAAGCTGAAATTTCAAAAAAATATTTGGATAAAATGACTTTGACACAAAGCAATTTTAAAACTTCCATTTTTGTGACTAAATAAAGAAGTCGTATTATTAATGAAAATACTATCCGACAGAAATAATCTCCAAATTCTACACGAAGACAATCACATTATCGTTGTCAATAAGCGTGTGGGCGATATTGTGCAAGGCGACAAAACAGGTGATAAACCACTGTCCGACGTGGTCAAAGAATACATTAAAGACAAATACAACAAACCGGGTGAAGTCTTTCTCGGAGTAGTACATCGATTGGATCGTCCGACAACTGGAATCGTAGTTTTTGCTAGAACCAGCAAAGCTTTGACTAGAATGAATGAATTGTTTAGCAATCGCGAAACCCAAAAAACCTATTGGGCAATTGTGAAAAACAAACCTCAAAATCTCGAAGACAAACTAGTTCATTATTTAAAAAGAAACGAGAAAAATAATACTTCAAAAGCACATCTAAAAGAAGTTCCTGACAGTAAGCTAGCGAGTTTGGACTATAAAATAATCAAAGAATTAAACAACTATTTCGCCTTAGAAATTAATCTTCATACCGGAAGACACCACCAGATTAGAGCACAACTTTCAGCGATAGGTTCTCCGATAAAAGGAGATTTAAAATATGGCTTCGACCGCAGCAATCCTGATGGAGGAATCCATTTGCATGCACGAAAATTGGCTTTCATACATCCTGTTTCCAAAGAAAATCTAATAATCGTAGCTCCAGTGCCAAATGATGTTATTTGGAGTGCCATTTAATTTGAAAAAAATGTACCTTTATGGCTTAATTTTAGTTTTAAATTATGGAATATATTACCAACCTTAATTTCAGAAAAGAGGTTTTAATTAAATTGTTAGATGCCGTTATTGTGCATGAAAACGAAATAATTCAAGCGTTGTACGATGATTTCAAAAAACCCGCCTTTGAAGCCGTGCTTACTGAAACGAGTTATGTTATTATTGAATTAAAAGACACTATAAAAAACGTAAAAAATTGGGCTGCACCCAAAAGAGTCCTTCCATCCATTCTCAACTTCCCTTCGACCGATTATATCTATAAAGAACCTTACGGCAAAGTATTGATTATTGCTCCTTGGAATTACCCTTTTCAATTAGCGCTTTGTCCATTGATTTCTGCTGTTGCGGCAGGAAATCAAGTAGTCGTGAAGCCATCAGAACTCACACCAAAAACTTCCGAAATTATTGCCAAAATAATTAGTAAAATATTCCATAAAAATCATGTTGAAGTCATCGAAGGCGGCGTTGAAGTTTCACAACAATTGCTTGCCAAACGTTGGGATTATATTTTCTTCACCGGAAGCGTCGCTGTTGGAAAAATAGTGGCAAAAGCGGCAGCCGAAAATCTAACGCCTGTAACGTTAGAGCTTGGTGGAAAAAATCCTTGTATTATTGACGAAACCGCTAATTTAAAACTAGCCGCAAAACGAATCGTTTGGGGGAAGTTTGTAAATGCGGGTCAAACTTGCATCGCGCCCGACTATATCTTAATTCAAAAGGATATGAAAAGTCATTTTATCGATTATTTAAAAGAAGAAATCACTAAAGCATATGGCGAAAATCCTCATGAATCTTCTGATTTTGCAAGAATTGTAAATTTAAAAAATTGGCAACGATTAGTCACTATGATTGATTCCAAAAAGGTCATTTTTGGTGGTCAAAGCGATAGCGCTACTTGCTACATTGCTCCTACTCTCATTGAAGAGAATTCAGTTGAAACCGAAGTGATGAAAGACGAGATTTTTGGACCGCTATTACCAATTCTTGTTTACGAAAACGAAATGGAAATTGAAGCTATAATTTCCAAATATGAAAAACCATTAGCCTTATATGTTTTTACTGAAAATAAATCCTTTTCTAAAAACATAATAAAAAAATATTCCTTTGGTGGCGGCTGCATCAACGATACCATGATTCAATTTGCCAACAAAAGATTGCCGTTTGGCGGTGTTGGTCATAGTGGGATAGGTGCATACCACGGCAGTTTGGGCTTCGATACATTTTCGCATAAAAAGAGTATCGTTAAAAAAGCAAACTGGTTAGATGTTCAACTCCGATATGCTCCATACAAAGACAAATTACCATCTATTAAAAAAATGCTAAAATGGTTGTAACGAATGAAAAAACAGTGAGTGAAGCCATAAAGTTTCGCCGTTCTGTTCGTGTTTTTAAAAAGGACTCTCTAGATAATGAAAAAGTAAAAGATTGCATTCAATTAGCAACTTTAGCGGCAACTAGTAGCAATATGCAACTTTGGGAATTTTACCATATAATTTCGCCAGAAATTCTCAAACAACTCACAGTGGCTAGTTTTGATCAAGGTGCAGCGAGAACTGCACAGCAAATGGTAGTAGTAGTTGCCAGAAAAGATTTATGGAAGAAGAGAAAACAATCGAATATCGCTTTTTTACAATCACAATATGGCGATAAACTAGCATCCGAATATTCAAAAAGGGAAAAATTCGCCTTGAAATATTATCAAAAAATAATTCCTAGCATTTATGCTGATTTTTTAGGAATTTTGGGAATGGTAAAGTTCTTTGCATTCAAAGTTATTGGATTATTTAGACCTATTTACCGACAAGCGAGACAAAGTGATATGCGGATTGTAGCACACAAAAGCGCGGGACTTGCAGCCCAAAACTTTATGATTAGTATGGCTGCTATAAATTATGACACTTGCCCGATGGAAGGTTTTGATTCGAAAATGGTAAAAAAAATACTAAATTTACCCTCATCTTCAGAAGTAAATATGATCATTGCTTGCGGTCTTCGGGAAGAAAATGGGGTTTATGGAGAACGGTTCCGACTGCCTTTTGAAGAAGTCTATTTTAAAATGTAAATTATGTAACTATTTAAACTAAATGCAATATGAACTCAACCAAAGCAAAAATTTCGGCAATAAAAACCAATAGCTACCCACTAGATTTTGGTACTGTTTTTGAACACGCATTCGAAAATTATAAAAAAATAGTATTGTACGCAGGTTTGATGCTTTTAGTTTTTTCGATACTAATTTCGATAGTAATGATGGCTGGATTAATTTCGTATGTTGGAGCAGAAAACCTAGAAGAATTTGGTAAAAAATTAGAACAGATGTCAAGCGCAAAAGTGATTCCAGCTGAAATCGCTTTACCATTAAACTTAGGTTTACTTTTATTTTCGGCTATTATTAATCCATTTATGGCAGGATTTTTTAAAATGGCTGATTGCGGCGAAAAAGGCGAAGAATTTCATATCGCAACTATGTTTACATACTACAAACCGCAGTACTTTTTTAATCTATTTATCGCAGTATTTATAGTTGGAATTTTCGACACTGGAATAACGTTGCTACTGCAATCAACTGGCTATAGTTTTATTGGCACCATAATAACGACTTTAATTTCATTTCTAACCTTTTTGACGGTTCCTTTTATTGTTTTTGGTAACCTCAACGCAATTGAAGCGCTAAAATCAAGTAGTATTATTGTAGCTAAACAACCATTAGTACTTTTAGGATTGCTTATTGTAGCAGTAATTGCTGGATTGATTGGGATTTTTGGTCTTTGTATTGGAATATTTTTCACTCTGCCATTTATGTATTCGATGAATTATGTGATTTACAAAACTATTGTTGGCATTGATGATGTGGAAGAAATTGAGGAAAAAATAATAAACGAAAATTAATCTAAAAATTATTTGAATTCTAATTGTCGGGATTTGAAATTTAGAGTACTATATAATAAAATTCTCCAGATTTTAATTATGCATTAGCTTCGTAAAATCTTTGTCTTCGTGCAACTATTTTTATTTCATCAAATGCAAACATCCTATAATTAAAATTAGCACTACCTTTGCAACAAAATTAAAGAAGCACTCAAAATAGATAGTGTTTACTTCAGAAACACCATTTATGTCATTCAACTCATTAGGATTATCAGATGCTTTACTAAAAGCCATCAGCAAAAAAGGATACACTACGCCATCGCCAATACAACAAAAAGCCATTCCACCTATTTTAGAAGGTAAGGATGTTTTGGCCTCAGCCCAAACAGGAACCGGAAAAACAGCAGGTTTCACTCTGCCTATTTTACAGATATTATCTCAAGGAAAACACTTAAGTCACAGACCCATTCGTGCCTTGATATTGACCCCAACACGAGAACTAGCAGCCCAAATATTGGCGAACATCAAAGAATACAGTGAATTTTTAGAAATACGCAGTGCTGTAATTTTTGGAGGCGTAAATCAAAATCCACAAGTAGCTCAATTGCGCCAGGGTGTGGATATTTTAGTGGCAACTCCCGGTCGCTTAATCGATTTGCAAAATCAAGGTTTGGTAACGCTTGCTAAAGTAGAAATCCTAGTTTTAGACGAAGCAGATCGAATGCTTGATATGGGATTTTTACGTGATATTGAACGCATCCTGAAAGTATTGCCATCCAAAAGACAAAACTTGATGTTCTCTGCTACTTTTTCAAGAGACATCAAGAGTTTAGCGATGGGCATTTTACATCATCCAGTTCAAGTCGAAGCCACACCCGAAAACACGACAGTTGAAGCCATTATTCAAAAAATATATCCTTGTGCCAAAGAGAAAAAAACAGAATTGATCATCAAACTGATTACCGAAGGCAACTGGAAACAGATTTTGGTTTTCACCCGCACCAAACAAGGTGCCAACAAACTAACCGAAAGCATGATTGGTGCTGGCATTAAAGCAGCGGCGATTCACGGCAATAAAAGCCAAGGTGCACGAACCACAGCCTTAGCTAGTTTCAAAAACGGAAGCCTAACCGCCTTAGTCGCCACCGATATTGCCGCACGTGGTTTAGACATCCCTTTATTGCCACATGTTGTTAATTTTGAATTGCCCAATATTCCCGAGGATTATGTTCACCGAATTGGGAGAACCGGTCGTGCCGGAGCAAGCGGAGAAGCCATTTCGCTATTTAGTCCTGATGAAACTGTTTTTTTACGCGATATCGAAAAATTAGTGGGTCTGAAATTACCTAAAGAAAATATTGCAGGATTTGAGCCTGATCCTAACGCCTCAACGGAACCTATTAAACAAGGGCAAGGCAGAACGCAACGTTTTTCGAACCCTGCAAAATCAAATTCTGCTAATGCAAATAGAACTGGCAATAACAGCTTTG
>Ga0209107_10000572_pt1 | contig 21269 bp, 3 predicted proteins | sample LakErihyJuly2011_2_FD_187460 | JGI IMG/M metagenome (GOLD analysis project Ga0209107, IMG submission 187460) | Freshwater microbial communities from dead zone in Lake Erie, Canada - CCB hypolimnion July 2011 (SPAdes) (version 2) | ecosystem: Environmental > Aquatic > Freshwater > Lentic >...
TGTTTTTATAGAATCGAGAACCTTTGGAACTTTTATTATATATTTTATAAAAATATCAATATATAATAAGAAATCAAGAAATCAAGAAATCAAGAAAATGCTATCGGATAATTCAATATTGGATTATATAGGTTTTTTTGGACCTATAATCGTAATTATAATATCAATCACTAAACTATGGAATCAACCGCAATATTTAATCGGTTATGTGTGTTTTGAAGTAATAAATGGTATTATAAATTCAGTATTAAAACTATTAATAAGACAAGAACGTCCAGAAGGTGGCCGTAGTATTATCAATGAAAAATATACTGGTGCCAACATATACGGAATGCCATCATCTCATACACAAAATGTAGCATTTTCAACTGTATTTTTGTATTTGGTAAAAGGTTCTCCAACATATTTGATTTTGGAATCATTTATTTTAGCATTGACATTTTATCAACGTTGGAAATATAAAAGACATACAGTAGAACAATTAATAGCGGGCGTGGGTGTTGGTACGTTAATAGCATATCTAGGATTTTATATGACTAAGAAAATAATATATACAGCATAAAAATGACCAAAATGACCAAAATGACCAAAATGACCAAAATTTATCTAGGCGTAATAGCACAAAGATACAAGAGCGACATCAACAATGGTTTTACGGTTTGTTTTACATAATATAAAATAGTATTATCATCATAAATATTTTCGTTAATACGATTCAAATAAAACAGAAGCGGACTCAATAAAAACATCAATATAATTCCAATTTTGAAATCATACATACCAGTCAAATTCATCGTATTAGCCAAAACATTGAAATACGTAATATTATATGCTATTGAGAACGCGATGTGTTTTCCAAATACGACGGGTATAGTCGAAACCCCATTTCTTTTATCGCCATTATAATCAATCATATCCAATAAAATTTCATTGGATAAAGAACCGAAAAAAACCATACGGGATGCTAACCATAAGAGTGCGATATTTTTATTCGAATACTGATTGGAATTCGCAGCGAATCCGGCGAAAGAACTCGCGAATGATATCAGACCAGCACAAGATAGGTTTTTCAAAAACAATTTACGTTTGAACAACGGAGTATACAACGTAATAACCATAATAGCAAGATGAGTAACGGATTGTAAATTTCCAGTCAAATATCGAAAATTCAAATATTCGGATAAACCTAACATGGTCGATAAAAACATAATGGCTTCTTTTTTTGTTATGTCACTAGTGACTAGCGGTCGATGTGGATTATTTACTTTATCAATTTCAATATCAAATAAATCATTGAGAACCATACTACTGGACATGACCAAAATTGTGATAATACTCGCACTAATAAAACGAGAAGACCGGAATAATCCAGATAGGGATGGGTTCATTATCCAACCACCGGTAAAACTTAATAAAAGAGTAGGTAAAATATTTTCACTACGAATGAGACGTAAATAATGATTGGTTTTTATAGTAGTTTTTATAATAGTTTGTTTAGTATAATCGATGATGATTCGATGAATAGGTCTATGTATTTTCATATAAATCGGTTCTCGAATCATAGACAAATCATTACTATAGACAGTCGTTGGAATTATATTATCTAAACCAGGTAAGGATATTTGATTGTTTTTATATATAAGTGGTATTGGCTTGACCCTCGCAAATACATTTGAAAAACCGCATGCATACAGAAAAAAATACAAACCAAGTGTTTTCATTTTATTACATTATAATAGTCGAAATCTTTATACGAATTTATTATGATATTATACAAGCATATATACAAGCATATATACCAGCATATATACCAGCATATATACAATCATATATAAACCCAAAAATATATGGTAATATTATATAAATCGTATCAATAAAATGTCACAAAGTGATTATTTAAAATACAAACGAATTTCAACACAACTTAAAATCGATAATAATACAACAAAACAACCACAAGTATTCAATTCCCAAGATTTATTAAACTATAAACAATATTCTTTAGAGAATACTATTACAACAAATAATATCAATATCAATAGAATTACACCAGCCGGATATATACACGTTTTTGGTATGGATAAAAAAGTGACAAATTGCCCGCAATTTAAGGTATGTCGCCAAACAAATCAACGAACAAATCGTGTAGCAATGTCAACTGTATATTTCGACCCAACACCACAACCATTAACAATAGACCAACGTAACAAAGCGACAAATTTGAAGAATTCAAACATAAAATGTACATGTGCTCTGTACAAAAAAAAAACAGGCGATAATACTTGTAGTTGTAAAATATCATTTTAGTAATATTTTTATGCGATTTTTCATATAAAACTACACAATCATAAGTATCGAAACACAAATAGTCAATAATCAATAAAATGATTTTTTTCTTATAAAAACATCATTCATAAAAAACATTTAGATGAGTAAAATACATAAGGAATATTTCTAAAAGCATATATATCAAGACCAAAATACATGTCAGTTCCGTATTTCAATTATAGTTTCGATTCGGAAACAGTAAACTCAACTATTATTTTAAATAATATTGTTTCGCACGATATACCCGTAACAGATGGATTATATATGCGTTTTGAAGGAAAGAACTATGATGAAAAGACAAAAACATGGTATGATAGTGGTGGTGCTGGTAGACATATTCCACCGTCATCGATAACAGGAACACCAACAATAGCGATTCAAGGTAATAGCACAAATGGTACATATTCAAGAAGTTTTCAAGTATTAAAAGGTACTACAGCAGAATTTATTAATTTTGGTAATCCAAGATTAGAACAATATACTTTTTTTCATATAGCTCGATATGGCGGTGCTACTAAACAAAGAATATTTACGTGTACAGGATCGCCAAATTGGCTAGCAGGGTTTTATGCTGGTTATACTGGTGTGGCTCATCATACTACTTGGATAACAGCATCAACAAGTACTTTTTATGGTACTGATTTTTTTGTAGGTTGTGATTGCTCAAATAGCTACAGAACAAATGGAATAGAAAGATTTACTACAAATGGAACTATTACATACTTACCAAATATTACAGTAAATGGTTATTCAGGTGAAAAATCAGATTTCGAAATTGCGGATGTAATTATCTATAATCGCTATTTATCATTAGATGAACGCATACAAATGGAAAATTATTTGGCCAGTATTTACGGTATAACATTTTCACAAAACCTATTACCAGTAACAACAAATTTATATATGCGTTTTGAAGCAAAAAATTATAATGCTTCCACCAAAACATGGACAGATACAGGTGGTAGTAATCGACATATCACTTCAGAAAGTGTTGGAGGTACTCCATCCGTAGTAACCGCACCAGCAAATGCAAATGGGGCAACTAACAAAAGTTTTCTAGTGGTAAAAGGAGGAACGGGTGAATCTATTGTGTTAGGTAATGCGCAATTAACTAATTATACTCTTTTTTTTATAGCTCGATATGGTGGTGGTACTAGGGGAAGAATATTTACGACAGCAAATGGAACTAATTGGTTATCTGGGTTTTGGAGTGCAATAACTGGTGTAGCATATCACGTCGGGTGGATAACACAAGATTCTAATGATCTTCATGGAACGGATTTTTTTATATCAACAGATTGTCAAAATAGTTATCGTTCAAATGGTGTAGAAAGAGCCATTGCTACATCAACAACCACAACTTTACCTGTCATTAAAATAAATGGTTGGACAACACAACTTTCCGATTTCGAAATTGCCGAAATAATAATATACAGTAGTGTTTTAACATTAGATCAACGTATAACAGTTGAAAATTATTTGGCTAGTATTTACGGAATAACAATTAGTGCGGTAACTACATCGAATTATGTAACACCAATATCTCAATTACCACCATGTCGTTTAGGTAAAAATGGTGTAACATTTGCGTGTTGGTTCCGTTCTCAAAATTCACAAACAGCGGCTACCTATCCACGTATATTCGATTTTGGTATATCAGCCAATAAATGCGTTGCTCTATTTATTGAGGGTGCTGTTGGAAAAATAGGTCTGTATATTCCAGATTTATTTTCAAATGCGGATGGAGCACTTGGAAACACTTTAATATTATCAAATGGACCATATGTTTTGGATAATGTATGGAGACATGTAGCATGGACAATATCTCCAGATGGTACTCAAAAAGTATATATAAACGGTGCGTTGAACTACACTACTACTAGATTTTTTTATCCACAAAATTATGATTTCACTACTAATTATATAGGTAAATCTAATGCCAATGATATATTTTTCAACGGAGCAATTGATGAGTTCAAATTCTATAAATCAACATTAACCGCCGACGAAGTATACAACTTATATGACCATAATAATACATATCCAACTATAACACCAACCACCACAATACCAACCCCATATTTGTATTATAATTTTGACCCATCTGGTTCAATGGCAGGAAATATGGGAACATATGTATTAAACAAAGGCACGCCAAATCAAACAGTATCCCCAAATACGAGATTCGCCCAAAATTATCAATGGACAACATGTGAAAATTGCCCAATCGTATGGACAGCATCGGGAAGTTCATTTATGCCATCATCAACTGTAATCGGTGGAAGAACCACAATCTATGAACCATTTCGTATTTTCGACGGGTCATCGAATGGAGGTTGGGTAACAGCTGCCAATAAATATAATTTACAAACATCAACAATCGGTGATTATAAAGGCAGCCCCACAATAACAACAACAACTACAAATCCTTCTGTTGGTACAATCAATGGAGAATGGCTTCAAATCCAATCATCCATGCCACTCCAAATGCTTTCATATAGATTCGATTCTTATTATGATAATTCCAACGCATTGGCATGCGCATTACCACAAACCTATTATATTTTGGGTTCGAATAATGGTACAACTTGGGACCCAATACAATATGTTGTTAATAACTATGCGTCGTCGAATGACGCTAGTAGTAATGTGAATTATACAAATACGTATACTATAACGAATAACACAGTGGCTACCACTAGTGGTAATTATGATTCAATCGGTTTCACAACAATACAGGGGTTCTCTACATCGCTCAATTATTATAGTTATTTCAGACTCGTTGTAAACAAGGTATTCGGAAAAAGATTAGGATATACAAATATACAATCCACTATTACCGGTGCTACAAACGATTTCTTAGCAATAGGTGATTGGATTATAAAATTCTATCCACAGTACTATTATGATGCGGTATTGGGTTCGTCCGGACTTTTACAACAATCGGATTATAGAATCCCTAATAATCAAGTAGTAACAAACGCCAGAGCAGAACAATATGTTAGATTACCAACATTCAGTACTGACATAAGTGGAATAACATTTACATGTTGGTTCCGTTCCAATAATAATGGTACGTGGGCACGTTTATTCGAATTTGCCAATAGTTTATTGAATGAATCTAATAATAATATAAATTTATTTATAAATAACAGTTTTATAGGTAATGGTATAAGACAATATAATTATAATATTCAAAATACCAATATAGTACCAGAAATAAATGATAATATTTGGCGTCATGTAGCATGGACAATCAATACAAACGGTATTTCAACTCTATATATAAATGGCCAATCCGTTTTTTCACAACAAGCAATTTATCCATATCCAATAAATCTTACAACGAATTTCCTATTGAAATCAGTTTGGAATCCTGACCCATCATATAACGGAGCCATCGACGAATTCGCCATGTATAAAACCGTTTTATCAGATACCGCCATCAATACTATTTATGATTCAACCAAAACAATCTATAGTTACTACAACGACGGTTCGGATAATCAAATCGCATCCACGTATGTAGCTACACCAGATTTATATTATACGTTCGATACCGACACCGTAAGATACCAATATTTACAAAACAAAGCAACCGGAATTTACGATACGATAATGTCAAAAGATACAATCATTGATACGACTGATTATAAAATCGGAAATGGTTCTATCGCATTGGATGGATTACCATCGACCTATGTACAATTACCGAAATTATCGGCAACTGGAATCAATGGACTCACATTTGCTTGTTGGTTCCGTTCAAATGGTAATTTTGATAATACGCCGATTTTCGATTTTGGAAATGGATTGGTTGCGGATAATATTTCGGCGAAAATCAATCGAAATAACTTGACGCTTTCTGTAAACAATGGGGGAATCAGTCCATATATTTATAATCCATATTTCCATTATAAATTCAATAAGAGTGATGTCAATAATTATACATTGAAAAACTATGGAGGAGGCGCGACGGATATTTCGGGACAATACGATGCGTTTATTGGGGTCGGAGCATCAACAATCGTGGATTATTCGACTATAAATGAACAATTAATAAATCCATCGACATTTAGTGAAACTACTATACCATGGATTTATGGTGATATATATAAAAGTGGCTATCAATCCGCTGTGATTAAATACCAAAATAATTTGGTTATAATGTGGGGATTTACGGCATCGAGTATAAACGGGAGTAATAACCCAAACAATGCCTTTCGTAAAAACACATCCGGCGGCCCACCATGGGTTTCATCAACTAATGATTATTCGATTACAACTGGAAATTATAATGCCAATACATACGGCATAGGCACGCAATGGAATACAACGATAAGTGGATTAGTAGATTCTAATAATATACCAATATTGAATTTATCAGGTGAATGGTTAGAAATAAGAGGAAGTCCTTATCTTTCAATGTCAGACTATAGATTATTTTCTTACTCAGGTATGTCAGAAAGTATGCCAAGAACATATTACATATTTGGTTCAAATAATAGAACGACATGGTATCCAATACAATATGTTACTAGAAGCGGTGGCACGTCATCAAGAGGTTTTAATAACGTTTCACAAGTAATAGATGGATTCATGGACACAAATGGATATGTAACTATTAAATACACATTAAATACAAATACAGCAACTCAAACAGATACAACTGACGGTGTAACTAGTACATACAATGGATATCCAACATCGTTGAATTCCTATACATACTTTAGAATTTTAATAAGACAAATATGTGGTTCTACAACTTCTACTTCATATACAAGTATTAACCGTTGGTACATAACTTTTAAATATTCACCAGGAACTTTATCAACCCAAAACACTCAATCAGAATCATTAATATTAACCGGCGCCGATAACCAAAAAATCACATTACCAGCATTCACAAGTGGTCAAGATGGATTGACATTTTCATTCTGGATGCGTTCGGATTCGAACAGCGGCACCAAAAACGGCGCAAAAATAATGGATTTGGGTAATGATTCGAAAACCGATAATATAACAATGAGCGTCCAAAACGATAGTTTATGTTGCGATATATACAACAATGGTATTTCATCGAGTGTAAATTCGGTATTAAGAATGAAGCCTGTTTTTTATTATAATTTCGACGATAATACCGTAAATAGTATAACGGTGGCAAATTTGGCAACAGGAAATCTTACACAATATGGTAATACATTCATTACTACAACAGAATCCAATAACCCTTATCCAACATTGGCGAACTTATATAATGGAGCAACTGTAAAAGGCAAAGTATTGACACTATCGAGAACATCCACCACTAGTTCGAGTAGTCAATTCTTGAAATTACCAACTATGTATTTGGATTCAACAAAAGGATTAACCATGGGTTGTTGGTTTCGCACAACAGATACAGGTGGTATCTATCCGCGATTATTTACATTAGGGGCAGATAGTGGAACTACTAATCAAATCGGTTTTGGAATGACTAATAACAGGAAATTAACAGTATTTAGTCAAGATACGACTTTCAGAAGTATGGACCCTTGTACTGAATTCACCGTAAATGATGGTGTTTGGAGACATTTTATTTTCACAATTAATGGTGGTGCGTCAGGGACAGTGGGGGCTACATGGAGAGTATATATAAATGGTGTATTACAAAATAGAAATGTGAATAATTATTATCCAACGACAGGTAATAGAATCTATAATTATGTAGGTAGGTCTAATAACTCAGGGGATAGTACATTTGACGGACAAATTTCCGAAGTATTCATGGCAAATACAGAATTAAAACCAGAAGAAGTTTTTGCTTTATATTCAAATAATAGCGCGTTTTTCTATGGATTAAACGATAATAATTGGCGTCATTATGCTTGGACAATCGCAAATAATTCATTATATAATACCCCATCCAATGTGAAAATATCAAATTCATTTAATCCCGCAATAACGAATTCTACTTGGAAATTATACGTTAATGGTGTTTTAACAAAAACACTATCAAATATGAATTTCCCAAATAATATTTCAAGAATAAAAAATTATCTATGTGGTTCAAATACGGCAACTGACCCTAGTTTCAATGGGGCACTTGACGATTTCCGTATGTACAAATCAGTTTTAAGTGACGCTGATATAGAATCGATCTACAAAAATCCATCATTCTCCAATATGGCAATCACATCAACCATGAAAAATGATAATATCGTATCAAATATCAATGATAATAAATGGAGACATTTGACATGGTCAATCGACGCGAGTGCGAACTGGAAAGTTTATATGAATGGCGATTTATACAGTAAATTCACGGGAGTTTATCCAAATAGTATCGAACGATATTTGAATTTCTTCGGTAAATTAAGTAAAAATCCGGATACAATCGATTCGTCATATTCGACATTTACACCGAATGCGGCAGTGGCAACCGCAAATACATGGGCAAACAATGGAGTAACATGGACGAGTAGTGCGAGTAGTTTTTGGCAAACCACATATAGTCATAACCCTTATAGAGCGTTTAATACAACAACATCAGCAACCTCTACTGATTATGACGCATGGCATATTGCTGATAATACTTATGATGGTTATGATGGATTATATAATCGTACTGATTATTTTACGTATATAAACTCGATTGGATTAGTATACGGCGAATGGTTACAAATCCAAACAAGTATCCCATTGGTAATGAAATCATATATTTTATCATCTAGAAGTGGGTTTTTCAATCAAATGCCAAGACGATATTATATAGTAGGTTCAAATGATAATTCAACATGGTATCCAATTCAATCTGTTACGAGACAAGTTAGTGGAACAGCAACTGCTAACACATCTGTAAGCACAAATACTCTTTTTGTTTCACCCGGATATTATTCCGATGATAATATTGTATCAAATGGTATTACAGCCAGTACTCATGTTTATGGACATCCTACAACAATAAATACATATACCTATTTCAGAATGATAGTAACACAAAATTCTTGTAATGTAGTAACACCAACAGGTGATGGTAGATATATGGCAATCGGCGAATGGAATATAACATTCTCAACCAACGTATCCAAAAATTTCGCAGGTGCGATTGATGATTTCCGTATGTACAAACGTACACTCAATGATAACGAAGTATTAAAAATAGCCACCATAAATCCATTATTTTTCCATTATCGATTTGACCAAAGCGATGTAAATGGCCAATCCTTGGCAAATATGGCGAACGGCTCACCGATTTACGATGCGTCGTTATCTACGACCGGATTAATCAATACAACGGATTTCAAGACCGGAAATGGTAGTTTAGCATTGACGACGGATGAACAAGAATATCCACCCGCACCAATCACTGCGGATACAACTTTTATATATTATGGGTCATATGGTCAAGGAAGATATGATGTAAGTTATTCAAGTCAATATGGAACTGCTACTAATGAAAATGCCAATAAAGTATTTTCAAAAGCACCAAGTGATACTTGGACGGAAAATCAATGGACATCAAGTACAACCTCATATACATCATTATCAAGTATATATAGTACAAATAATGCTTTGGGACATACTGGCACATTCAATACAGTGGTATCCGGAATATCCATATCAGGAGAATGGATACAATTAAAAATGCCAAACGCAATCGTACTAAACAAATACATGATTATCGGTGAAACATCAAGAAGTATGAATTCGTTTGTATTGGCCGGTTCCAATGATGGAAATACATGGTCATTGATAGACGAACAACGAAACTTGGGCGTATGGTCATTAACACACCCAAATTGTACAATGTATTTTGAACTCTCAAACAAATTATTGGTATATCCACCTTTAAACCAATTTTTCAATCCTGATAATGAAAATGACAATTCTTTTAATAGAACAATAATAGATTCATCCTATGGAAATGGATTATATAAGGCAACTGCTATATGGAGTGGAACCACTACTCAATTTAGTGGTTATGGACCTTTTTATAGTAGTCTCAGTAATAATGATAGATATAGTCGCGGAGCGAATAGTTTTCCAACTTCTAAATCAATTGATGGTATAACTGTATATGGTGCCTCTTCGACAGATACTCGTATTAATTCATATATAATTGGTGGTGGCGAAATAGTAGGTTGGTGGTTTGATATTGAATTACCATACCAAATAAGTGTAGAACAGTTTTCTTTCATACCAGGTATCAAAGCAAATAATATTTATGAACTTGTATTATTAGGTTCAAACAATCCAACCGCTTTTGGTGTTAATCAATATACTAATATAACTCCTTATTGGGAATTTGTAGGAAAAGCGAATATTCTAGATAAATCAGAGAATACAAATAGAGTATTTTTTAATACAACAAATAAAAAACGTTTCAAAATATATAGAATAGCAGTAACATTAACTCATGTGGCAAATAACACTCCATATGTTCATGGATTTCAATTTCATTCTTACGACAAGACAGCACCATATAATCATTTCCGTTTGATACCTACGTCGATCGCCGCAACCGCAAATGCCACAACAGTGAGTCATGTCACAATAAGACAAATCAAATATTTCGCGAAACCAGAACAATATGTAACATTACCTAGTTTTTGGACAGGGTATAATGGATTGACATTTGCGATGTGGTTCAAACTTAATAATGTTTCAAATATATCACCGTATCTAACACAATTTTTTGGATTCGCACCAAGTAACGCTGGAATTGGAAATAGATATGATTCTATTAGTTTGAATTATAATACCAATTCTATCAGACCAAATATTTTTATAGGAAGTACTGCTTATACTTTGCCATTAGATTTATCAATGAATGATAATGTTTGGCGACATGTGGCATGGACAGTTGATAGAAATGGATATTGGAAAATCTACATAAATGGTCGTTTGGTAAAATCAGAATCAAAAGCATATCCTAGTAATATTCAAAGATATATCAATTATTTGGGTAAAACTAGCGAACTTAACACCACATACAATCTAAACGGTGGTTTGGACGATTTCCGTATGTATAAATCAGTATTAACCGACCAAGAAGTCATGGCACTCTATAAAGAATCGAACAAATTATTAATCCATTATACATTCGATAAAGAAACGGTGAATGGGTCGTCGGTAGGGGATATGGTAGGAATGCCAGCACAACTGACAATCGCAAATGGTTTGGATTTCAAAAACACCATAATAAGTCCAAATAGTACGAATGCGACTACAGCAAACATGAATGGATGGACAACAACGCATGATAATAGAGTATATAATTGGAGAGCGTCTGCTAGTAGTTTGTATATTGATGGTACTTGGTTACCACATTTTGCGTTTGACACAGGTCTCGCAAATACAACTGCGTTCCTTACAAATGATACTCAAAGTGATAATAAATATAGCACGACAACTGGTGTTTATATTGGTCTTAATAAAACAAATGTTCAATCGTTGGGCGATATAGGTGGTGAATGGTTACAAATAAATTGTGACGTACCAATCGTGATGTCATCATATTATTTGGTTGGAAGATTTGATAGACCACAACAATTAGTAAGAACTCATTATATAGTTGGTTCAAATGATGGTATCAATTGGTATCCATTACAATATTCAACTAGAACTGGTTCAATTACTGGTAGTGGTAATACAGGCGTAATGTGGACATATACAACAGCGGTAGCGACGGGTTCCGCGACAACTCCTATATTCAATGTAACACCATATAGTTATGATATAGTTCCAAGTAATAGCTCATCCACATTAGTATTCAAATTAAATGGATATTCTTACGCGAATAATCCATATACAATGTTTCGTATGATATTCACAGAGGTGACTAACACTACCACCAATGGTGTTATTTCATTATTTGAATGGCAAATCTATGCCTACGAACCACTCCCATCACAACCTATCTACGGAAGCGAAGTAACACCAACTACTTATTATTCGACATCGAACGTAGAAACAGGCATTTGGGCAAATGATGGCGTTAATTGGACATCGTCGAGTAGTAGTAATTCAATATCATTATCAACCGCCAACACACATACAAATACATGCTATACTACAAAACCATTTAATGGACGTATTGGTGCAGGTTCCAATGTATATCAATTTTGGTCAGCAACAGGTGGAGTATATACTACAACAAACGTTGCGGTAAATTCTTATACCGGTATTTATAATACATTAATTCAAACGGTGGGTGCAGTATTAGGTGAATATCTACAAATAAATTCAAATATACCCGTACAAATATCTAATTACTTTTTTACATCAAGAATTGATACAACTAATGTTAATGCCGGACGAAATTTACCACAAGAATATTATATAGTAGGCTCACTCGATGGAAGTTCTCAATGGTATCCAATTCAATATGTAAAATGTAATGGAGGTTCTGTAGCAAATGTTGCTTCACCACAAAATACCGATATTTACTATACTACGACCAAATTAGGAGAAACACAAACAATAGCATCAAAAGTATCTGGAACATCGGGTTCAACAATAGATATTTATAATTATCCAGTATATGCCTTAGGATACTATACAAGTTTCCGTGTCGTGGTAAAAAATACATTCGGGTCATCTTACGGTTTAACTGATACTGGTTATACTGGTGGTACAGTTAATATAGGTCAATGGAATATAAAATTCAATCCGCATATTATAAATCCGTATAATTATCGACTTGGAAATGCGTCACTGAATTTGAGAGCATCCTATGGCGAATTCTTAACAATACCTACCATAAAAACCCTAGGCTCAGATGGCATATCCTTTTCATTATGGTTTAGTAGCGATGGCACACAAGAAGGTTCTCAAATTATGGAACTCGGTAATGGTTATAACAACGATAATATACTCATGTATATTTCCAATGGAAATTTATATTTCGGTATAAACAATGGTAATTCATCGAATACGGTATCCAATGATACAATGATAGCAACGAAAATACTAGATGGTAACTGGCGAAACATCGTCGTATTGATAGCGACAGATGGAACATGGACATTTTATGTAAATGGGCAATTCGTGAAAACCGTCGCTGGCGTATACCCCACCGATGTTCCAAGATATATTAATTATTTGGGAAAATCGAGTGTGAAACTGGACCCATATTTCAACGGATATATAGATGATTTCCGAGTATATAGAACAGTATTAACAACCACCGAAATCGCCGAAATATATAATTCAACGTCTACGTCGGCATTGGACGCAAATGGTTTGACCGGGTTTGAATATAATGGAATCGATTTTTCCAAATTATACAAAAGAAAATATACAGAATACGCAGGTATCATAAGCACAATAGCAGGCGGTGGTACAACACGAGGAGACGGAGGTTTTGCGACGAATGCTGGTTTTGGCGCTATCTATGATATGGCAATCGATAACTCGAATAATTATATTTATTTTTCATTTATTAACAACAATTATGTACGTAGAATAGACGCAAGTGGAATAATAACAACAGTAGTAGGAACGGGTGTAAATAATAGTTCAGGCGATGGTGGATTAGCCATAAACGCATCCGTAAATGGGCCATCCGGGTTGGCATTAGATACATCTATGAATTTGTATATAGCAGAACGTTATGGAAATCGTATTCGTAAAATCGATACAACGAATGGTACTATCAGTACAATCGCGGGCACAATCCAACCAATAGCAACAACGACTACTGATTTTTCTTCTAATACAGTATCAAATTGGGTTGTGAATGATATTTCATTTACAGCTAGTTTAAGTTCTACTCGTTCTGCTTTAGCTAGTCATAAAGCAGGAAATCTTTTTATATTTACAGACGCAGCAAATGTTCTTGGTATTGCTTGTGAGGATAATACTTATAGTGCCACAACAGGTGCTTATTCAGGAAAAAGAAACACTACAGGATTACCAGCATCCATGGGATTAACAGCAAATACGTTAAGTGGCGATTGGATACAATTATTTTCATCACAACCAGTAAGAATGATATCTTATAATTTATCTCAATACAACTTTTTTGCTGGTGCTAATCGTACGACAAATCTTCCACAATCATATCATATTTTAGGTTCTAATGATACCGTTAGTTGGTATCCAATCCAGAAAGTAGATTGTTCTTATATGTCAGTAGATGTATCATCATTATGTCCAACATTCACATATAATGTTACAACAAATTATGGAGCACAACAAATCGGTCCAAATCCAAGCCCGAACTCGATTGGCTATGGAGCTTATTTGAATTATTCATATGCTGATAATAGTTATAATTATTTCCGAATTTCGTTTCAAAAAACGTTTGGACAAAATGGAGGTGGAGCGGGTACTGGCGCGCCATTGGGTTGGGGAAATCAAATAAACATTTGGGATGGTAGTTTTATAGCAATAGGTAAATGGGCGATTAATTTCCAAGCGGATTGTGTTGGCACAGCGGGTTCTTATGGGGATGGAATGTTGGCAAATTCGGCGGCAGTAAATAATCCTATTGATATAAAATTAGATTCATCCAATAATATTTATATAACAGAATTTGACGGTCGGCGAATTCGTAAAATAGACGCCAGTTCTGGTATAATTACATCGTTATTAGGATACATATCACCAAATTCGACAGCAGCTACTGGTAAAAATTGGATATCCAATGGAACTAGGTGGGATGCGAGTTCTAGTAGTTTTCGTACAAGTTCTGGTAATTTTCCATATTTAGCATTTAATAACGCAACTGGCACGGATGCGAATACATATAGTAGCGCAAATACTACATATTCTAGTACAACAGGTATTACATTGGGTAAATACACAGGCACAGTAAACACACCTGTTATTTTTAACAGTGTAAGACAAATAGTATCAGGTGAATGGTTACAAATACATTCAGGAACACCTTGTCAATTCATATCACATAGTTTATCATCTTGGACAGGGGATACAAATAAAGTAGGTTCTGGATTACCAGCAAGTTATACAATAGTAGGTTCAATGGATGCGTCTAGTTGGTATCCAATTCAAGATGTATCGGCAGGTTGGGCCTCAGTTGATGATACAACAACACCAGGAGTAACACAAACATATGTAGTAAGTACGAATTCATCTACAATACGTTATGGAACACCAAACACAAAAGGTGATGTCTATTTGACGGGTTATCCTACCGCTGCTAATTATTATACTTATTTTAGATTAATTGGAAAAGAAATATTTAATCAAAGATTTGGATTTGTATCATCAGGTAATTGGACATCAATGTTTATTAGTGAATGGAATATCAATTTCCTAGGCGGTGGAGGATATGGTGGTGCTCCGGCAGCGACGGCTAGTTCAACCGGTGATTTATCATTGAATGGAACAATCATAGGCGGTATAGCAGGAAATGCCACAATAAATGGTCCAATTGGATTAGCATTCGATACCAGTCGAAATCTATATGTAGCAGAAAATAGTGGTCATCGTATTCGAAAATTATTGACAGACCCATCAGGTACAATTAGCTCGATGAGTCCAATAACCACTATCTGTGGTAATGGAACATCCAGTCATACAGGTGATGGAAGATACGCTATAAATGCTACTATAGCAAAACCATCGTATTTAGACATAGATTCTAGTAATAATATTTTATTGGGTTTTGATTCAGCGTCAGTAACAGGAGGGGCTCTAACAAGAATGATAAATGGAAATAACGGAATAATCGATAGAATAGCAGGAACCGGCACTGAGGGTTTTTCAGGAGATGGAGGTTTTGCTACAAACGCAAGACTTAGTAATTCGTATTCTGCAAGATTTGATAAAAATCGAAATATCTATATAGGTGATAATACTGCTAATAACAATAGAATCCGTAAAATAACCCGTCAAACCGCTCCACTATCCACAAACCTATTGAAATATGGCGTAGATATCGCAAATACATTTTCACCAAGAACGGGTATTACAACCGCGCAAACGATAGATGGTATAACAAACACGAATTTAGAGGATAATATAGAACCCATCGAACAACAGGCAATTCCGGCAAAAGGCCGGGTTTTCACAGATAATAATAGTTGGGTGACACCGGTGAATCCTGTTTATGTTTCCGGTGTATCACCAAATAGTTTGAATGCTACGTCGGATACATGGACAACCATAGTAGGGTCATCAACAATAACATGGAATGCTAGAGCTAGTAGTAGTAATAATGGTTTTGACTCATATGAAGCATTCAACTCGAGAGTTTTGGTAAGTAATGATGCGTGGGCTTCTACAACCAATCGATATGATACAACAACCGGAAATTACACGTCAAATACATTTACATATATTAATGGTATCGGTAACGTCGGTGGTGAATGGTTACAAATCCAAACCAGTTTACCATTATCAATGAATAGTTATCAATTGAATAGTCAAATTAATAATTTAAACGCTTTACCAAAAATCTACTATATCGCAGGTTCTAATGATAAGCTAACCTGGTATCCAATTCAATATGTGAATAAAATTAGTAATTATAACGGAATAATAAATACAAGTAGCACATATCCGGTAGATACTCGAACAAATTATATTGATAACAAAACCGGCGATTTTAATGAAACACTCACAAGTGATGTTACAGGATATCCAACGTCGAACGATTATTATATCTATTTTAGAATTATTACAATACAAAATTGTAGTTCGGCCACATCACAAGCAAGTAATACTAGTATCGGTGAATGGACAATCAATGGAACCGTATTAACTAATCCAACCGGATGGCAATTCAGTGCCTCGACTGAGGATACATCTATGAATGCGAATGCTTTCAATGCGTTCAATAATTCGACGACAGCATTCTGGAAAGATATTTGTGGAAATTATAATTCAAATTCGGGTAGTTATTGTGATATCGTATCACCAAATAGTACAGCAGCGACGGGATATTCATGGACGGCAAATGGAATTACGTGGGATGCTAGTGCTAGTAGTTTTCGTGGTAGTACGAACAATAATTTACCGTATAAAGCGTTTAACAATGTTAGTACTGGTGGAGATACGAATACATTTGTTACAAATGGAAATGCTTCAACATCGAATGCTTATAATACACTTGCTACTAATGCCGGTATTTATACAGGAATTGTAAAAACTAATGTAGTTGGATTTGCGCAAGATATATCAGGTGAATGGTTACAGATAAAAGCAAGCAAACCATGTCAATATTTAATGCATAATTTACAATCTGGTGCTTACCTGGCGACAGATTATTTAAATTCTTTTTTACCAGCAAGATATTATATTGTAGGATCGAATGATGGTTCAACCTGGTATCCAATACAGGATATTTCATATGGTTATGCTTCAACACCAGATACTGGTGCTATTGCTGAAACTACACAAACAATAAGTATGACAACAAATACAACACCTACTTATTATGGTGCTACTGGAACAATAGGTTATGTAAGTTTAGCGGGTTATTCAACGTCGACTAATTATTATACATATTTCAGAATGATAATAAAAGAATTATTTGGTAAAAGAATGGGTTATTCTTCAAACACGACAGATTGGAAACAAACATATATAGGAGAATGGAATTTGACATTAAGACAAGGACCGTCATTAACCAGTACAACTTTTACGAATACATTAGGAAATCCATATAGTAGTTATAGTTTCCCAGTTCCATACAAACCATCGACTATTTTAATACCAGTGTCAAATTTCACTGCTTTTTCTATATCAAATGATGCTACACGAATGGTGCTTTGTAGTTTTAAAAATGGTAATACGACTGCTGATTATAATAATAGTACTAATATAAATGGTGCGGGAGCAATATTTTATTCAACATCTACAAATGGTATAGATTGGGCAACACCAATAGTAATTGATACAACTATTAGAGGTTATATCGGTGCTGTAATAACTAACGATGGAACGCGTATAGCATATTGTGCGAATAATAGTTCAAACGTATATATTTATTCATGGCCAAAGCCAGGAACACCAACTTTGTTACAAACATTAACAACGGGGTCTGTTGGACATAATCAAATGGGTATTTCTCGAGATGGAAATATATTAATTTTTGCTGGGAATAATAGTAGTAATATATTTTTCTCTCTTTGGAATAATACAACCAATACATACAGTCCTCCTAGAAAAACATTACAGTCAGGTTCATTAAGCATTTTTTGTGCGGATATTTCAAAAGAAGGTAATCGAATTGTATATGTAAATGAAGATAGTACAAGGGCTAATCAAAAAGTATATTGGGCAACATGGAACGGTTCTAATTTTACAGATGGAACTGTGATAAGTACGCCTGTCGAAAATACAATTGTTCCAAGAACAATAAAATTCAATGAAGATGCGTCTGTTATATATCTTTCTACAGGACCTGCTGGAACAAATGCCATATATATGTCTTATTTTAATTATGCTACAAACAGCTATAGTAGTTTTGTTTCTACCGAATATATACCACCCTATATAACACCTCCATCTGACCAATGGGGAATTACTAGTTCTCATAACGGTAAATATATATACAGAAGTGGGTTTAGAGATACTTCTAGAAGAAATTTCACAATTTTCCGCCTCGAATTAGCAGAAACAAACGTAGCCGAGGGAGAATGGATACAAGTGAAATTACCATACCAATTGAAATTAACTACTTATTCGATTATGAATCGACCAACCACCGCAGAAAAAGACGATTTATATAATGAACCCAGAATATGGTGGTTATTAGGTTCCAACGATGGTTCCGCATGGAATTTGGTAGATTATCGTAATGATACTGCCAGTATTGGTGGAACAATGCGTGTTTTTAATAGTAGTGTAAAAGAGTATTATTCTTATTATCGATTAGTTATCGCGGCAACATCCGTAACCACGAGTGTTTCGTCTGCTACATTAGCACAATTATTTTTAAATGGTATATATAATTATACGGATTCTGCAATAACGGCAATCGGCACAAACTATGGAAACGTAGAACAAATATTACCAATACCAGGATTCAATCCAACATCCAATAATTTTACATACAATGGTCGTTCATTTATTACAAGTTCGTCGTCGCAGGGGTCATCTTCGTTGACAACAATGTCTCCATTCAATGCTTTTAGAAATATAAATTCAACTGGATATGTAAAAGATAATAATAGTTTTAGATGGGATAGTGGATATAGTGGTAATGGTTTTAATAACGCAGGTACTACTTTGAGTTACGGTCAAGACGCATATGATGCTACTGGAATTTACCGAGGTGGAACCTCAGGTTCGACAACTACAAATTATTGGAGAACAAATTTCTTTGGAGGAAATGAATCCAATACAGTAGCAGCAGCAACAATGACAAGAAATACAGATATAACAGTGCCGAGAGCCAACATAATTGGATTATCTATAACAGCAGATAATACTCGTGTTGTTTATTGTGTATATAATGTCGCATCGCAAGGTTTATATTTTGCTACTATTAATAGTGATGGCACATGGTCCGGAGAAACCTCGTTTGATACCACGCAAAGACAATATCTTAGCTTAAGTATTTCAGCCGATGGTAGTAGAGGTGTTTTTTGTGATAATGCTAATGGTTTGTATTATTTTACATGGACAGGGACAACCTATACAACTCCTATAAAAATAGAATCAAACTATAATAGAAACTATCAACATGCCAGAATAACATATGATGGAAACCGAGTAGTGGCAAATGTAGGTGAATCAAGAGCAGCAATTTATTTTTCAGTATGGAATGGAAGTAGTTTTGGACCATTAACACAAACATTAGAAACTAGAAGTTTCTCATATATCGGTTTAGGTTTATCAAATGATGGTAACCGACTAGTATATGGAAGTAATACTAATGATAATAGTAATTATAATAATGTATTTTATTCAGTATGGAATGGCACAAATTATACGATGGGAAAACAAACACTGGATACATCAGCAAAAACTTGGCGTAATTTTGAGTTCTCGAATGATAATAATATTTTATATGCTTCAACACAAGGAAACACTACAGCAACACTATGGATATCAAAATACAATTCTATACTGGATAATTATGAACCATTTATAGCAGTACCTACATTAACGATTCCAGCAAGTTTGGATGCTTGGCCATTTTTCATGAGTAGAGATGGAAATACATTGTATTGTAAAGGCTATAATTTAACAACTCTATATAGAATGAGTACGCAGATATATCAAGCAGCAGGTGAATGGATACAAGTCCAAACATCATCACCATTGAAATTATCAAATTATAGAATTTTATCAAGAAATAATGATGATGCATCAGTTTTTAGATTCGATAATTCGAGAATTCCTATTATTTTTTATATGTTAGGTTCGAATGATGGAACAACCTGGTTTTTATTAGATGCCCAATCATTAACTACGACACAAACATCAAGAGAACTTGGTAGTTATTCTACATCAACTACCTATGCTACACAATATTATACGTATTTCAGGTTAGTAGTAAATAAAATTTCTGGAAATGGAAGTACTATGAGTTTAACAAACGTTCAATTATTTGGTGTTTATCTGTAATAACGAAAAATCATAAAATCATAAAATCATAAAATCATAAAATCATAAAAAATATAATTTATAAAAAATATATTTTTTTTCAAAAATCGAGAACCTGCTCAACCACGTTCTCAATCCATTTTCTTGGAAAGTTTTGCGACGTCGGCCTTGAGAGATTGAATTTCATTCACCAAAAGTCCAATCAAACCAATATAGTTCAATGTTTGTTTTTCCTCACCATCTTTATCCCCATTTACTAAAAATGGAAATTCGGCATGTACCTCGTGTGCTAGGAAACCAATATCATGTTTTTGCGCATCGGTATTATAATAAAAAACAGGACGTAATTTATCGATGGATAAATCTGGTCGCGATGCCACATCGACAACATCAGTCTTGATACGATAATCTGAAGCGACATTATAAGAAAGAGC
>Ga0209107_10000573_pt1 | contig 21237 bp, 31 predicted proteins | sample LakErihyJuly2011_2_FD_187460 | JGI IMG/M metagenome (GOLD analysis project Ga0209107, IMG submission 187460) | Freshwater microbial communities from dead zone in Lake Erie, Canada - CCB hypolimnion July 2011 (SPAdes) (version 2) | ecosystem: Environmental > Aquatic > Freshwater > Lentic >...
GGTACGCTTGAACCAATTCAAAGCATTTTTTAATGTTTTGGGTTTAGCAGTTCCGTCTAAATACATTTCTTTTCCATCAACCTCTATTTTTACAAAAACGTGAAGGATTTGTTCAAGCTCTAGAAGGGCGTACTCTTCGGTAGTTTCTTCAATTAAAAGATAGTCGCATTCACCCCCAAACAAAATGTTATTGACTCCTATGGCGGTACTAACGGAATATCCATCTAGAAATTCCATGCCCATCTTTATGGCCTCTCCTAGAATATCTAGTTTGGCGGGTAAACTTAAATTTGAAGCTCCAGGACTTCTACCAATTAAATCGGCTATTTTTAATGCTGCTATAAGTCGGAGTCTCATTTTTCCTCTTTATTTTATTATAAAGCACAAAAGGCGAGGATTGCTCCCCGCCTTTTGTGTACAAAAATTAAAAATTAAGCTTTGTGAGCGATGTCCCACGCAATAATGGCAGTGACGATTCCGGCAAATCCTTTGCCGCTCAAATCGGATGCGATTGTGCTTAAGTTCGCAATTGGGTGCCAACCACCGACACCGAGTACTTCAAGAAGTACGCCAATGGTTAAAAGTGCCCACACCAGTCCGCTAACTTTTTTGACGGCGTCTAAGATTAAGTCTACAAATTGCATATTTATCTCCTAATAAAAAATAGTTAAAGTTATTTTCCGGTTAATCCAGAAACAGTTTTGCCCAGGCCGAGCGATAAGACTGCAAGAAATAGTCCCTTATCCGCTGACATACCAAAACCAAAGAAACTCGCTAGAGCTAGGATATACGCTGCATATTCAGCCCATTTTACAACTTTTGAAAAGTCCATGTGGGATCTCCGTAATGAATTACCAAGTAAGTATATATTATATCACACCCCTGTGACAAAGCAAGAAGAGTTTTTCACAGTATGTGGTATATTTACTACACTCTACTCGGAGTCGAAAAAGAACGTTTGGAATAGACGACCCGTGTTCTTATCCGTACCAAAACCCGGTAAAACACTGCGATGGTAAAGGAATCCACGATAGATAACCAATCGGTTATAAACGTTACCTACAAAGGCAATTTGCTCCCATTTTGTCATATCTTGTAAGAATTTTTCATAGTTCAATTCGGTTTCGGGTCTCCCGGGCTTAAATTGATAGATTCCGGTTTCTTTGTGCCTATAAATACCTGTTCCAGACTCTACGGGAGCGTTAGGCGTAAGATATAGGACTCCGGCCCAAGAAGTCAAATCGTGATGAACCCACGTTGTAGCCTCTTCGGTTGTGTATTGAAATGCGGTATTATACCCATCGGGCCAATAAGTAATAGCCCTTTTTAGGACGCGCTCCTCAAAATAGGTCTTGAGGTATTCTCTCTGCTTGTCTGGAACACAATCGGTTCGATTACCAGGATAATTGCCTTTTACAGTAAACTCTCGAGAAAGTGCGTGAGCCCTTACTGCATCAGGGTCCTGATAAAAGTTATCTATAATAATTAAGTTATCTTGCATATAAAATTATTTTAACATAGGGATATAAAAAAGTAAACATTAAAAAGTCGGGCTATAATGACTATAACCTAGGTGCCCAATCATGGGCTTTTAACCAACTCTTTAAGGAGAAATACATGTCAGGAATTGCAGATCAATTTGCAGGTCTTCCTATTGAAGATCTTATCGTACAACCTTTAGTCGGAATGGCTAAGGGACAAGCTCAACTTAACGACGTTACGTGGGCTTACATCAATCAAGTAGCTTTCCGTGAGCCTTCGGACGCAGAAATTACAGCCGACGCAGCTTTGCCGGATGGACAGAAAAAAGGTTACGTCAAAGGTAAGAAAATTACCAATTCAATCGACGTTCAACTAAACCGTTATGTCACCGAAATGGTTGACACGGGTGTCCAGGATAAAGACGGACAACAAATTTTTGAACCTACATTGAAGCTTCAACAGATCAACAGTATGGTTCCCATGCTGCCACTCGTGCCCTTGCCTTCTTTGGCCATCACATCCGCAGATATCAAGTTCACGATGGAAGTAAAAACTTCCGAAGCCACTAAATCAAGCGTTGATAAGTCGTTTGAATCCAGTGCTTCTGCTTCAGGCGGTTTCTGGGGTATGAAATACTCCGTGTCTATGACCGGTAAAGTAGCCTCACACTCAGAGAATACTCGTTCTTCAGATCAATCGGCTAAGTACGATGTTTCTGTTCACGCTGAGCAGTTACCTGCTACAGAAGGTATGTCTAAACTGTCAGATATGTTGAACATGATGATGGACCCAGCCGTTGTGGCTGCTAAGTAATCCATTTTGGATTTAGTAAAAAGGGCCCTCAGGGGCCTTTTTTATTCTTATTGACACCAAAATTTATGTAGGTTAAAATAATATATGCTCCCTTGTCCATCTTGTCGTTCGCCTTTGGGTCTTGAACTTGATTTCATTATCAAGAACCCTTCGTGTCAGTGTCCCAAGTGTGGGGTTATTATGAAATTTAACGTAGATCCTACGATCTTTAAAGATGCGATCGCCAAAGTTAAAACAGCAACACAAAACATTGAAAAGTTAAAAAAACAGTACAGCAATATTATGACAACCAAATAGAGGAAGTATGGCAAAACTTAATTTAGAAGAATTATTAGGCGGTCTCCAGGAAGCCGCAATGGTTACTCAGAGTATTGCTGAGAAACAACACATTAATAATCTTAGTAAGTATTTTGATCCAGATGGAAATCCCATCACCGTAACTTTTAATATTCCGACTCCCGATGGAAAAATAAAGGCTATGATCGTACCGCTTTATATTCTGGCAGATCATTCTTCAATCGGTTTATCTGAAATGACTATTGAGTTTGAGGTGCGGCTCTTTGCAGGTCACGAGGAAGAGCCTTCCAAATTGAAACAGGGCTTACTCTCAATCTTTCAAAAGAAAAAAGCCGAAGGCAAAGATTATAATCATAATATTCGAAACATCTATGTTGATTCAAGTGTTACGGATCCTAATGCAGGCGGTAAAACAAAAATTTCTATCAAATTCAAATCTGACGAAAAGCCTGAGGCTGTGTCTAGACTCGTTGATCGTCTAATTCAAACTCTAGATGATAACACTCATAATGTTGTCGATTCTACTGAAACTACGGAAGTTACTTCAGAGTAATTAATAGTAGAACGTTCTTTTATTCATCGTCCTCTTCGGGTTTCCAGTCTTTACACTTGATTCTTTTTGCGTCACTAAAAGCTTTTGTGTCTATGTCCAAGTCTTCAGTTTGATTCTTAAAATCAATTAAAGGTAAAATTTTCGATTCAATTTTCGGATTAGCAATACTAAAATCTAACCCGGTCACATGTTCAATATCATCGACCGAAGTTTGTTGCTTTTCTAGGTCGTTTAGCCCATCTACGTGTGGAAAAACAAAAGCCCACGTCTTTTTAGTTTCTGTGTCCGTGATAATTTTATAAAAACCGGTCGGTACTGTAACTTTGTTAGGACCAATTGTTTGACTTGATTTCAAATATATAGGACCCGTGTAAACAATCAAGGTGTGTTTTGTTTTCCAAGCCATAAAACGAATATAACTCTCTAGCTTTTTCCAGAGTCCACGATTTAAATTAGGACGCTGCGGAACCATATTAGTCAATAAAAAAGACTCCCGCTCAGACTGCTCATCAAAACTTTGATCTGCACAAGGAACTAAATGCCCGATATCATAGCCGGATTTTGCATAATCAATTAACTCTGCTCTCTCTCCTTTATCAAAACTTGCATCCGCTGCAAAAGAATTAGAACGTTTTATACAACCAAGCGCATCTTCCGGCCTTAGTCGATAAGAAACCCATACCGGTAGTTTTGAAAGGGTGTCTACGGCGACCACATAAGATTTTCTACCCAATACTCGGTAGGTCCTACCTTTTGCTGCTTTTTCTTTTACCGGAACGGGAACGCCATAAGGAACCTGTTCTTTTCTTTCGGAAGCAGTAACCGGATCTGCCTGTTGCCCAAACAAAGTTAGACCTACTAATACGGATAAGATTTTAATAAAATTCATCAGATACCTCTGTTTATATCATCTTAACATAAACGATTAAACTAGACTCTTTTGCTGTATTAATCAAGTTCTTCGTTCTTTAAAGCAAACCAAGTCTTTGTTTTTTCTTATAAATACGGGCCCAGGCAGAAAAAATTTCAATAACTGTTTCACCGACGGTACCTAACTTTATTCTTTCCAGAGTTCCAACTGGAACTTCTTCGATGGTTTCAAGGATAGGGAGCCAAAAACTTCTTGAATTAGAGGCGTGTATTTGAACAATGTATGAAGTTAGCTCGTTTTCAAGGTCGTTAGACGAGAGTTTCATATTAGCGTTAGTGGCCCCAATCATCAATTGAGTATATAAACTAGTCTTAAATTCTTGGTCTACTAATTCATTTGCTCCTTGTAAAAGTTTATAAAGCTCGGGTTCGTTATCTTGCATGACATGAGCCATTTCATGGGCTACTGTTTCCAAAGCCATTTGCTTACCCTGAGTAGCGTGAACAAGAATTGCACTACTTTTCTTATCCCTGTGATACCCACCCGAATCAACTCGGTAACCTAAATATTTAGACTTGAAGTCCCGGCCCTTGTTTGTTTTCAACAACCCTTCTTCGCCAAAGTCCACCCAAACTATATCTACTCCAAAACCCTTTTTTATAAGTTTTTTAAAGTTTTCTAGCTCTAACGGAACTTTATCGTACAAAGGTTTTATTATAACGTTTTCATCTTTGGGTAGCTTGAAAGATAAGCTTATCTGTTGAATAGAATTAAAAACATAAAGATCGTCTTGATTTAATTCGTATCTTTGTAAAACAGACTCCGCTTGATAAAGCGTCTGTTTTTGTTCGGTTGCAATCAACTGACTACACAGGATTGCTAGAGCTAAAAGTAATTTCAAAATAGGTCCCCTTTTGAGTAATTATATTCTAAAAAGAGACCTATTTCAAGACTTATTCTGATGTATTTTCGTCGTCAGATTTTTTGCCTTTAAGGCTAAATTTATCCAAGCTATCGGCACCCAGACCGATGGCTACGATTACCATGACGGCATTAGTAAGCGAATCTGCAGGAGCAATATCTTGGGTACTAAAGCTGTTCCACAACATTGTTCCGCATAGAAAAACTGCGCCCATAAAAGCTACCACGGGCTTAATTGAGATCATGCCGCGTTCGTCTTTAAAAAGCTCAACTACCCATTGTCCAAAGGTCATAAAACCCCCTTAAATTAAAAATTATTATTAAAGTAAGGAAGTATTTAACTTATTATACTATAGATTTATTTTATTGGATTTCTTAATTATGTTCATAAGGGTCCTTATTAAGCGTTTTAAGGGCTTTTAAGGGGTCAAAGGATCAAGTACTAGGGGTAACAAACTTTTTGTAGCTGAGGGCCCCTAAAGAGGCTATAACCGCCCCAGAAATGACCGCTATTACGTTTCCATTAGCAAGTAAACCCGTTGGCTTTTTATTCGCTGATAGCAATAAAAGGGTAAAGAGTAAAAAACTACCCGTTAAAGCAATAACTTTATTTTTATCAATTTTTTGATTAGTCAATATAATACCGGGTAGCTTCATCAGACAACTCCAGGCCTTATTTTATCACTATTTTTATTTTTTCTTAGGTACGCAATTGGGCTCTCCGTTGGGTTTGAGGCCAATCATTTCATAGCCATCCCAGCAGGGATCAGGGCCCTTCATCTTTTTCTTCTTCTTAGCGGTTGTCCAATTCATTCCGCTCATTCCGCTCATTCCGCAGGCGTAGCAAGCCATTTCGCCCTTTTTATTTTCAACTCCACAATTTTCACATACAGAAGACGTGAAGAGTTCTTTTTCAAAAAGATCCGAGCTTGTTTTGTCTTTTTTTGCTTCTTTTTCAAATAATTCAGGTTTCTTTTCCTTCAACATTTGAATAGCTTCTTGAGCTTCGGTTGTTGCTCGATGATCTACATAACAATAGGTTTTCATGATACCTTTGGCTACCGTGCTCTTCTTTCTTTCACCCTTAGGCTTATAGTGGTACATTTTCTCGGCCTGCCAGGTACCGATAGCGATTGCGCGGGCTTCTTGGTATCCTTCGTCCAACAAAGCATTGATGATCTCAACGGCTTTATTTTTGACCTTAGCGGGTAGGTTCTTTAAGCTGATGGGAAAATCTGTCTTGGTATAGGGCATATAGTACCTCTAAGTCTATTTTAACACAAGTTTGTAGACCGCTTGTTTTTTGTTATTTTCATTGTAATTAATGATAATAAGAAGGTCTTCCCGGGTGATGTTATCGAGATTCTCCAGGTCATTTACCTCTCCCCAAAAACCCGGGCTATCTAAGTATTTAAAAATTTTCTTTTCTTCTTTTGAACTATCATAGTATTCAAGATTTTTTATTAAGTCTTCGATTATCTCTTTGAGAGAATTAACTGTGTGAGTAGTTTCATCCATAAATATATCATTGAGAATATCTTTTAGGGCGGCCCCTTCGACAATAGGCTTCTTCTCTTGTTTTAAAATAGGAGCCATACTTGAGTTAGAAAGAGCGGGTTGAGCTAAACTCTCTATATAATTTAAACCAAAAGGGTTTTTATTGAATACCGTTATAGCAATCAAACAATTTTTATAGTGCTCTTTAAGTTTGTTTTCTGACATTTGATGATAAATCTTATAAAGAATCTTTTCTAGTTTCTTCTTTTCTTCATCAGTCACATCCGTGCTGCAAAACTGAAAGTACAATTCAGTCAATCTTTTTATAATTTCTTCTGTTTTTTTATTGTTGAATTTTACATTAGTCGGCATAGAGTTCGCCCTTAAGCACCCACTTAAAAAGATTTTCTCTTTGAGTTTGAGTCATGTTTGCCAAGAGAGACTTTTTATTTTGTTTAACAAATTGTCTTAGTTGTTTTTCATTGGGAGCTTGGTCGACATTCCACGTTTCGATGGTGTCCATGTCAAAAGAAAGCTTATTTACAATAACGCTAGCTACACTGACGTTGTAATCGATAACACCCGGTTCGATATGCAGGGCAATTTTGAGCATATAGTTACTGCTCTAGGAGCATGTCCGCATTAATATGAATGTCATTTTTTATAAAGAAATCAGCAACTTCAAAGGGTCCAAAAGTTATTCTATCGGTATCTTTAAGAGAATACGTTCCTCGGGTCAAATCAGCAAGTTCCTGGCCTGTGACAAGTCCAAAAGTACAAATCAAGGAGTCTTCTTGTGCGGCAAGCTCCTCGACTTGATTAGCATCCGCTACTCCGGCATCCGCTAGGTAAGATTTTAAAGAAGACATTATTTCGGGCTCTAATTCAACTTTGAAAGTTTTTCCAATTTCAATTTCTGTAGGAAGAAGCATTAAAAGAGAGTCGAGATCAACGGTTTCAACTGCGGCTTCCTCTTCTAAAGCTGCGTCCTCTTCTAAAGCTGCGTCCTCTTCTAAAGCTGCGTCCTCTTCTAAAGCTGCGTCCTCTTCTAACAATTCTTTTGCTATCTTTTCAATAGCGATTTTTACTGAAGCGGCTTTATTTTTATCTTCTAGTCCTTTTTTCCAATCGTTGCTCCATATTTTTTTACCTAAATCGTACTTTTTAACGGTAGTACTGGATAAACCTAAATTATCCATTACTTCTTCAAGTTCTACATCTGTTTTGGGTTCAATTTTAATATTATTGGCGTAAATTCCAACTCCATAATAATCGTAGGCTTTAGAAAGTTGTGCGTAGGGAACCCCGTCTTTAAATACTACAAATACGGTTGCGCGATTAAGAATAGCTTTGGCTTTTTCTGGGTCGGCTGTCGTCCATTTTGTGCCTTCAGAGGCTCTCGAAAGAGCTCCCGATCCGTTTTTATCCATTTCAAATATTGTATAAGGCGACCCGTCATAAATAAGAGTGCAACCCGGCATATCTCCGAGATCGCTCTCACCTAAAGCAGAAGCAGTGCGCGCATCTTTAATTTCTTCATGCGTGTCCCTGATGGGTGTGTATTCCAGAGGTGTAATGGGTTGAATTTCTTTAATTAGCTTGGTATGAAGCTCCCCGTGATGGCTTATAAGCTCTAAAAGATGAAGCATCTTAGAACACGCTTTCAAAGTTTTTTCTTCAGCAATTACTTTTATATTGTTGATGATTGTATGTAAATTTGAAACAACTGCTTCGCCTTCGGGATTGTGAAACTCCCCCAGTTCCTCGTAGATTTTTTCTAATTTTTCTGTGTGTTTATCTAATTGATTGATGAACATTTTATAAATTTCTTTTTCTTGAAATTTTTTATCTTTTTGAACTTGTTCAGATAGAGTTACAAAAGAATTTAAATCTTCCTTTACTTTTGTTTTATGTTCTGTTTTATGGTGATGATTTACGTTTTCATCTTCTTCAACGTTCATTTTTCGAAGAGTTGAAATTTCGTTTATTTCTTTCAGGCCTTCTGCAATCACTTGACAATAATTTCTAATGTGAGGATTAACTGTAATGTTCGCCATAGTTTCAACCGCGTGAACAAAATTTCTAATATGGGTTTGTGCTTTATTGGATAAAAAACTGCCCGAAGCTTCGTTGATTTGTTTAAGGTGGTCGCAACATTCATCCAATTGACTCGCGGCCTCTTTTGTAACGGGTGAAGTCATAACCCCATCTTCTTGAAGGATTCCGTCAACGGCTTGAGAAATAGCGGCTAATGCTTTGCTTAATTCGGTTGCTTTAACACTAGCGGCTTCTTTTTTCAAAGAATTGACGATTTCATCGATGGTATAGCCCTCGGAAATCTGCTGTTCAATTTTGGCAATTATGTTTTTCATTTTTCCTACCTTATTCATTTTAACACTGTTTTTATTTAAATAACCTAGATGTGTCTCAGGATTTCCTTCGGTTGCTTCCGTTTCAGTTGCCCAAGGACGATTATAACCAAAATTTTTAGATTTCTTTATTTTGACCTTGGTACCTTTGAGGGGAACTCCTTTACTTCTAACGGTTGCGATTGGGTCCTGGCTCATAGGATCGGGATTACTATAACGGGTACCGGCCGTTTTTTGCTCTAACTCTTCGGCATAACGACGAATAACGGGATCGCTGGACCCCTCAGCTTCAAAAATCGGGTCCTTAGAACCAGAATAATAGGCTTTAATCTGCTTTAAACGCCATTTAAAGCCTTCTTCGGTAATTGTGTGGCCTTGAGGATAAAAACCAGGAAAAATACCATATTGGTCTCTCTCGGTGGTAATTCCCATACTCAAGTCTGTGTGCTCATTTCCTATGCCTACGGGATATTCGGCCGCAGGTACTTGAGGGGTTCCAGCTACAGGAAAAATATTAGACTCAATTTGATCAGTTTGAGGTGTCCAAGAGGCGACGGCTTCCTTTAACGCATCCTCATGAATAAGACCTCCCATACCCGTAATATAGTCTACTTCTTGTTTACTGGCAGGCTTTAGATGAAAATTACAATTTTCCAGTCCATAAGCTTTGCACATGAGGCGAGCTCTGATTAAAGCTTTCTTTTTGGTGGGGGCTGAAATTATAGTTATATTTCCATCGTCGAGGTGCATCTTCCAATGATGCAGTTTATTTTTTATGCTACCTCCAACTGTTAGGGTTGCTTCTCCGGGGCCGCTTGCGGTATGTTCATTTATTTCATAGGCGCTTGCATCTCGGCACATTTTTTTACAAATAGAATCATAGTCTTTATCTTGATTATTTCTTACGGAATCGTAGACACCACTTAAAATATTTTCAGCTAGTTTTTTTGTGCCCGTATAAGTTAACTCGGATTTTGATTTACAACTAATAGGATCTGTTATTTCGGTCCATACACCGTCAGTTAATTTATAGATATTCACTTCTAAATTAAATTCTTCGCTTTCAGGTACCAAACCAAAAAACTGTACCCTGACTCTTACATCGTTTCTTATTTCCTCTTCTGTTAAAGAAAAGGCTTCTTTTAGGTCTTTTGACATAGGTTCGTCTAAGGTCGTTTCAGGTGTTTCCGTCTCGGGCCCTAAAGGCGTTTCTGAAACTAAAGACTCTTCCGGTTCAGCAGCTATTTTAATTATTCTGAGTTTCATTTTACGGCCTTCTTGGGTTTTTTAGGGGTTATCCTTAAGTACTTTTGGTGGACATAGACGGCAATTAAAGAAGCATCAGCTTCATGTTCAGTCTTCATTTTACCACCAAATAATGTTTTTGTTGATTCAATTCCATACCGGCGTTTTATCGTTACTTTCCATGCACTGGGTTGGACATGATAAATGGGAATCTTCGTGCTATGGAGGAGCGCCCCTAAGGTATAATTGAGCCTTTCTACCCAACCAGGAACCACCTGTCCGGGTCTAGCCATCCACCTTTCAAAGCCTACGACGTCTATGTTTTTATCTTTTGCCATAGTAGTTATTTCTTTAACAGCAGCAATCAAAAGGTCTCTCTGCATGGTTTCAGCTTTACAGAACTCATACGTTTCTTTCAACATGCCAGTTTCCAAAACGTCGGGTAGTTCCAAATAATCTTCTTTTAAGAAGTTGTATTCAGGATCATCGACCTTTATGATTGAGTAGGCAAAGTTTTTCGTTCCGGGGTCTAACCCAAGTATTAGCATATCATTATTAACCTGCCTTGATAAAATTTTAGGTTATTTTGTTATTTTCTTTTTTGACCCAGTTTTCTAAGAGAGCTACATAGTTATCGCTAGAGTGATCCTTAGCGTCTCCAATTAATGACTTAATGGGGTGCTTAAGGATATCAACAATCGTATCAAACCACTTTATTTTGTAATAAGTGGAGACTTCTCCGTCCTTACTAATGTGATGCAGGGCTCCGCAATGAAAATACAAAGGGGCGGTAGGAATTTTAGTTACAATATCACCGTCATTCATAAAACGATGATGAACAAGGGCTCGGTCTATTGAATTGACATAATCACCGTTGCCAACTCGAGGGCTTCCATAGGTGAAGATCATCGTAGGTGTTTTTAGTTCGTCGGTCTCAGCACAACGTTTAGCCATTACGGTGGCCATCGCACCGCCTAAGCTATGGCCCGTAATCCACAACTCTTTGTTTTCTCTTTTACTATTTTTGATCGCGTCAACTAACTTATCCCAAATTTTATCCGTATAAAGTTTGAAACCCCGGTGAACTTTTCCAATTCCGGTAGCAGCAGGTACACGTCGAATTTGTAAATCAGCCTTTATGTCTTTTAATTGTTTGGGTTCGGTTCCTCGACAAGCAATTACAACGTTTTCTTCATCTTCAAAGATATAAGCCTCTGCGCCCTTATTAGAAATAAAAGTAGGTGTGAAACCTAGCTCTTTGGCTTTGTCTTGAAGTAACTCACCTTTATCACTTTTCTTTTCTGGGTGCATATAAGCGATTGAACTTAATTTGGCAAATAAAGCGGCCTGTTCGTGAAGTTTTAAACTTTTAATCATTTTTTCTCCGTTAAAGGTTTAGTTTTAGTTAAATTACTGTTAGAATCTTGAATAAGTTTAAACTTAGCAATATTGACAAACTCATCTCTTTGTTCCGTTAAACGTTTTTCTCGCTCGTCGCGACGTTGACGTTCAATCTCATGTTCTTTTTTAAGATCAATGATTCGTTGATCATAAAGAGTTTTAATTTCTTCAAGTTCTTTTGTTCTGAAAACACTTTGAAAATATAAAACGCCAACAAGAATAATAATAGTAAAAGACTGTTCTTTTAACTTGTCTAAGAACGTATTCTCGATCTTTTCGATTGAACTCATAATTCACTCCTACTCGGCTTGGATGGCGGCAAAAAGAGCACCCTTGGCGATAGCCTTGAGCGGATCTTCAGCACGAATAACCTCACCTAACTTAATGGGTAATTCGGCAGACTGCAACATCTCTCCAAACAGCTCAATAAAACCGGGTGGTAAGCTGGTTCCCCCGGCAACCGCAACTTTAGGCGGCTCGTTGAATTCAGGCAGGCTGGGTAATGCGTTGATAGATTTGACAATATTGTCGGCTACATATCTAAGCATATGCTTGTAATAATGAACAACGGCTTCTTCGCCTTGACCTTCGGGTTTACGTAAGTCTTTAATTCCTTCTTTAATCTTCATAGCTTTGACTGAAGGAATAGCAAGACTTGTTGCCACGTTTTCATCAATGTAATCCCCGGATGAAGCAACACTAAATTCAAATACCGGGCTGCCGTAAATCGAACAGGCGACGTTGCACATACCCGCGCCGAAACTTACGCCGATACCACTAAGATTGTCGTCTAACAATTCAGAATAGATAACTGTTAAACCCTCATTAATTTTTGTGGGTTTATACCCCAATTCGGTTAAAACTTTTTCAAAGACTCCAGCGTGATAAACAGCATTAAATTGTGCATCAACAGGATCGGCAGGAACTGAATAGAAAACAACTTCGTTCTCTGTTTCGGGTTGGCCTAACGCCTCGCCAATAATCGCTTTAATAATAGGTAATGCTTTTTGTTCTTGCGGATTGATAACTCCACGAGCCATAGGCCGATGGGGTTTTGACTGAAAGGCCGAAGCCAATTCAATAGCGTGCTCGCCTAAAGCATAAATTTTACCTTCTAGTTCAACACTAGGAACTCCACTCTTCTTCAACATATTGCGAACTACGGGATTCGGATCTACCGGAACAAAGACGTTACGGTAGCTACGAAAAACGAGTTTATCGTTTTTATATTGGCAGCCCACTATATTGCCAGTTCCAATATCTAAACCTTTTGCCATTTTGTACTCCAGTCTAAAAAATTAATTCAATAATAAATAAAAACAGTACTACAAATACTAAAGTCTTTTCTGTTTTGGACGTTAGATTCCAATACATTCTAGCCATATCCATAATCATATTATACTCCTTTGTTTAACTTTTTTAACTTTTCTTTAAGTGACTCTTTCTTTGGACCTTCAATTATCTCGGATTCTTTCGATAAATTTGATATATCTTTAACATCCTTAATTTCAGGAATAAAAGAAGCCTGTCCTATACCTGCACTACCAAAATCTCCAACAAATCCTCCGTTTTGATGAATAATTGTGGTTGCCGGTTTCACATTTTTCATTCCTTCAGCAATTCCGTCTTTGATACCTTGTGCAATTAACTGTTGTAATACCGTCATATCCATCGCAGGGACCGAGGCGACTTCAGACACAACTACAGTCGCTTGTTGCTGAACCGCCATATCTTTGATTCCTTGGGCAATCATCTCCTGTAACGCGGACAAATCAACGTTTTGATTAACTACTGTATTTTGATTCGTTATAGATGACTCGTCCCCTAAAAACTGAAATTCAAATGCATTACGCATACTTTTCCATTCGGATGGAAGCTGTTCCATTGAAATTAAAATACTTTGACCCGGCATAAGATCGGCAGCCATAAATTTTATACAGACTCCGCTAGAGGGACCCACCGTTCCGGCTTGGTGCGTAATATTTGTGACTTTGACTCTACTCATAAGTATATTTTAACATTTGTTAAAGTATTTGGCCGTCTTCAGCGTTATTATTGTCTTCAGTGCTAACCACATAGTTTAATTGAGTTTCACACACTTTCTTAAACTTCTTGGCACAACCGTAGAGAATACCGTGACCCGTATCAGCGTAAAAAACCGCTTTTGGAGTTAACTTTCGTGGATAGTCTCTTTGAACACGACCGATGGCCTGCTCCATAAATACGTCGTTAGCTGTTGGTACGACCAGGTGTAAAGTATCGATGCAAGGGATGTCCGATCCTTCGCCAAAGAGTTTGCTTGTGGCCACTAAACAATCGATGCGATCCTCATAAAGCTTTTTAACTTTGTTGTTAATTTCCGCACCTAATTTTAGAGGTTCCGTGCTGTCGAACAAGTCAGACCAAGTCAATACAGCATCCCAATCAACTGCTTCGGTTTTTACTGAAACTTCTTTTAAATAATTGATTGCTTGATCTAGGGCATCGACACGTTTAATGACTGCGTCTCTGCGTTCGTTATCGGCCGCTCCAGTGAGGAAGTCTGCCTTAACACCCGCTTGCTTTGCCATCTTGCACAAGTCTTCTACGTGTTTAGTTCGATCGGTCAAAACAATTAAACGTCGACCTTCTAAGATATCCACTAATATGTTGTCAATAATTTTCTTATTGCGAGTAACGCTCTTGGTAACCACACTGATGAGTGTAGTCCAACCCATTTTTGAATTAACAGCAAAGTGAGTTCCTTTAACAATCTTGATATCACAGTTGTTTACAACGTTGCTTTTAAATCTTACGGGGCCAATGAGGTCGGGTAAAAGTTTATGGTAGCCGTCTTTACGCCGGGGAGTAGCCGAAACACCCATGAACAGAGCCGGGTTCATATCTCTAAGAATACGGGTCAAACTTGTTGCGGGAGCACGGTGACATTCGTCAACTAGTACAAGCCCAAACATATTTTGAATCTTTTTCAAACGTTCGGGCTCGTAAGCAATTAACTGATAGGTGCTGACAGTAATGGGGTACGTAACGGGATTACCTTCTTTATCGAACTTTAATTCGCCCATAAAGGGCTGGCCCGTCTGTGCTTCTACTTCCTTAATATTTGTATATTGATTTACACGCTCCATGAACTGTTCACGTAAATCAATTTTATTTACCAGCAATAGAGTCTTTTGTTGTAACAACGATACATACGCTACCATCACAACGGTCTTGCCGTAAGCAGGAGCCGCCTGAAAGATGCCCCCAATGTTGGGCTCAATAAAAGCTTTCAAACCTTCTTTTTGATTAGGTCGTAGGGTTCCAGTAAATTTAAAGCCTGGAGGTAGCGGAACATTAGAACGTTTGTCTACAATATCAAAATGGGCGCCGAAGAGATTATAAATCTTCTGCATATCTCCACGAGCAAATACGTAGTATTCACCGACTCTTTTGTAGGTGTGGACTTCTTGTTCTAAGGTATAAGTATCTTCGATATCCATACCGAAATTCACCTGCTGTTCAAACATGTAGGTAAACTGTGCTAGGATGCCGGGGTTTTCGTGGACCCAGGTTGCAGGCACATAAAGGCCGTTTGCTAGGAACGCTTTGGTTTTCTCTTCTTCCATTGTATTAGTATGACATTAAAACGATACCGGGGTCAAGAGGTTATGGAGCGGAAGACGAGATTCGAACTCGCGACATTCAACTTGGAAGGATGATGCTCTACCAACTGAGCTACTTCCGCTACGTGTCTATCGAGCCGAGCTGCGCTTTTTGATTCTCTTGGGGCTTCTTCGAGCAACTTTTCGAGCTGGCTTAGAAGATTTGTTAGAACGACCCCACGAGATAACTTCGGTTCCATCTTCCCAAACTAAAGGTTGATCAGAAGTTTTAGTTTTTTTGTCGAGGAAAATCGGCATTGAAATGGTAATACCGTGTTCGGGGTGAGTCAGCCACATTGCTTGTTGAGGATCTTGATACTCAAAATTATTTGTATATGCATATTCATCGTAGCCCTTAAGCGCGCCGTTTATGATGATTTTTTCCGTCATAATCAGTTGGTGCCAGTGACCACAAATTAGAGTATCGTAAGGTTTATTAATGTTACTTTCTCTCATCGTCTTGCGATGGTTGCCGCGAATGACAGAACCGATAGGACCAATGATGCCGTCTCCACCACGGAACTGATCTCCGTGAGTCAAGAGATATCGATGCCCATAAATAGAGTATTGTGCGTCAGGTCCTTCGGGAATTTGGAACGTAACGCGCTTATCTCCACGAAAACGAGAAGCTAATAAACTTCCTAAAAGCCAGTCAAAATTCTGAAATGCTCGGTTCTTAGCTACAGGTTTGCGGCTCGTACGACCGTGATTACCAACAACCACAGGTACGTGAACTTTTCCAAATTGTTTAGCTAAACTTGAGATAGCCCACTCAACTCGTTCGGTCAATTGAAGCAGGGTAGGAAACATTTCTTTTTCATTTGTTTCTTTAAGTTCTTCGTGAATAACCCCTGAGAACATGTCGCCGCCCATAGCAAAGACGAGGCCATCATAAACAGGGTCCTTTTGTTCATCAAACAAAAGATTAATTGCTCCGTCAACCAAAGCCTTGATTCGTCGATCTGCAATAGCAAGATTGAATTCGTTCATTCCATTAATTTGAGCTTTATGAACAATTTCACCATAATGCCAATCCGAAGCAAAAACCGTAGGAATACCTTTTGTTTTACCGCTGCTTTTATGACGGTCTACCATCCAGTTGGGGGGTGTTAGTTTTGCTTGTGATAGTCCAAGGAGGGTGTCGCGCATTACCGAAGCTTCGGAGGTCTGAGCCAAAAGTTCGTGAATGATGCCTTCTTTGGCTTGAAGTTCATCTCGTAAGGCACGATTAACTTGTTCGTGTGATGAAGAGGGATGGTCAATAATCGCTTGGCGACGAGAAGAGCGCTGGATAGTCCTTGCTCGTGTTCCGGGATCAGTTAAAAATTTTTCTAGGTCTTTACTGCTGATTGTTTTAGATGAAGCTTTCTTGTTTCCCATAGTTCCTCCAGGAAGTAGGTTAAGTTAAACTAAGCTAGAAAAGATTCCAGCCTAGTTGAAAAACATTCCAAAATACTTTGGTTACCGCTCCAAGTATGAATGCAGCGAGCAGCCCACTAGAAGTAAATTTAACGATCTCAATAATTTTATTTTTATCCATAAGTAAGTATACCTAATTTTAAAATAATGTCAAGAAAAAATATTCATTCCGGTTTGTATTATTTTTACAATTACCTGGGCCACCAGCGGTAGCCCACGAAGAATAAACCCAAAACAAAAAAGAGTAATAACTCCATAAACAAGAGTTCTTAGGGTAACCCAAGAGCCGGTTTTTATTTTATCTACAATATGATCATAAAAACCGTAGGCCCATTTTTGACTAAAGGTCATTTTAGGCGGTAAAGATCTCATTACTCACCTAAAACATCTGTAATGTATGCAGCTATAATGCCTTGATCCATATTTTCTACGACTAGATCCAAAAATTCATCCATATCACTATTTTCAATCTTTTCCGTTAGCTCAGTAACGATATCATAAAAATCACCTTCGCACTCGTATTGACGAGCAATTTCAATAATTGCATCGGGCTCTTCTTCATAAATTAATTCAAGAAAATTTCGTACCCCTCCATAAGAGTCAAGTTCGTCAGCAAAAGCTCTTAGTCTAGCTGCTGTGATTAGCATTTTTTCCTCCCTGATGTTTTATCAACAAGTCTACTTTTAAATAATCCATTTCGGCTTCCCCTTCGGGGTCTAATGTTTGCTCTACCATCACATAATCGTAAAGAGGAAGATTAGACTCTACTAGAGCGTTTAAAAGATCTTCTAGATCGCCTCGGTAGATGTGAAGGTTTCTTGCTCCAATTATCTGTCCGTTTAATTCAAGCGGAAAATAATCTTTATCAACAAGCTTACCCGCTTGTTCTAAATAGTACTCAAAATCATTAAGCATAGATTGATATTACCTAACTTACTTGATTTGTCAAGTTAAAATTTAATAAAATCAAAATTTAATCCTTTTTTTCTTCAGAAAGACCTTCGGAAAACGCAATTCTTTCATATAAATCTTTTAAAATGCTTACTGCAAAATCGGGGATTTTAACTAAAAGGGGCGTGGGAGTTAGCTCATAAGGAATGGAAAAGAAATCAACGGGCTCGTTTTTTAAAGCCTGTCCTAAACGAATTAACGTTTCAGCATAATACTTCGGTATCGTTAGGGATACCATTCGATTAGATTTTTGCATTCCAGGAGCGACCAACCCGATGCTGTTGACTCGAGCTCTTTCTTTTACTTCGCCTTCTTCTTCAATAGAAGCCACAGCTTCATTTTTAACAATGCCTTTTTCTAAACAATCAAAAGAGTAAAGTTCTGAGACGGTGTCTACGGATAAAGGACAATCTGCCTGAGTGTAGTGTTCCTCTGCAGTTGAGACGGGTATTCCGGCATACCCTCCGGGATAATAGGACTCTATAGAAAAAATTAAAGCGGACGCACAATAAATTTCTGAAGAATTGGGTCGAGTTGAACAGAAAGTCCCGTCTTTAAGATTGCTGGGGGTTGAATCACAACTTAATGTCAACATATATGAATGTTGTCCAATAGGAACGACACGAAGTCCGTGCATTGAAATAGCAGAATTTAAATAATCGTTTGAGCCTTTAGAAATGTATTCTCCCATACACTCGGCAAGTTTCGACATGCTATAAAAATACTTAAACAACCAAGAAAGCCCGGTTGTATTACAAAAACGGCTGAATTCAGCGGTGTCGCCAATAGCGGTTGAATATTCGCCAATTTCTTTCTTCCGGGGCTGAATATAAATCACCTTACACATATTGTTCGTAAGTATCATGGTTGCTTCTTTTTTCATTTATTTTCCTTTATTTTTATTGGCTGTTTCGACGTTCTTTTGCGTCTCAGTCACCCAGTCTTGCAAAGCAACTAATTGTTTTGAGATTTTTGAGTACTCGGTGTAGTTGTCAGCGATGACTCCGAGGGCTTGATTGGCTTTAACTCCGGAGGGCGTACCATCAGTTCCTTGGGTGGAGTCGGGAACGTCACCACGGGCACTAGCGTCGTGGGTGTGCACCCAACCGTTAGAAAGATCGACATCGCCACCAATATTTTGGATAACTTGTTGTGTTTTTTCATTGTTCTTCTCCACATAAACGACACGTTCGCGGTACTGGGTCACGACTTTAGTGTCAACTTTTATTTGATTCTTTTCAATCTCCAGTATAACTTGCTCATACTCCATTTTAAATTTGGCTATAATTTCTTTTGCTGTGTTCTTACCTTTTACATAACCTGTCGTGTAGGATGCAACAAGAATACCCACAGCGGCCAGTATCTTATAAGGTGTAGGTATCAATGAAAACATCAAGCAGCTCCTAGTGTTCTATTCGATTTTCTAATTCTTCGTCAATTTTATCAATCATAAAGTAAACATCAAAAGAGGGGGATAAAGGTGTGAGGTTTTGCATCACGCTTCGTTTATTCTTTAAATCTTTTATCGAAAGCTTGTTTAGCTCTTGAGAATACATAATATCACAATATTCAACGTATTCTACAAATTGGTCTTGCTTATCATTTATGCTCAAGGTTACCCTCCTAAAAACATTATAACATTGGCCTTAAATTAAATCAATTTAGTATTCTTCCTCAACAGGGGTTTTTTCAAAGATAGCCCGCATTTTTTTAATAAGACTCAACTTACTGAAAATTAAAGACTTAGCGCGATTATAATCATTTTTTTCAATTAGTTTATTCCACCTCATACCCTCTAAAAATTCAAGTGCCCAATACCAGTAACGCATAACTGTGTGAAGTGCTTTTATTTGATTAGACCAATAAAAAGGATTAACGGGTAGTCTACGTTTACGATCAAGTTCTTTTATTTCTAAATAAGCTTTTTCATTTACAGGAAAACGATACTTGGTCGAAACGCTTTTCTCAGATAAAAATGCGTGGTGCTTGTCGACCCATTTTTGAAATCGCTCTATTAGTTCAACGGGGTTTCGAGGTAGCGTTGGTAGAGATTGATCCTCTATCAGAGCTCCATTAAAATTCTTGAAAATGAATATCTTTCTAGACGGTACGGTAGGAGAGTTTTTTTCATCAAAGCCGGGTAGGCGTAGATTAAAGTAGAGGTTAGGGTTTGATCTTCGAAGCTCTTCATCTTTTATAATGTCGTCGTAAATTGGATGATCAAATTCGAACTCGTAATAAACGTGAGTTTCTTGCCAAGGAAACTCTCTGGGATCAACCGCCCCTAAGTAGTCACTTCGAGTAATACGTCGAACTAAGGAGCTTTCTTTGTCCTTTTCAATTTTATAGCTACTCCCTGCGGAAGCTTCCATTATCCAGCCGTTTTTATCTTTACCCAGTGCGATGATTTTGAATTCGTAGATATCATCGTAAAGGAAGACTCTTCCCGATTTAATGCCCGAAGCACTGGAGGCTAATTTAATTCTTAGTTTCATCTTACAGATTGATCGATCAAATTTAATTTTTTTAAGCATTCGATAAAGAGGTTCATGACGTCGTCTTCAAGGGAGCTGAAATTTGACAGGGAGACCTTTTTAAATACTTCAGCAGTAAAAAGTTTCTTTATAAAGGCTTGTCTCATAAAGGTTTTGAAAGTATCTAAGTCATCCACGGAAGAGTAAAAACCTGATAAATTTACATCTACGTCCAATTCTTTAATTTTTAAATTGTATAGACTTTTTTTCAGCTCTTTCTCAATTACTTTATTAATCATGGTTCGAAACAACTCATAGCAGACAGGCTTGTAGTTCAACCTTATCCTTTCGTTGGCTACGGTCACTTCGAATAAGTCGCCTTTAACGACAAGCCTTTCTGTCTCACGCTCGTGTATTTTAGATAGATAGTCGATAACCAGGTTCTTTTCTCTTTCATTCAAGGCCGTAACACGAGAATGTTCAATAAATTCGGTCCAGCTTGCGTACTGTCTGAGCGGAGGTTTGGGCGGTATGATTCCGTAAAAATCTTCTACGCTGGCCGTCTTTTTAATACTTATTTTTCGTTTCATAACCCCAGTATAGCATTGGTTAAGTGTTTTTATTTAGGTCAAGACTCAAAGCTTTAAAGACAATTTGATCGACGCCTTAGGGTCCCTTACACTCCCGCGGTTATCCAAGAACCTTCCAGCCAATTCAATTCCTTCCAGCCGTCATCGCCTTCTTTAAAGAGCGGCTTCAACACGCGCACCATTTCGTCAATAGGCACGTTTAAACGCTCGCTACGCCGTTTCAGCTGAATGAGTAGCCAATGAACCCAGAAACCCTTTAAATGGCCTTTATCGAGGTAAAAACGACACATCTGGTTAACGCAGTCCTTACTGCTACGATTCATCAAAACTCTGAGCCTACCGGGCAGTAGCGCACGCTTTTGATCAAACTCCGTCAAGTCAAAACGAGCCACACAAGGAAAAGGCGTAACCACGGGGTTGACCAGATAGGGCATCATCAACGATAGACTAGCCAGCTTTCTACGGTACTCATTAGGTCTACCCGTCACAATATCCTGAACGTAGAACAACGTCGGCTTAGCATCGACCTCAACGTAACTGAGTTCCTTAGCCAGTATCTCCAACTGTTCATCGAAGTTCGCAAAGGTAAAATGATTATAGCGATGACGACCCTTACCTTTAAACGGTTTAGACAAAAAGGCCAAACGCTCTCTCACCATCGCGACGAAACAGGTACGCCACTCCGAAGCCGAGGTAAATTCCCCTAGATG
>Ga0209107_10000575_pt1 | contig 21216 bp, 21 predicted proteins | sample LakErihyJuly2011_2_FD_187460 | JGI IMG/M metagenome (GOLD analysis project Ga0209107, IMG submission 187460) | Freshwater microbial communities from dead zone in Lake Erie, Canada - CCB hypolimnion July 2011 (SPAdes) (version 2) | ecosystem: Environmental > Aquatic > Freshwater > Lentic >...
CCATGCGTGCTGCCGGCCTTCAGAGGAACGCTCGCGCACGCAGCTTGCGCCCGAAGACCGCATCAGATCTGACCTGACACTGGAGTGAATTCACATGGCAACTGCGACGAAGAAAGCCCCGGCCAAAAAGGCCGAGGCCACCAAGGCACCTGCAGCCAAGAAGGCCGCCGTCAAGCGCGCGCCCAACGCGGCATTTTCCAAGCCTCTGACCCCCAGCGCCGCCCTGGCCGCCGTGATCGGCGCGACCCCGGCCCCGCGCACCGAGGTCACCAAGAAGATTTGGGAATACATCAAGAAGCACAACCTGCAGGACGCCGCCAACAAGCGCAACATCAATGCGGACGAGAAGCTGAAACCCATCTTCAAGAAGCCGCAAGTCACCATGTTCGAGCTGACCAAGCTGGTCAGCGAGCACCTGAGCTGATGCGCCTGTCCGCTGCGACCGGCTGACGAGCCGCTGCAGCAGACACAAGGAAAAAGCCCGGCCTGGCGCCGGGCTTTTTCATGGGCGCTTCTCAGCCATCGGCCACCCTCATTCCCACCACGGGTAGAAGGCCGGCATCTCCGAGGCCTTGCCCTGGAACTGCGCGGGACGCTTCTCCAGGAAGGCCTGCACGCCCTCCTTGCCATCGCCGATGCTGGTGTAGAACATGGCCAGCGAATCGACCTGGTGCGCGGCCAGCGGGTGCGGCTGCGCCGAGTTGCGGTACATCATCTGGCGCGTCAGCGCGATGCCCACGGCCGAGCGCTCGGTGGCGATGCGCCGCGCGATCTTCATCGCTTCTTCGAGCAACTGCTCGGGCGGCACCACGCACTTGACCAGGCCGCCGCGCTGCGCCTCGTGGCCGTCGAAGATGTCGGCCATGTAGGTCCACTCCAGCGCCTGCGAGATGCCCACGATGCGCGGCAGGAACCAGCTCGAACACGCTTCCGGCACGATGCCGATGCGGCCGAACACGAAACCGATGCGCGCCTTCTCGGACGCGATGCGGATGTCCATCGGCAAGGTCATGGTGGCGCCAATGCCCACGGCCGCGCCGTTGATGGCACCGATCACCGGCTTCTTGCAGTTGAAGATGGACAGCACGACGCGGCCACCCGTGTCGCGCACGCCTTCGTGGATGGCTTGCTCGGTCAGGCGCTCGCGCATGTCGGCCATCGTCGGCTGCAGCGACTCGTCCAGGCCAAACACATTGCCACCGACGCTGAGGTCCATGCCCGCGCAGAAGGCCTTGCCCGCGCCCGTGACCACGATGGCGCGCACGGCGTCGTCGTCGCTGGCGCGCGTGAAGGCATCGACCAGCTCGTTGGCCATCTCCACCGTGAAGGCGTTGAGTTGCTCGGGGCGGTTGAGGGTCAGCAGCAAAACACCATCGGCATCGACGGCATGGCTCAGGGTCTGGTAGCGCATGGGGAGTCTCTCTCGGTTGTGGGGTCGCGTCCCAGCATAGCGCAGCGCGCCTGCCTGCCTGGCCCTGCACGGGGTTTGAGGCAGGTCACATGGCGGCGTCGAAGGCAGGGACTTCGGGTTGTCCCGGAGGGGTGGGGGCACCATTTCACCCGTACCATGCGCCGGGCCGTTCACCCAGGACGGTTCGCGGCGTCCATGAGACGCCCGCCTTGTTTGTGTTCCCTCAGGAGATCCCCATGTGGAAGATGTTGGTTGGTTTCATCGTGTTCGCTGTCCTCGCGGTTTACCTGCTCATGAAGAGCGGCGCCGACGTGGACATGGGTGGTGAGAAGCACGGGATTGACGCCACCCATGTGGAAGAAAAGACCAGCGAATCGGCAGCCGCGCCTGCATCCGCCGCGGTGACGCCGTCGGCCCCGGTGGAGGCTGCCTCTGCCGCTGCCAGCGCCGCGTCGAACTGATCCTTCAGCGATCAGTCTGGGTCGCGGTGGGTGGGGCCCGTGTGGCCCCGCTCATCGGCCAACCACTGCAGCACCGGGATGGTGCCGGGCAAGACCGGCACCACGTCCACCGGCAAGCGCTGCCAGGCCATGTCCTGGCCTTCGCGCATCTCGAACTCACCCGTCCAGTCGTGCACCTTGCAGAAGTGCAGGCGCACGCGCGCGTGCGGGTAGTCCATCAGCTCGACCTTCCAGACGTGCGCATCGCCGATGGTGATGCCCAGCTCTTCGTCGAGCTCGCGGCGCAAGGCCGCCTCCACCGTTTCGCCCGCTTCGAGCTTGCCGCCCGGGAACTCCCAGTGGCCGGCGTAGACCTTGCCGGGCGGGCGCGAGGTCAAGAGGAAGCGACTGTCAGGCCCTTCTCGGCCCTCGGCATCGCGCTCGATCAGCACGCCCACGGCCACATCGACCGGCGGCCGGTCGGTGGCGTCCATCACCTGGTACGGCTTGCGCTCGGGTGTGGGTGTGGGCGTGGGTGCGGTGCTGCTCATGCGCCCTCCCCTCCCTGGGCGGCCAGGCGGCCGTCCGTGCCGGCGCGACCCGCGTGGTCCCGCGCGAACTGGTAGGCCACACGGCCTGAACGCGAACCGCGCTCGATGGCCCAGACCAGCGCCTCGGGCCGCGCCGCCTCGATGGCCGCCGCATCGCTCAGGCCGAAGTGCCGCAACCACTGCGCCACGATGGCCAGGTACTCGTCCTGGCTGAAGGGGTAGAAGCTGACCCACAGGCCGAAGCGCTCGGACAGCGAGATCTTTTCCTCGACCACCTCGCCCGGGTGCAACTCGCCATCGGCGCCGCGCGAGTAGGTCTTGTTGTCCGAGTGGTACTCGGGCAGCAGGTGGCGGCGGTTGGACGTGGCCACGATGAGCACATTGTCGCCGCTGGCCGAGACGGTGCCGTCCAGGATGGACTTCAGCGCCTTGTAACCCGGCTCGCCTTCGTCGAAGCTGAGGTCGTCACAGAACACGATGAAGCGCTCAGGGCGCGCACTGACCAGCTCGACCAGATCGGGCAGGTCGATGAGGTCGGCCTTGTCCACCTCGATGAGGCGCAGGCCCTCGCCCGCATGGGCGTGCAAGGCGGCCTTGACCAGCGAGGACTTGCCCGTGCCGCGCGCCCCCGACAGCAGCACGTTGTTGGCGGTGCGGCCGGCCACGAACTGCGCGAGGTTGCGGGCGAAGCGCTCCTTCTGCGTGTCCACCTCTTGCAGATCGGCATAGGCGATGTGCGCGACGTGGCGCACCGGCTCCAGCCAGCCTGCGGCCCAGGCCGCGCTGCTGCGCTTGCGGTAGCGGAAGGCCACGGAGGCGGACCAGTCGGGCGCCAGCACGGTCTGCTGCGGCGAGGGCAGCAGGGCATCGAGCCGAGCCACGAGGGCCTCGGCACGGTGCAGCAGGGAGGTCAGTGCGGGGTCCGGGACGGATGCGGATGAGGGCGCAGGAGAGGTCATGCCGCTCAGTTTAGCGGTGGCGCCACGATGGCCTGCAGCGTGGCACGCAAGAGGCCTTCGTAGAGCTGGTCCACCGGCTGGCGCTGCCCCGTGGGCTCGCTGGACACCTGGCCAAAGCGCTCGCCGACCACCTGGCGCAAGCGCGAGATGGGCACCACGAGCTGTGCGCCATCGGGCACCGGCACGGCCAGGCCGAGCAAGCGGCCGGCCATGTCCAGCACCGGGCTGGCGCCCTGGCCTTCGGGCAAGGGGATGCCCAGGCGTCGCCAGCTCACCGGCACAGGCTGGGGAGCTGGCTGGGCTGGGGATGCGCTCATGGCCGGAGGGGCAGACGCCGCCTCGAAGGCCGGCGCCGGCACCGGCGCGCCGAGGAAGCCCACGCTCAGCAAGGGCCAGGCGGCGGATGCCTGTGGGCTGCGCGCGTGGCTCATCACCACGGCAGGCGTGCCGGGAAAGGCGTCGCGCGCAGGCACTTGCCACAGGGCGGCCACCGCCTCGTCTTTCGGGTCGGCCAGGGGCTCGCGCAGGTGCACGAGGCGCAGACCGATGTCGGGGAAGGCTTTTTCGGGCGTGGCTTGCACGGTGCGACCCAGGCCATTGCGCAGCCACAAGCGCGTGCCAGGGGCTTCCAGCGGCATGGCGGCCAGGGGCACCAGGGCATGCTGACCGTCGGGCAGCAGCCAGGCCGCACCGGCCACGCGGGCCTGCTCGGCGGGCACCGCACCATGGGCCATGGGCGCCAGGCGCATCGGCGGCTGCAGCATCGCGCCATCCAGCGCCAACCGCTGCGCTTGCAGGCGCTGCGAGACCTCGGCCAGCAGGCGCACCGACGGCGCCTCGCGCTGCGAGGGCCGGACCTGGGTCAGGGTCTGGTCCAGCAACTGCCGCGCCACGGCGGGCTGCCCGCCCAGGTGCAGCAACCAGGCATAGAGCCCCAGGCCGGAGATGTCTTCCGGGTGGGCCCCTGCCGTGTGCGCCGCGAAAGACAAAGCGCGGCGATAGTCCCCGGCCTGCATGTAGGCGCGCACCAGGCCCATCTCGGTGTCGGCAGCGTGCAGCATGCCGGCCGCGCGGTCCAGCGTCTTTTCGGCGGCTTGGGCGTTGCCTTGGCTCAGCTCGCTTTCGGCCTGGGCCAGCAGATCGGCCCGGCGCGACATCATCCCCGGGTCCAGGTGTCGCGGGTCCTGGATGATCTCGGCCTTGCGCTGCGCGGCGGTCTTGCCCCGGGGCTGGGTGACCGCGCTGGCGGCCGGGGCCACCGGCGAAGCTTTGGGCGCCGGTGCATGCGCATGGTTGTGGCCTTCATGCGCATGGTCGTGCTCCTGCTCGGCCGCGCCAACCGACGTGCTCACACCCACCATCATCGCCACGGCGGTCACGGAGGCCAGGGACACCCTCATCGCCCGGGCCCGCGGCCCCGCAATCCACCCACACAGCTTGCGTTCCAACATCACACACTCCGATCCACAACGGCAAAGGCCCGGCAGCATGCCAGGCCTGTGACAAACACCGGGCAGACAGGCGCCTTTTCAGGCGCTCACCTGCCCGGATCAACCCTGCTGCATCACTGCTTGGTGATGCGGGGCTTTTGCAGCGTGGCTGCGGTGGGGTTGTAAGGCGTGACCTGGTAGCTGGCCAGGTAAGCCGTCAGGGCGTCGATGTCCTGCGCGCCGCCCACGGGGCTGGTGCCACCGATGAAGGTGGTGAAGCCGTCGCCGCCGGTCTGCAGGAAGTTGTTGATGGTCACGCGGTAGGTCTTGGTGGCATCGACCACCGCGCCCGAGGCGTCCACGATCTGGTCGATCACGGCGCCGCTGTTCACGTCCACCAGGCGCATGTTCTGGATGCGGCTGTCGCAGGTGTTGGCCGCGACGTAGGTGTACTTGAAGCCAGCGGAAGGCACCAGGATGCGTTGCGTGCCTTGGCCACGGCAACCCACGAACTGCTGCTCCAGCGCGTTCTTGAGTTGCTGGGCGGTCAGGGTCACGGTGACCAGGGTGTTGCCGAAGGGCTGGGCCGTGAAGGCTTCGCCGTAGGTCACATTGCCATCGCCTTCGCCAGCGGCGCTGGAAGCGAAGGTGAAGCCCGGGGCGCGCACGCCACCCGGGTTCATCAGGGCGATGACCGCGCCGCCAAAGTCGGGCGCCGAGGTGGCGGCCAGCTGGGCGTCGGAGATCAGCTCACCGGCGGGCATGTTGCCAGCACCGTTGCCCGAGGCGTCGGCCGAGTTGGGCAGGTCGGTGGTGATCTTGCCGATCACGCTGTTGGCCAGGGGCGAGACCAGGGCGTCGTAGCCCGTCACCAGGCTGGTGACGGCAGCGGTCGGGGCCACGGTGGCACCCTTGTTCTGCGCCACAAGGCGGTTGGTCGGGTTCACGGCGGTGATGTTGCGCGTGACCGGGTTGATGGTGACATCGATGTCGGTCAGCACGCGGCCGAAGGCGCTGGCGCTGGTCACGGGGATCAGGCGACCGGCCTTGTTGGGCAGGCCGGTGGGGCGGGGCGTGACCGAGGTCACGGTGTTGCCGGCGGCGTCCTTGACGACCACGCCAGCGGCGTCACGCACGGTGGCGGTGGCGACGGTGGCAACCGAGCAGTTGTAGGCCGAGTGGGTGTGGCCGCTGACGACCAGGTCCACCGCGTCGTCGAGGCGGGCCACGATCTTGGCGATGTCGGAGGGCGAACCGTCGGCGTTCTTCAGTTCACCGTCGCAGCCGTTGATGTCGCCGAGGTTGGGGCTGGTCTGGAAGCCACCCTGGTGCACCAGCACCACGATGGATTCGATGCCTTGGGCGCGCAGCTTGGGCACCAGGGCGTTGACGGTGTCGGCCTCGTCCTGGAAGCTCAGGCCAGCGACGCCAGTGGGCGTGACGATGGACGGCGTGGCCTTGAGGGTCATGCCGATGAAGGCCACCTTGACGCCGTTGAAGGTCTTGACGCCGTAGGCAGGCAGCAAGGTCTTGCCGGTGGCGGTGTTGGTGACGTTGGCCGACAGCCACTTGAACTTGGCGCCTTCGAAAGGCACGGGGGTGCCGACCTGGCCGCCGCGGCAGCTGTTGGGGTCTTGCTGGCCGCCAGCGGTCAGCTTGCAACCGCCGTTTTGCAGGCGCAGCAGTTCGGCCGCGCCCTTGTCGAACTCGTGGTTGCCGACGGCGTTGAATTCCAGGCCGATGCGGTTGAGGGCTTCGACGGTGGGCTCGTCAAAGAACAGGGCCGAGATCAGCGGCGAGGCACCGATGAAGTCACCGGCGCCGACGACCACGTTCAGCGGGTTCTGGGCCTTCAGGTTGGCGATGTAGCCAGCCACGTAATCGGCACCGCCCACGGTGGGGCGGTTGGCGGCGAGCACGTTGGTGTTCTGGCCGAAGGTGCCAGGGCTCTTGAGGGTGCCGTGGAAGTCATTGAAGCCAATGATCTTGACGGTGAACGGGGCCTTGGTGGCGGTCTGGGCGACGGCACAACCGGCGAAGGACGAGAAGGCCAGGGCGAGGCTGGCGCAGATCAGGCGGACTTGCATGGGGAATTCCTTGGGATGCGGTGGGTTCAGCGTGGGGCGCAGGCGCGGTGTCAGGCGCGGTATCGGGCGCCGGATCAGCCGCGGGCGCGGCGACGCGACACCACACCGACGACGCCGGCTGCGGCCAGGACCAGGGCCAGGCTGGTGGGCTCGGGCACGGCGGTGACGGACAGGCCGCCAGCGGTGCTGTTCAGGGCGAAGCCGTCAACGGTCACCGACTGCAGCAGCGCGCCCGTGACGGTGTAGGTGCCGGCACCCAGCGTCAGCGTCAGCTGGCTGAAGTTGGCGCTGTCGGCGAAGGCGCCGTCGAAACTGTCGTTGAAGGACGGCAGCACAGCGTCGTTCAGGTCACGGGCGGCCACGCTGCTGGAGGTGTAGGCCGTGGTGCCCGACGCCGAGGTGATGGACAGGTTGTAGGTGTCGCCGGCGGTGTAGGCGTCCACCAGCTTCAGGATGGCTTTGTCGGCCACGGTGAACGTGAAGCTCAGGGCCTGGAAGTCACCGGCGCCACCGGCCAGGTCGTAGTCGGAATCGATCCATTCCACGCCGCCGGACTGGGCCGACAGGGCGTCCACGGTGAAGGCGTACCAGCTGCCATCCTGCGTCACGGGGATGACGGTGGCGGCTTGGGCGGCGATGGCCGTGAACGCGTAGGACGCGGCGACGAAGGACGAGCGCAGGATGGACATGGACAACTCCGATCAGGGTGAATTGCCATGGATGAGACCAGAGCGCCGTGACGCCGTCGTGGCGCCCGCGTGATCCGAAAGCGACCCAGAAGTGCGGACAGGCCCACGGCCCGTGACAGTTCACCCCAGCAGCAGGCCCAGGGTGGCGTCCAGGTGCTCGGTGGGCTGGCGCGCAAAGCCCGTGCGCGCGTGGCGCTGCCAGCGGCCCAAGACAAGGCTGATGGCGGCCGAGGCGGCGGCCTGGGCGTCCACCGTCGGGGACTGCGAACCACGCGCCTCGGCCAGGGCGCGGCAAGGCTGGCGCAGCAGGGATTCGAGCCGGTCGATGCACTGGTTGATGCGCAGGTTCAGCCGCGCGTGCTCGAACACCAGCGCGTCGCCGGCCAGCACGCGGCCCATGCCGGGGTTTGTCTCGGCGAACTGCAGCAAGGCCGTGACGATGCGGGCGAGCTGCGCCGCCGGGTCGGGTTCGCGCGCCAGCACCTGGTTGGCCAGGGTGAACAGGCTTTCCTCGATGAAGGCGATGAGGCCTTCGAACATCTGCGCCTTGCTGGCGAAGTGGCGGTACAGCGCGGCCTCGCTCACGTCCAGGCGGGCGGCCAGGGCGGCGGTGGTGATGCGGTCAGCCTCGGGGGCTTCCAGCATGGCGGCCAGGGCTTGCAGGATTTGCAGGCGGCGCTCGCCAGGCTTGGGGCGGGTGCGCTTGGCGACGGGGGCAGCCTCGGGAACAGCCTCAAGAGGGGCGTCAGGTGTCATGGCCAAGCGTGCAGGGACCTCAGTGATCTGATTCTGGCACACACCCAGGGCGGGCGGCCGTGCAGCGAAATGCCGGCTTCCGGCCCGTGCGGGTTGCGGCTGTGGTGGCTGTGCAGGTAGTGCTGCATCCACACCGTGAGCATCCCCAGGCGGCGCGCGCTTTTCAGGTTGGCCACCGTGTCTTCGACCAGCACGCAGCGGTGCGCGGGCAAACGGTGGCGCGCCAGGATGGCCCGCAGGCTGCGCACATCGGGCTTGGGGCGCAAGGCGCCGAACACGCGCATGTGCTCGATGGCGATGATGCCTTCGAAGCACGAGGCCAGATCGAGCGCCGTGAGCACGCGCTTGGCGTACTCGGCCGGGGCGTTGGTGAGCAGGAATTTGCGCCCGGGCAGGCGCTTCAAGGCCTCGCGGTCGGCCGGGGGCATGCGCAGGTCGGCCTCCAGCCCGGGCAGGGTGTGGGTCTGCGCCAGGAAGTGGGCCGCGCGCACGCCGTGGTGGCGCTCCAGGCCCAGCAGCGTGGCCCCGTAGCGGCGCCAGTAGTGCAAGCGCAGGGCGTCGGCCTCGGGACGCGGCAGGCCCAGGTGCTGTTCGATGTAATCCGTCATCGAGCCATTGAGCCTGCCGAACACCGCATGGCTGGCGTCATGCAGGGTGTTGTCGAGGTCGAACAGCCAGATGGGCTGCATCTCAGTGCGACCGGATCATCGTGCCGTAAGCGGCCTCGGTGAGGATCTCCAGCAGCATCGCATGCGGCACGCGGCCGTCCACGATGTGCACGGCATTCACGCCGCTCTTGGCCGCGTCCAGCGCACCAGCGATCTTGGGCAGCATGCCGCCGCTGATGGTGCCATCGGCGATCAGCTCGTCGATGCGACGGGCCGTCAGGTCGGTCAGCAGGTTGCCTTCCTTGTCGAGCACACCCTTGATGTTGGTCAGCAGCATGAGCTTCTCGGCCTTGAGGATCTCGGCCAGCTTCGACGCCACCAGGTCGGCGTTGATGTTGTAGCTCTCGTTGTGCTCACCGAAGCCGATGGGGCTGATGACGGGGATGAACTGGTCGTCCTGCAGGGCCTTGACCACGCTGGGGTCGATGGCCTCGATCTCGCCGACCGAGCCCACGTCGTGCTCCTTGGCCGGGTCTTCCAGGTCCACCAGCTTGAGCTTGCGGGCGCGGATCATGCCGCCATCGCGACCGGTCAGGCCCACGGCCTTGCCGCCGGCGGCGTTGATCAGACCGACGATGTCTTGCTGCACCTCACCGGCCAGCACCCACTCCACCACTTCCATGGTTTCTTCGTCGGTGACGCGCATGCCCTGGATGAACTGGCCTTTCTTGCCGATCTTGTTGAGCGCGGCGTCGATCTGCGGGCCACCGCCGTGCACCACCACCGGGTTCAGGCCGACCAGCTTGAGCAGCACCACGTCCTCGGCGAAGTCCGCCTGCAGTTCCGGGTCGGTCATGGCGTTGCCACCGTACTTGATGACGATGGTCTTGCCGTGGAACTTGCGGATGTAGGGCAGCGCCTGCGCCAGGATTTCGGCCTTGTCGCGCGGGGCGATGTGGGCGACGAGGTCGGTGGCGGCCGCGGGGTCGGTGTGGGGCATGGCTGTCGGCAGGCAGGGTTGGTCGAAGCCTGCATTCTAAAAGCCTGCGCGGCGCGTGCCGATGTCATTGCGCCGCGCGCGTTTGTCGCCGCACAGTCATATGGCTTTGGCTACACTGGGGCCATGCGTCATGCCGCGCCTGCCCGTTCAACCGCTGCGTCCATGCCCCTTGCAGGGTGGCGTGCGGTTGTGCTGTGCCTGATGGTCGCGCTGCTGCCCGTGCGCAGCTGGGCGTGGGCCGGCATGGCCGTGCAGACCGCGGTGGCGTCTGTGGCCGAGGCGGGCGCTGAAACGCGTGCGCCGACACAGACGCAGACGCAAACCGTCCGGGCAGACGCCACGCCGCCCTGCCATGCGCACGCTGAGGCGCCATCTGACGAAATGACGTCGTCAGCAGCCACCTCCGCCCAGGCGCCGGCCAACGGCGATTCAGCCACCCACACGCCACACCACGGCTGCAGCTTGTGCGACCTTTGCCACGCTGGCGTGCTGCCACCGCCGATGTGGCTTTGGTCGGGCGCCGCTGTGCCGCCCGGCAACGCCCCTGGCTGGACCCCTGCCAGCGACACCGGTCGCCAAGGCACGGACGGCCTGTTCAGACCCCCTCGGGCCTGAAGACACCACCGCGACGGCGCCCGGCCCATGCCCCGGCGCCATCGCTGCCATGCGCAGGCCCCGCAGTGCACCCGCCCCTCGGTCGGCACCCTGCCGTGCCCTCGCTCCCGCCACGTGATGTCGCCGCACGATGCGGCCCACCCGCCATGACCCACCGCTCCTTCCCCCTCCTGTGGGGCGGCGTGCTGCTGGGGCTGAGCGCCTGCTCCGCCCTCACCCCGCCCGCCGACCACCCCGCCGAACAGGCCCTGCGCGATCGCCTGCCCGCTGCTGCGGCCTCGCCAAGCGCACAGCCATCGCCCTCTGCCGCCGCCACAGGCGCGGACCTGCAACTGCCCTGGCCCACGGCGACCCCGTCCGATCGGTCTGCCGCCGACCCAGCGCCACCGCCCGTGCCCGAAGGCCCACTCTCGCAAGACCAGGCCGTGCGCCTGTCGCTGCAGCGCAGCCCCGCCTTGCGCGCCTTGCTGGCACAAAGCCAGGCCCAGGAGGCCCGCACCCGCGCAGCCGCCCGGCCCGGGCTGTTGGGCCTCTCGCTGGAGCGCCTGCGCCAGGGTGACGAGGTGGAGCTCAGCCGCACCGTCACCCTCGGCCTGCTCGACCTGCTGACCTGGCCCCTGCGCGACGCCGCCGCCACCCGCCGCATCGAAGCCGAGCAGTGGCAGCTGGCCCGCCAGGTGCTGGCCCAGGTGCAAAGCGTGCGCGTGCAATGGGTCCATGCGGTCGCCGCAGCGCAGCGCGTGCGCTACCTCAGCGACGTGCAAAGCGCCTCGGCCACGGCCGGTGAACTGGCCCGCCGCATGCAGGCCGCCGGCCACTTCAGCCTGGCCCAGGCCAGCGTGCACCAAGCCACTGAAGTCGAAGCCCGCCTCGCCCACACCCAGGCCCGCCGCCAGGCCCTGGGCCAGCGCGAGGCCCTGGTGCGCCTGCTGGGCCTGCAAGGCGAGGAAGCCCGGCGCCTGACCTTGCCCGCGCGGCTGCCCGAGGTGCCCGCCGAGGCCAGCGCCTGGACGGCCGACAGCGTCTCCGAGGCCGCCAGCCAGCGCCACCTGGACCTGCGCCTGGCCGAAGCCCGCTGGCAGGCCACACGGCGCAGCGCCACGGCCGGCGCCAGCCAGAGCGTCATCGACCTCGAAGCCGGCTGGCAACGCCACGCCACCACCGGCCAACCCGTGCAACGCGGACCCGAGTTGGGCATCCGCCTGGTGGCCATCGATTTCGGCGTGGCCCGCCGCCAGGCGGCTGCGCTCGACGAACAGGCCGCCCTGGCCCAGTGGCAACAAACCACGCTGGCGGCCGAATCCAGCTTGCGCGAACGCCTGGCCGACCAGCAAGCCACTCTGGACACCGCCCAGCAAGCCGCGCGCGTGCTCGGCCCCGTGCGCCAGCGCCTGCTGGGCGAACGGCTCAAGCAGTACAACGGCATGCTGATTGGGCCCTTCGACGTGCTCAACGAAGCGCGCCTGCACACCGGCGCGGTGCTCACGGCCCTCGATGCCCAGCGCGATTTCTGGCTGGCCGATGCCGCCCTGCAAGCCGCCATCGACGGCATCGACATGGCCCCTGCCGCCATGCCCACCGCCCCCACCGGCAACGTTGCCGCCACCCCGCAAGCGAGCCACTGACATGACCTCCCGCCGACATTTCCTCAGCGGCGCCTTCGGTGGTGCCGCTCTCACCGCGGCCACCGTGGCCACGGCCGCCAGCGCAGAGCGCGTGCGCCGCACCAGCCTGCTGGGCTTGCCCGAACCCGTCGAACAAAGCCACGCCGACACGCAAGCCCCCCTGGAGCCGCCCAATGGCCGCCCCTACCGCCCGGTGCTCACCCTCAATGGCTGGACCCTGCCCTGGCGCATGAAAGATGGCGTCAAGGAGTTCCACCTGGTGGCCGAGCCCGTGCTGCGCGAGATCGCTCCCGGCATGACCGCCCGCCTGTGGGGCTACAACGGCCAGAGCCCCGGCCCCACCATCGAGGTGGTCGAGGGCGACCGCGTACGCATCTTCGTGAGCAACAAGCTGCCCGAAGTCACCACCGTGCACTGGCACGGCCAGCGCCTGCCCAACGGCATGGACGGCGTCTCCGGCCTCACGCAGCCACCCATCCAGCCGGGCGAAACCTGGGTCTACGAGTTCACCGCGCGCCGCCCCGGCACCTTCATGTACCACCCGCATGCCGACGAGATGGTGCAGATGGCCATGGGCCTGATGGGCTTCTGGGTCACGCACCCCAAGACACGCCACCCCCTCATCAGCGAGGTCGACCGCGACATCTGTTTCCTGCTCAACGCCTACGACATCGAGCCCGGCGCCAGCAGCCCGAAGGTCAACACCATGCTGGACTTCAACCTCTGGACCTGGAACAGCCGCGCCTTCCCTGGCATCGACAGCATCCACGTGCGCCAGGGCGACCGCGTGCGCCTGCGCATCGGCAACCTGACCATGACCAACCACCCCATGCACATCCACGGGCACGAGTTCGAGGTCACGGGCACGGACGGCGGCCCGGTGCCGAAAACCGCGCGCTGGCCCGAGGTCACCACCGACATCGGCGTGGGCCAGATGCGCCAGATCGAGTTCATCGCCGACGAGGTGGGCGACTGGGCCTTCCACTGCCACAAGAGCCACCACACCATGAACGCCATGGGCCACGGCGTGCCCAGCCTGATCGGCGTCAAGCAAGACGACCTGGCCCGGCAGATCAACCAACTGGTGCCCGGCTACATGGCCATGGGCGAGAACGGCATGCACGACATGGCCGAGATGGACATGGCGCTGCCCGACAACACGCTGCCCATGATGACCGGCACCGGCCCGTTCGGCGCCATCGGCATGGGCGGCATGTTCTCCACCATCAAGGTGCGCCAAGACCAGCCCCCGGCCCACCACCCCGATGGCCACCGCGACCCGGGCTGGTTCCGTCATCCGCCCGGCACGCTGGCGCGTTTGTGGCAAGGTGAAGGTTCGTCAGCACCCCAGGCTTTGCCCGATGCCCCGACCGCGCCCACCTCACCGAGCTTGCCTCGTCCCACAGAGGCAGCCCCGTCGCCGGTCGAGCTGACCGTGCGCAAGCCGGCAGGCCACAGCGGCCACGGACACTGACCCCTCACACGCCAAGGAAACCCACCATGTCACACCCCATGAACCGCGCCACCCCGTCCCGTCTCCGCCACATCGTCACCCTGACTGCCACCCTGGCCGCCACCGCCCTGCTCAGCCTCGCTGCGCACGCGCAATCGGTCGAGGGCGAGGTCAAGCGCATCGACCCCGACAGCGGCAAAGTCACACTCAAGCACGGCGAGATCAAGAACCTGGACATGCCCGCCATGCAGATGTCTTTCCGCGTGGCCGACCCGGCCTGGCTGAAGACGCTGCAAGTGGGCGACAAGGTCAAGTTCGATGCGGCCAAGGTCAACGGCCAGTTCACCATCACGGCCATCACCGTGGCGAAGTGACCCTCAGACCACCCAGAGCAGGAAGCCCGTCATCGTGAGGTAGCGGGCGAACTTGCCCACCGCCATGTAGGCCACGCAAGGCCAGAAGGGCAGGCGCAACCAGCCGGCCACGGCGCACAGCGGGTCACCCACCACGGGCAACCACGACAGCAGGCAGGCCTTGGGGCCGAAGCGCTCCAGCCATTGCATGGCGCGTTGGTCGGCGCGGGAGTGCGGGGCCGATGGCGATGCGGACACGGCCACTGACACCTCGTTGCGGTGCCGCAAACGCTCGGCCGCACGGCGTGCGCCCTCGCCCATCCACCACGTCAGCGCGCCGCCCAGGGTGTTGCCCAGCGAGGCCACCAGCACGGCCGGCCAGAACATCTCAGGCTGCAGCTTGACCAGCCCGAACACCGCGGGCTCCGAACCCATGGGCAGCAGGGTCGCCGACACGAACGCGATCGCGAACACCGCCCCCAGGCCCACTTGGGGAATGGCCAACCAGGCCAGGGCCGCATGCATCAGGTCTGTCATCCAGGGTTCCATGAAACCATTCTGGGCGTAAAGAATTGTCATTTTGCTGACTTCAAGATTTTTTACCGTGGCGACCAGTTCGTTGTCACAACCTTGAAATCTGCAGTCCCATGAAGTACTTCATCGCATCGCTGGCCCTGGCCGCCACCCTCACCCCGGTGGCCCAGGCCGCCACCACCTTCACCCAGGCCTGGACCTTCAACCACACCACCGCCGGCACCGGCCAGACCTCCGAAATCGTCAGCCATGACAGCGCGACCAACACGCTGTGGATCGCCGGCCTGGTCGGCGTGGACGTGCTGAACGCCAGCACTGGCGCCCTGATCGAGCACATCGACACCACCGCCTGGGGCGGCACCAACAGCGTGGCCGTGCACAACGGCATGGCCGCCATCGCCATCGAGAACAGCCTGGACCGCAGCCAGCCCGGTGTGATCAAGCTGTTCGACACCACCACCCGCCAGCTCGCCGCCGGCACCAACTCCATCACCGTGGGCTCCCTGCCTGACATGGTGACGTTCAGCAAGGACGGCAGCCGCCTGCTGGTGGCCAACGAAGGCACCCCCAACCTGGTGGGCACCGCGTACACGGGCACCGACCCCGCCGGCAGCGTCAGCATCATCCACATGGCAACACGCACCGTGACCGCCACCGCTGGTTTCGCCGGCGTGAGCGTGACGGGCAGCAATGTGCGCGGCCAGTCCCTGATCGGTGTCGATTTCGAGCCCGAGTACATCGCCGTCAACAGCGCAGGCACCAAGGCCTTCGTGACGCTGCAGGAAGCCAACGCCGTCGGCGTGCTGGACCTGCAAACCAACAGCTTCACCAAGGTCATCGGCCTGGGCACGAAGGACTTCGCCCAGCCCGGCAATTACATCGACCCCAACGACCAGGACAGCGTCAAACAATTGCGCTCGACGAACGTCAAAGGCCTGTACCAGCCCGATGGCATCGCCTTGTACGAGCGCAACGGCCAGGCCTACATGGTCATGGCCAACGAGGGCGACACCCGCGAGGACGAGACCGACAAGAAGCGCGTGTCGGCCGTGACGGCCCTGAAGAACAGCTCGCCGGCCGATGTGCAGCGCCTGAACATTTCGGTGCCTGACTCCAGCGCCGGCAACCTGGTGACCTTCGGCGCGCGCTCGTTCTCCATCCGCGACGAAGACGGCAACCTCGTGTTCGACAGCGGCAGCCAACTCGACGACGAAGCCATCAAGCGCGGCATCTACGACGATGCCCGCAGCGACGACAAGGGCGTCGAGCCCGAAGGCGTGACCTTGCTGGAAATCGGTGGCCGCACCTATGCCTTCATCGGCCTGGAGCGCACCACCAAGGGCGCCGTGGCGGTCTACGACATCACCGACCCGGCCCACGCCGCCTTCATCGACATGATCGTGACGAACGGCGACGTGTCGCCCGAAGGCCTGACGGCGTTCTACGCCAACGGCCAGGCCTATGTGGCGATCGCCAACGAGGTGTCGGGCACGACCACGGCCTACGCCATCCACTCGGCTGTGCCGGAGCCCGAGGCGTACGCCCTGGTGCTGGCCGGTCTGGCCGTGCTGGCTGGCCTGCGCCGTCGCCAGCGTCAAGCCTGATCAGGCCTGATCCAGCCTCAGAAGCTGTAGCCCACCGAAGCGGACCACACCGTCGGCGTGAAGCGGAAAGACGCTTCCTGCCGGCTGTGTGCCGTCTCGATCACCAGCTTGTTGTCCACGCGGGCGGTCAGCACGCTGGCGTTGAGCGACCAGTGGGCGTCCAGCTTGTAGGACACGCCCGCCTGGACGGCCGGGCCGTAGGAGTCCGACAGGCGGATGTAGGGGTTGCCGTCGTTGTAGACCTTGTCGCCCGACTCGTTCGTGCTGGACTTGAAGCGCGTGACGTTGAGCCCCACGCCCACGAAGGGGCGCAGGCGGGCCGACGCCTCGAAGAAGCGGTAGTTCACGAAGAAGGTCGGCGCCCATTGGCGCACGGTCGCCACCACCACGCCGTCGTTGCGGTTGAGCTTCTGGGCCGTCAGGCCCGTGGCCGCGTTGGCCGTGGCCGAGCCGACCGCCTGGGTCAGGCCCGCCGTGGGGGACAGCTGGGGCGAGCCGGTGCGCAGCTTCACCTCGTGCTTGGGCGGCGCGCCCAGGATGAGTTCCACACCCCAATGGTCATCGAGCGCACGCTCGATGCTCAGCGTGACCGTGCCCTTGTTCTGCACTTCCAGGCTCGGGCCATTGGCCAGGTTGATGTTGCCCAGGTAGGTCGAGCCGTTCACGGCCGGCAGCTGGCCACGCAGCGGCGTGCTGGTGGCGTTGGTGTCGAAATAGGCACCGCCGAGCTTGACGGTGTATTGGGCAGATGCGCTGGTGGCGGACAGGGCGCACCAGGCGCCCAAGGCCGCAGCAGCGACGCGGGTGAAAACGAACTTCATGGCACAACAAGGATGGGATGGGACAGACACCCCCGCGGCGCCGTGGCGGACACAGCCGGGCGGGGCATTCCAGCGCGGGCTTGCCACGGCCCTGGCAAGCCAGACCGGGGCGTACCCGTAACGCGCTGTAACATTACATTTTACGTGCAATGGTTTGTCCGGCGTCATGGTGTGCGATGTTTGGCAGCGTGACAAACGTCACGCTCACAGTCCATCCCCGCCCTCTGCCGCGGCATTTTTTGTGGGGTCCGGGGCTATCCAGCCGGGCTGCCGACCGCTATACTCTGCCTCCTTTTTAAGCAGCCCTGAGCGCCCTGTCGTTCGGGGCTGCGGCGTCTTGAAGACGGCCGATCTGCAAGTCCGTTTGCCACGCCGTTTGCCACGCCGTCTGCCACACCGTCTGCCCCTCTTGCGTCCAGCGCCTCGCCTGCCCATGTCCGCCCTGCCCTCCCTGGTCAGCCCCTTGAAGATCGGTCCGCACACGCTGGCGAACCGACTCTTCGTGGCGCCCATGGCCGGGGTGACGGACCGCCCTTTCCGCATGCTGTGCAAGCGCCTGGGCGCGGGCTACGCGGTCAGCGAGATGGTGACCTCGCGCAAGGACCTCTGGCACAGCCTGAAGACATCGCGCCGCGCCGATCACACCGGAGAAGGCGCGCCGATCTCGGTGCAGATCGCCGGCACGGATGCGGCCATGATGGCCGAGGCCGCCGCCTACAACATCGACCGCGGCGCCCAGATCATCGACATCAACATGGGCTGCCCGGCCAAGAAGGTCTGCAACAAGTGGGCGGGCTCCGCGCTGATGCAGGACGAGCCCCTGGCGCTGGCCATCGTCGAGGCCGTGGTGGCGGCCTGCGCGCCCCACAACGTGCCCGTGACGCTGAAGATGCGCACCGGCTGGAGCCAGCAGCACAAGAACGCCGAACGCATCGCGCGGGCCGCCGAGGCCGCCGGCATCGCCATGCTGACCGTGCACGGCCGCACCCGCGAGCAAGGCTACAAGGGCCAGGCCGAGTACGACACCATCGCCGCCGTGAAGGCCGCGGTGCAGATCCCGGTGGTGGCCAATGGCGACATCACCTCGCCTGAGCAGGCCCTGGCCGTGATGCGGCACACCGGCGCCGACGCCGTGATGATCGGCCGGGCCGCCCAAGGCCAGCCCTGGATCTTCGGCGACATCGCGCACTTCGTGGCGCATGGCCAGCACCGCGCCCGCCCGCTGACGCTGGACGTGCGCCAATGGCTGCTCGCGCACCTGCACGACCACCACGGCCTGTACGGCGAGCACGCCGGCGTGCGCACCGCCCGCAAGCACATCGGCTGGGCCGTGCACGCCCTGCCTGGTGGCGAGGCCTTCCGCCGCCACATGAACACGCTGGAACGGATCGACGAACAGGTCCGCGCCGTGAGCGATTTTTTCGAAGAACTGAGCCAGACCCACGACCGCCTGCCGGTGGCGACGGGCGAGCCACTGGAAGACAAGGACGCACAGGACAACGACGCCCTGTGCGCTGCGCACTGAACGCCATGAGCAAGAAAAACATCCAAGACTGCATCCGGGACAACCTCGAAGGCTACTTCCACGACCTGCGCGGCGCCGAGCCGCACGCCGTGTACGACATGGTCGTCAACGCGGTGGAGCGCCCCATGCTGGAAGTCGTGATGCAGCGCGCCGAGGGCAACCAGTCCAAGGCCGCCGAGTGGCTGGGCATCAACCGCAACACGCTGCGCCGCAAGCTGCTCGAGCACAAGCTCATCAAGTGAATTTTTTTGAAGGAAGAACCATGGCCTTGACCGCCCTGCTGTCCGTGTCCGACAAGACCGGCATCGTTGAATTTGCCCAGGCACTGAACGCCCAGGGCGTGCGCCTGCTGTCCACTGGCGGCACCGCCAAGCTGCTGGCCGACAAGGGCCTGCCCGTCACCGAGGTGTCGGAAATCACCGGCTTCCCCGAGATGCTGGACGGCCGCGTCAAGACCCTGCACCCGCGCGTGCACGGTGGCATCCTGGCCCGCCGCGACCTGCCCGAGCACATGGCCGCGCTGAAGGAACACGGCATCGAGACCATCGACATGCTGGTGGTGAACCTCTACCCCTTCGCGCAAGCCACCGCCAAGGCCGACTGCACGCTGGAAAACGCCATCGAGAACATCGACATCGGCGGCCCCACCATGCTGCGCGCCGCCGCCAAGAACTGGCAGGACGTGGCCGTCATCATCGACCCGGTGGACTACGAACAGGTGCTGTCGGAGATGAAGGCCGAGGGCATCACCCGCACGACCAAGTTCATGCTGGCCAAGAAGGTGTTCGCCCACACCGCCGCCTACGACGGCATGATCACCAACTACCTCACCAGCCTGGAAGCTGGCTCGGAGCTGAAGACCGAAGCCGTGCCCGCCAAAGAGGCCTACCCCGCCGTCTTCAACCTGCAGCTGCACAAGGTGCAGGGCATGCGTTACGGCGAGAACCCGCACCAGTCGGCGGCCTTCTACCGCGAGGCTTCGCCCGTGGTCAGCGTGCTGTCCAACTGGACGCAGATCCAGGGCAAGGAGCTGTCCTTCAACAACATCGCCGATGCCGATGCCGCCTGGGAGTGCGTGAAGGCTTTCGAAGCCACCGCCTGCGTCATCATCAAGCACGCCAACCCCTGCGGCGTGGCCGTGGGCGCGACCCCGCTGGAGGCCTACAGCAAGGCCTTGAAGACCGACCCGACCTCGGCGTTTGGCGGCATCATGGCCTTCAACCGCGTGGTCGATGTCGACGTGATCGACGCCATCAACGCCAACAAGCAGTTCGTGGAAGTGGTGATCGCACCGAAGTTCACGGACGCAGCCCGCGCGGCCTACGCGTCGAAGCAGAACGTGCGCCTGCTGGAAGTGCCGCTGACCGACGCCACCCGTGGCCTGTCGAACGCGCTGGACTTCAAGCGCGTAGGCGGCGGCATGCTGCTGCAGTCGGCCGACAACATCGACCTGGTGGGTGACATCAAGGTGGTGTCCAAGCTGCAACCCACGGCCGACCAGCTGAAGGACATGCTGTTCGCCTGGACCGTGGCCCGCTTCGTCAAGAGCAACGCCATCGTCTTCTGCAAGGACGGCATGACCATGGGCGTGGGCGCCGGCCAGATGAGCCGCCTGGACTCGGCCCGCATCGCCTCGATCAAGGCCGGCCACGCTGGCCTGACGCTGCAAGGCACGGCCGTGGCCTCGGACGCCTTCTTCCCGTTCCGCGACGGCCTGGACGTGGTGGTGGACGCCGGCGCGACCTGCGTGATCCACCCGGGTGGCTCCATGCGCGACGACGAGGTCATCGCCGCGGCCGACGAGCGTGGCATCGCCATGGTGTTCACCGGCACGCGTCACTTCCGTCACTGATGGACGGCGCCTGGGCTCCGTGCCCAGGTCCTGACACAACGGCCCCGCATGGCATCCACCATCGGGGCCGTTGTCATTCAGAGGCCATTACGGCATCAGGCAACTTGGCGGCGGCGCGACGCCAGCGCCAAGCCCAGCAGCCCCAGCCCCATCAGGGCCCAGGTGCCAGGCTCAGGCACCGCGGTGATGGTGATGAAGGTGTTGGCACCCGCGTAAGGGTAGGCCGACAGGGCACTGACGCTGGCGCCTTGGCTCATGCTCAGCACGTAGCGGCCGGCGTCCAGGCGGGTGAGGCCAAACAGGTTCTGCCGCGCGGTCACTTCCGTCAGGCTGCCGTTGGCCTCCAGGCGGCTGAGGCTGAGCGACGATGTGAACGGGATGTCTGCCGGCGTCAGGCGCGCAAAGTCCTGCCCGGAGACGATCACCTGGGTGGCATCGCGCACGTCGAAGGTGATGCTGCCCAGGACGTCGGCGGAAGCCAGGCCGGAGGGATGGGTGTCTTGTGCCGCCTGGGCCGTGGCCTGGGCAGAGGCGCCACCGTCTTCGCGGATCCCGATCACACCGTCCGCGATCACCGAGGTGTAGGTGAAGCCGGCGCGGAACGAAAAATTGTCCGCCCCTGCCACGCTGGCCGACAGGGTCAGTGAACCCAAAGCGTCAGAAGACTTTTGATCGCTCAGGCTGAGGCCGCTGCAGCCAATGGTCCCGCAGGACGAAGAGCCCCCCGCCGTTGCGCTGACAGACTGGGCCACGCCCAGGAACTGGGCATGCGCCAGAGAGGGCAAAGCGGCGGTGGTGGCCATGGCAATCGCCAAGCCCATGGCAGAGGTCGTGAGGCGGTGTTCGCCCCGGATGTGGTGCTTCATGGTGGTTCCCTGTGTTGATGGAGGTCTAGATCGGAAG
>Ga0209107_10000576_pt1 | contig 21213 bp, 20 predicted proteins | sample LakErihyJuly2011_2_FD_187460 | JGI IMG/M metagenome (GOLD analysis project Ga0209107, IMG submission 187460) | Freshwater microbial communities from dead zone in Lake Erie, Canada - CCB hypolimnion July 2011 (SPAdes) (version 2) | ecosystem: Environmental > Aquatic > Freshwater > Lentic >...
CCCGCTGCTGAATTGCATTTCCTGCGGTGGCGGTTAAATAAGAAATACTTTATCCCTTTGCGAACTTTGTGTAAACCTTTGCGAACTTTGCGGTTAAATATAAAACGATTGGATATTGAAAGTTGTAGCCATGAAAAAACCCTTACAAACTATGTTTATAAGGGTTTTGTGACCGCGGCTGGATTCAAACCAGCAACCTCTTGAGCCGTAATCAAGTGCGCTATTCAGTTGCGCCACGTGGCCATTTTTGTGAGTGCAAATATAGGTATTAAAGTCTAATTTGCAAGTCTAAATCTAAAAAAAATCTAATTATTTGGAAGCAATTGTATTATCCTAATGCTCTTGTAGTTACAAAGTAGCGGTAGCCAATTAATGCTTTTTGCCAATTTTTAGCTTTGGCTAAATCCAATCGTTGCTTGGTGAAGCTTGGTAATAGTAGCGTATTGATTTTGGCGATAACTTTATAGATATTCATTTAGTCTTTGTCTTGTTTGTCATTTGCTATGGCAAAATTCCTTGATTTTTTTTCATAAGTAGCATACGATTTATCACTTGGATTTACAATTACAGTTTTAATTGTAATTTCGTCACCTACTTTAAAACTCTTTGCAACCATTTGATAATCAAGTAAAAAATCACCACAAAAGTAATTTCCGTTTTCATCCAGTTCTATAATTCCTTTGTGTATTCCTTTGGCCATTGTAACTCAATTTTAATTTGATACTGCAAAACTAATCAATTTCTGAAGATATTAGGCACTTGATTTGGTTTCTAATTTCAATAATTTTTGAATCCAAATACAACAAAAAGCAGCAAGTACGCCAAAGGTTCCCATGACAATCCAGTCCAATTGGTATCCATAATGCCCTATAATTTCCATTCCCAATTTCGAACTCACGATGTGTGCGGTGCTGAAACTCATGGTGTACATAGCCATATATCGACCCTCATACCCCTTTGGTGCTCTGCTTAAAGCAAATACATTCGAGAACGGAAAGGCGAATATTTCTCCTATGGAAATGAAAATCATGCTGATAATTAATATTCCTGCCCAAAAACTAAGCAGCAATAAATAGAATCCAAACGACATTAACAGTGTTCCCCAAAGGATGATTTTTACTTTATGAACCTTTTTTCTTTCAAAATAGCTTACAAACGGCATTTCTAAAGTAAAAATCAGCAATCCATTTAAGGTCATTAATAAACCCGTCTGAAATTCAGACAAGCCAAACATTTCATGGTGGTAGAGTGGGAGTGTGGTAAATAATTGGAAGAATATCATTGCAGTCACAAAGCTTACAAATAAGAAAATCCAGAATATTTTGTCCCTAAATACAGAAACTACTTCTGATTTGCCTACAGTTGCATCGCCAATAAGGGTTGGTTTTTTCTTTTCTTTTACCAATAAAGCAAATATTGAAATGGCAAGAATACAGGTAGAACCATCAACCCAAAATAATCCTTTATAACCCAGCCCCATAATTATTAAACCACCCACAGCAGGGCCAGCGGCGAAACCAAGATTTACGGCAAGGCGAACTAACGAAAGGGCTCTGGTTCTATTTTCGGGTTTTGCATAGGCGCCAAGCGATACAAACATAGCGGGGCGAAACATGTCTGCCAAAACCATAATACTGAACATTCCGATGCACAATCCCACAAATGAAGTTACAAATTGAAGCAACAGAAATCCTATTCCACTGGAGAACAAACTGAAAATCATCACTCTGTAGAACCCGATTTTGTCTGCTAATTTTCCACCTAGCCAAGATCCCAACATAGATCCAAATCCGAAAGAAACCATAATCCACCCGACTTCGCTGTAAGAAAAGTGTAAGTTTTCTTTAAGATATTTAGATAAAAAGGGCAATACCATTGTTCCCGCCCGATTGATAAAAGTGATGATGGCAAGTATCCATATTTCTCTTGTAAATCCTTTGAAATTATTGATATAGCGATAAAAAGCGGTTTTAAACATAGGTGAATTTTGAATTGTGTAAAGGTAAAAAACTTTGTGGCTTTGTATCGTTGTCTTTTTGTAACTTTTAAACTATTTTTGCAATAAAGTATTAAGATGAAAAAGAGATTATTTGTTGCGTTATTTTTTATTACAATTTCAAGTTTCTGTCAAGAGAAATTTGATGTTTCAGCTGTTGAAACTTTTCAAAAAAAGCTGAATATTGAATTTGCTGATAAAGACGAAAGCCCATTAACGGATGAAGATCGTGCGGTATTCAATTCATTGGAATACTTTCCAATTAGCGCTAAATATTTTGTTATAGCACAGTTCACACGGACAGAAAACGAAAAGTCATTTGAGATGAAAACCACCAAAGAACGCAGACCGATATATGTAAAATATGGGGAATTGGCTTTCACAATAGACCAAAAACCATTTAAATTAAATCTTTATAAAAACATTGAGCTTTCTAAAAAAGAGGAATATAAAGAGTATTTGTTTTTGCCTTTTTCAGATAACACAAACGGAAAAGAAAGTTATATTGGAGGTCGCTATATTGATATGAAAGTACCAAAAGGAGATAGGGTTGTAATTGATTTTAATACGGCTTACAATCCGTATTGCGCTTATAATTATAAGTATTCCTGCCCAATTGTTCCGCTTGAAAATGTTTTAGATAGTGACATCAATGCAGGTGTTAAAAAATTCCATAACTAATGAAATTTTTCAATTTACATACGCATCAATCTTCAAACCAGTTAGATGTTTTGGAATTAGTGAATCAATATCCTCAGGAATTTGATGCGGCAATTCCCAATTATTCTATTGGGATTCATCCTTGGCATATCGTTGAAGATAGGATTGACGCTGATTTAGAAATTATTGAAAGCAAATTAAAGGACGAAATGTGTCTTGCTATTGGCGAATGTGGGTTGGACAAAAGAATTGAAATCCCAATGGCTTTGCAGCAAATAGTTTTCGAAAAACAATTGGCTTTAGCCGAAAAATATAGAAAGCCAGTTGTTATTCACTGCGTTGCGGCTTTTCAGGAAGTAATTGCAATTAAAAAGAAAATGGCTATTTCTGTTCCGATGGTTATTCATGGATTTTCAAAGAACAAGGAAACTGCGGAGCAATTGATTGCCAATGGATTTTATATTTCATTTGGTAAATATTTACTAAGAAATCCAGAATTAGAATTGGTTTTTAAGAGTATTCCCAAAGAGCATTTGTTTTTAGAAACCGATACAATTGAAGAAGGAATAGCCGCTGTGTATGCTTTGGCAGCAAAATACAGAAACATAGAAATGGGAGAAATGATGGCAATAATCAAAGCTAATTTTGATACTGTTTTTAACAAACAAATAAGATTATAATGGCAGAATGGACAGAACGAGCAGAATTATTGTTCAAAGCAGAAGGATTAAGTAAGTTGCAAAACGCAACTATTTTGGTAGTTGGATTGGGCGGCGTGGGTTCCTTTGCGGCTGAATTTCTGGCGAGAGCAGGAGTAGGAACAATGACAATAGTTGATGGAGATGTCGTAGATATAACTAATATTAACAGACAATTGCCTGCGTTGCATTCAACCGTTGGTCAACCTAAAATTACCGTTGTTGGAGATCGTTTGATGGATATTAATCCCGAATTAAAACTCACACGAATTCAGGAATTTCTTTCTCCAGAACGGGCTTTTGAAATTGTAACCGATGAATTTGATTATGTTCTGGATTGTATCGATAGCGTAACCCCAAAACTAAATTTGATTATTGGCGCCAAGCGAAAAAGGGTGAAAATAATTTCCAGTATGGGAGCAGGTGGTAAAATGGAAGCTTCAAAAGTTAAAGTAGCTGATATTACCAATACCGTAAATTGCTTTTTGGCGAAAACAATAAGAAGACGTTTGAAAGAAGTGAAAATTGACAAATTGAAAGTTGTTTTTTCTTCAGAAATACAAGACGATGCAAGTTTGAAAATGACCGATGGAAGTAATTACAAAAAATCTTTTTATGGAACCAACAGTTATATGCCAGGATTATTTGGCTTGTACGCTGCGGAAACTGTGATTCGGTATTTGCTGAAAAAAGAATAATTATATAGATAATAAAATGACAAAAACAGTAATTTTCGATATGGATGGTGTAATAGTTGACACAGAACCCGTTCATAGACATGCCTATTTCCAACATTTTTTGGAGTTAAAAATCGATGTTACTGAAGAACTATTTACTTCATTTACAGGAAATTCTACTCGAAATGTATTCCAAAGAGTGAAAACAATTTTCAATTTAGAGGATGATGTTGAGGAATTGATTTTGAGAAAACGCTCTCTTTTTAATGATGCTTTTGATCACAAAGAAGATTTGGAATTATTGGAAGGAGTTGAAAAATTAATTAAAGACTTGCACCAAAACGGAATGCAATTGATATTGGCTTCATCGGCTTCAAAAGTTACTATTGACCGTGTTTTTCGACGTTTTGGATTGCAGCCGTATTTCAGTCATATTGTTAGCGGAGAAGATTTTCCAAAATCCAAACCACATCCTGCAATTTTTGAATTTGCGGCCTCCTTATCAATAGCGCCAAAGAAAAATTGTATCGTAATTGAAGACAGTACCAACGGCGTTTTAGCGGCAAAAGCAGCAGGAATATACTGTATTGGTTATAACAGTATTCATTCTAAACTTCAAGATTTATCAAAGGCAGATTGGGTTATCAACCACTTTAACGAGTTGGATTTCAATACAATTTCAAGATTATAATTGGATTAACCAACAGCTTCTTTAAAAACTCGGAGGCATCTTTCACGAGCAAATTTATGGTCAACAATGGGTTGTGGATAATTGAAATCTTGTAATTCAGGAACCCATTTTTTGATGTAAATTAAATCTTTATCAAACTTTTTGACTTGTTCCGTAGGATTAAAAATTCTGAAATACGGAGCAGCGTCAACTCCACTACCAGCCGCCCATTGCCAATTTCCAACATTACTAGATTGTTCGTAATCCAATAATTTTGTGGCAAAATAGGTTTCGCCCCAGCGCCAATCTATTAGTAAATGCTTGCATAAAAAACTGGCAACCACCATTCGCACTCGATTGTGCATGTGTCCAGTTGCATTTAATTCTCGCATTCCTGCATCTACAAATGGATATCCCGTATTTCCTTCGCACCATTTTTTGTATTCAGCTTCGTTGTTATTCCATTTTATGGCATCGTATTTTGGTCGGAAACTTTTGGTATTGGTGTGGGGAAAATGCCATAGTATTTGCATAAAAAATTCTCTCCAGATTAATTCATTTAGAAATGTTTCTTGTTTTTGCGAGGCTGCTTTTTCAACAATTTTCCGAATGCTGACGGAGCCAAAACGCAAATGGGTTCCAATCATTGAAGTTCCCGCAAGAGCAGGAAAATTTCTAGTGTCTTCATAATTCTGAATCAATTTTTCGGAGGAATCAAAAGGAGGGACTTTAATTTTAGATTGCTCAAAGCCGATGTCGTTCAAACTCAAAAAAGGGTAGGTGTGATAGATAACATTTGTGAGTAATTTTTCGGATTCGAAATGTTCTACTTTTGTGGTTTGGAACAATGCTTTCCATTTTTTTGAAAAAGGCGTAAAAACTACATACGGAGTTTGGTCGTCTTTTACGACTTCGTTTTTTTCAAAAATCACTTGGTCTTTAAATGTTTTAAAGGCAATTTTTTTGGAAGCCAATAAAGTAGTAATTTCGGCATCTCTACTTTTTGCATAAGGCTCATAATCGTGATTGGTAAACAGTGATTCGACTTTGTTTTCAGAGATTAATTTTTCAATAATAGTTATTGGTTCACCATAAAAAACGGCTATTTTCTTTCCGAATTTTTGAAGTTCAGAATCAATTACATCTACTCTTTCGTGAATGTAACTAATGCGTGCATCGTCTTTTGGAAGCTCCTCCAATATATTTTTATCAAAAATGAATATAGGTAAAACCTCAGAATTACTATTCAAAGATTCAAAGAATCCCTTATTGTCATCGACTCTCAAATCACGTCTAAACCAAAATATATTCATTATTAAACGGTTTTAAATTCGCCAAAAAGCTCGATTAATTTTGTTCTTCGGTATTCGAATATTTCATTTAATTTGGGCTTGACTAGAATAGGATGAACCATTTGCCCAAGAATTCCCATTGGTATTTTATAATCAATAATATCTTCCATTTCTACCCCACCAGGAATTTCTTTAATAAAATGCTTGTGATGCCAAAGCGAATAAGGTCCAAAACGTTGTTCGTCAACAAAATACTTTTTGTCAATAACATGTGTTATTTCAGTTACCCATTTCATTGGAATTCCAAGAACTGGAGTTACGATATATTGAATTATTTGTCCTGCAAACATTGGTCTGTCATCGCCAGAAAGTGTAATAAAACCCATATAATCAGGAGTTATGACTTTTAAGTTTTTGGGATTTGATAAAAATTCCCAAGCTTCGTCAAGTGTAATAGGTAAGTTCTGTTTTGCGTGATAGGTATAGATTTTCATATATTTTTTTTGTAAAAGTACAATTGTTTATCTTTTAATTCGAAAAGCTAAACTATAAATATTCAAATTATGGAATAATTAACATTTATACTGATTCGAATGTGTAAATTTGAAAAAACATTATTAATTATGAAAAAAATAATTCTTGCATTAGCAGTAATTTTGAGTTCTTTAAGTTCTCAAGCACAGGTTTTAACGCCGCAACCAAGTCCAAAATGCGTTATTAATCAGATAGTTGGTTTGACCGATGTGGAAGTTGACTATTCTAGACCGAGTACAAAAGGAAGAAATATCTTTGGTGATTTAGTTCCTTTTGGTAAAGTTTGGAGAACGGGTGCTAATTCAAATTCTACAATTAGTTTTAGTGAAGATGTTGTAATTGACGGAAAAACTTTAAAGAAAGGTAAATATGCTTTGTATGCTTTACCAAAAGTTGAAAAATGGGAAATCATTTTTTATTCTAAAACAGACAATTGGGGAAATCCCGAAGTGTGGAATGAAGCTGATGTTGCTTTGAGAGCTACTGTTACCCCAGAAATGTTGAACAGAAATGTAGAATCATTCACAATCGACATTAACAATTTAGATAACAATTTTGCACATTTAAACTTGTCTTGGGAAAAAACATTGGTTGCTTTGAAATTTGAAGTTCCAACGCAAAAGACCGCAATGGCAAGTATTGATAAAGTTTTGGCGGGTCCTTCAGGTGGCGATTATTTTTCGGCAGCACAATACTATTTTCAATCCAACGCAGATTTGACAAAAGCTTTGACTTATGTTAACAAGGCATTGGAATTAAAAAAAGAAAGTCCATATTGGTACACCAAATTAAAATCGTTAATTCAAGCTAAATTAGGTGATAAAAAAGGCGCAATTGAAACAGCAAAACTTTCTCTTGATGCTGCAAAATTGGCTAAAAATAATGATTACATCAAAATGAATGAAGACAACATCTTAGAGTGGAGTAAGAAATAATTATTTTTGCTTCTACTACTTCAAAAGCATCTAAATTTACTTTAAAATTTAGATGCTTTTTTTATGCAAAATCTTCTATCTTTGGAATAAATAAAAAATAAAAATGTCCTTTAAAAATTCATTAGTAGTATTTATTTTATTGCTATCATTTTCAACAAAAGCTTCTTTTATTTTGTTGCCAATGGATGAAACCAGGCAACAAAATCATTTAAAGGCCTACGGAATTACCTATTGGTGTTTGGATAAAAAATACAAAGCCAGTTGGTTATTAAATTACCGTGGCGGTTCTTTTTTATTACCCGATGCTGAAGAAATTCGTAAAGAATGTCAAATTCGTGGGGTTAGTTTTGAAGTGCTTTCAGATTCGGAAACCAAATCAATATTAGATGATATTTCAAGTCCATCACAAAATATGGAGAATGTAATTTTGGAAAAAGCCCCTAAAATAGCGGTTTACACCCCAAAAGGGAAACAACCATGGGACGATGCCGTGACTTTAGTTTTGACATATGCCGAAATTCCATTTACACCTATTTATGATGAAGAAGTACTTTCTGATGGTTTGTTGCTTTACGATTGGTTGCACCTTCATCACGAAGATTTCACTGGACAATATGGAAAGTTTTTCGGTGCCTATCGAAATTCACCTTGGTACATAGAACAAAAAAAAACAGCTGAGGAATTAGCAACTAAATTAGGATATTCGAAAGTTTCGGAGGAGAAATTGGCTGTAGCCAAAAAAATCAGAGATTTTGTAATTGGAGGAGGATTTATGTTTGCCATGTGTTCTGCTACAGATAGTTTCGATATTGCATTATCTGCCGATGGAGTTGATATTTGTGAGCCAATGTTTGATGGCGATCCAAGTGATGGGAAGTATCAATCCAAAATTGATTACACAAAGTCGTTTGCCTTTAAGGATTATATTTTGGATAGAAAACCTGAACATTATGAGTTTTCTACGATTGATATGACTGAGAAAAGGGAACTCCCAATGGAAAAAGATTACTTTACACTTATGGAATTTTCTGCAAAATGGGATGTTATTCCGAGTATGTTGTGTCAAAATCACACCCAGTTGGTAAAAGGATTTATGGGACAAACGACCGCTTTTGACAGAGAATTAATCAAAACGAACGCATTGGTTTTAGGTGAAAATTTATTAAATAGCGAAGCTAGATATATTCACGGACAAAAAGGAAAAGGATTTTTCACGTTCTACGGTGGTCACGATCCCGAAGATTACCAGCACAAAGTTGGCGACGAACCCACTGTTTTAGATTTGCACTCCAATTCTCCCGGATACCGATTGATTTTGAATAATGTGCTTTTTCCTGCGGCAAAGAAGAAAAAGCAAAAGACGTAATATTTATGATCTTTTATCAACGATTATTTAAATATAAAATATGAATTGCCTTTTAATTAATAATATAATTTCTACTGTCTTGTTCAGACAAACTAAAATATCCTAGAGGATAATTGGCCTCAGTTGTGGTGTTTATTATATTGCCACGCACCGTTGCAGATGGCGATTGAAATGGACTTCCGCTACTGTTTCCAGCAATACTCACTAAAATTCGCATATAATTGAAATACTGTTTTGAAATTCCCGAAAGTGTAACATCAAAGTTTTGTCCCGGTTCTAATTCGTCACTTCGGTACAAACCAAATATTTGATTGCCTTGAAAATTGCGGTCTTCTTGTAAAAAATAAATTGGAATTACGGTGAAACTTGGCTTGAATTTAAATAAATAATAGTCGTCTGTTGTTCCGTTATCTGTATAAATAGCTTTGATTTCTGTATCCTTGCCCGAGAATCCTGTGTTGTCTTTTTGCTCAATAGTTTCAATTGGTGGAACTGGTTTTAAAGTTTCGGTTGCATAATAAGTTTCCCCATTTAAAACTACGGTTAAAACGTAATTTCCGTTTAAAACAGGTGAAAAATTAGTGCAAATATAACTTCCATTGGAACCTGTTTCTACAAAGTTAAATTGGTTGTTTGTTGCGTCAGTTATAAAAATAGTTGCACCAGAAACTGTCGGAATTTGATTGCTATAGTAGGAAGTTGTTGTTGATAAATTGATAGTTTGTTCATTTCCAAGCGTGCCTTTTTGCCATTTTATGGAAGCGTCAATTACTAATTTTGGAGCCATAGTATTCAAATCAACATCGATTACTTTTTCGCAACTTGCAACCAAAGCAGTTGCTATTATTAGGAAAAACAGTTGTAGTTTTTTCATAGTCTTAAAATTTAAAATTATAACTCACCGCTGGGACAGCACCAAAAATTGAAAATCGAACCGCCTCATTACTTCCCGATGTTTCATTTTGTCGGAAACTTATGGAAGCTGCATTTTGTCTGTTGTAGAGGTTGTAAACACTGAAAACCCATTCTCCTTGCCAGCCTTTTTTCTTGAGAGGTTTTGGAGTGTAAGTTGCTGAAATGTCTAAGTGGTGGTAGGTTGGCAATTTATTTCCATTGCGTAAACCGTAACTTGGTACCGTAATTCCTTGGTATTGGTATTGTCCGTTTGGATACGTTACGGGTTGCCCAGTTTGTAGGGTAAAGTTGGCACTAAACGACCATTTTTCACTCCAATTATAACTCCCTGTTATGGCTACATTATGTAATTTATCATAAGCAGATCGGTACCAATTCCCATTATTTATTCCTATTTCATTGGCATTTCTGCCCGGCGTTTGTTGTTCGGAACGTGAAAGCGTATAGGCTATCCAGCCATTTAATTTCCCTGTATTTTTTCGTAATAATACTTCTAATCCAAAGGATCTCAATTGTCCGTTTAGAATAATTTGTTCTAATGCTTCGTTAGAAATTAAATCGGCTCCGTCAATATAGTCGATTCTGTTTTTTACTTTTTTGTAGAACGTTTCAACTTCTAAGGAATACGCTTCATCATTGAAATTCTTGAAATAACCCAACGCAACTTGGTTCGCAATTTGTGGTTTTATATAGGAATCACTTGGTGTCCAAACATCCAATGGAGTAGGCGAGGACGTATTGGAAATTAACTGTAAATACTGTGTCATTCGGTTGTAACTCGCTTTTATAGATTGATTTTTATCCAATGAATAGGAAGCTGAAAACCGTGGTTCAAAATTATCGAATGAAGCAATTACTTTATTATTATTGTAATATTTCGTTCCAATTGGGATTCCTTTTTCATAAATTTTCAAATCATTATTGAATGTTACCGCTTCATTATTTTGATATAAATTCACTGTTGAAGCACCCATTCTGTAAAATTGACTGTATCGCAAACCGAACATTAATTCTAATTTATCGGTTACTTTATTTTCCGCTTCAAGATAAATGGAAGGCTCAAACGCATATTTTTTTTCTAATTGTTTGTAATTGATTCCTGATTCAGTAGACGTGGGGCTGATAATACCAGGATTGAAATCGTAATAAATAGAATTAATACCGTAGTTAAGTTTGATTTTATCGGAGATATAGTTTTTGAAATCATATTTTAGATTGTAGTTTTTTATTCCAGAATCATATTTGAAACCTACAAAATCCAATTGTAAACCATAATAATAATCACTATAAATAATCGAAAGGTTGGAAAATAATTTGTCGGAAAACAAGTGATTCCATCTTAGATTTGAAGTTGCATTTCCATAAATATTGGTAAAACTCCCTTCTAAATTAAACACATCACGACCAAAATATCCTGAAACATACAAACTATTATTCTTGTTCAGTTTGTAATTCAATTTGGTATTTAAATCATAAAAATAGGCAGAGTTTTTATTATCTGTAAGCTTCAAAAACAAATGCGCATACGAACCCCGTCCCGCAATTATGAAAGAACCTTTGTCTTTTACTATAGGACCTTCAATTAAAAGCCGGCTTGAAATCAATCCAATTCCACCGTTGATATGATAGTTTTTTGAGTTTCCATCTTTTTGATAAATATCTAAAACCGAACTTGCTCTTCCACCAAAACGAGAAGGAATCCCACCTTTATATAACTTTAAATCTTTGATGGCATCGGGATTGAAAACCGAGAAAAACCCAAATACGTGTGAGGAATTAAATATCGTAGCTTCGTCCAAAAGTATTAAATTTTGGTCAGCGCCACCTCCTCGAACATTAAATCCAGATGCGCCTTCTCCAGCATTTGTAACACCTGGAAGCAATAAAATCGATTTCAAAACATCAACTTCACCCAAAACAACAGGCATTTTTTTTATGGTTGCTATAGAGAGTTTGTTCACACTCATCTCTGCTTTTTGGGTATTTGTCGTCTTTTTTTCGGTGATGATAACCTCTTGAAGTTCTTCACCACTTTCGGATAATGAAATATTTAAATTGATATTTTTAATTAAATCGATTGTAACTTCTTTTGTTTGAAAACCGATTGAACTTATAGTAATTCTATAATTTCCTTTTGGAATCGTAATGGAATAAAAACCGTATTCATTTGTTGTTGTGTAGGCAGGAATTGAAGTAACAGCCACATTCACTCCAATAATAGTTTCATTGCTATTTGCGGCAGAAACAACACCATTAAGTGTGACTTTTTCTTGTGAAAAACTTGAAAAGACTACTGAAAAAAGTAGCGATAATAAAGCGATAATTTTCTTTGAAATCATAGAATAGAATTGATTTGCAAAATTGATAAATTTATAAGTAAATAAACACTAATAATTTGTTAATCTATCGTTAAGATAATCCCTTTTAAATAATCTAAAGATAAATTTTAGTGGAATTTATCGAATTAAGGAAAAATGTCCTTTCAATTCTGTTCCGTCTTGAAGGATTGCTTTGTACCAATAATCGCTTGTAGGCAAAGGTTTTCCGAGTAAAGTTCCATCCCAAGTTAGGTTTGTCTTGTTCAGATAAGTAATTAATTTTCCATATCTGTCAAAAATTGCAATGGTGGTATTGTTGATAAATTGAAATCCTTCCATACTAAAAAAGTCGTTGTAGGTGTCGCCGTTTGGAGTGAAAAACTTCGGAAATACAATTAACGTAAAATCGAAGGTCGCTTTACCACAATTATTTTTTTCTCGAACATACGCTTTTTTGACACCGCCAATTGTGTTTTCAAAAACATTGGAATTCTGATAATTTATTCCGTCTAAAGAATATTCAAAATCGCCTGAAATAGCTGTTATTATGGTTACTTGCCTGTCGTCAATTACTACGTTTGTAATAATTGGAATTAGTTTTTCAGTAACAACTATTGTTTTTAAATTAGTGCATCCATTCGTACTTGTAACGGTAACTGTGAAGGTTCCTGGATTGGAAACACTGATACTTTTTGAGGTTTCGGTGGTTGACCAATAATAGGTTACATTATTAATTCCAGCATCTAAAAGAACTGATTTTGTTTCGCATAAAATAGCAGTTTCGTTTTGAATAATTGCAGGAATTGGATTCAAGGTGAGTTGAACGGCGGTTCGATTTATATTCACGCAGGTACTTAATGTGTAGGATTCTGCATAGAAAATTCCAGCATTTGAGGGCGTGAAAGCCACAGAATTGCTTTGTAATAACGTTCCACCTGTTGCGGCAGAGTACCAATTTACACTTTCAGAACCCATTGTGGTTACAGATAATGCAGAGATTGGGTCGTTTTCACAAATTGATTTATCGCCGTTACTTAAAGGTGCTAGAGGTTTTGGTTTGACTATAATACTAAAAATTTCTGAAATTGTCGAACAGAATATATTGTTTAAATTAGCAACGTCTTGTGCTACTTTTACACGATAATAGTGGGATGTGATTATGTTTGGAGTGTCATAATTGTTGGAATTTTCACCAATAATATCATTCCAAATTACATTATCTAAACTCTCTTGCCATTGAAACACATTCGGCGTTATTCCGGAGCTATTGACTTGTAAATTTATATTTATGGGTGTAACATCTTCGCAAACAGTATAGGTGTTTCCTGTAATTCCTGTAGACCCAATTGTTGTGAAATCGCCACAAGAACGAAACATAATATCGTCAATAGCAAGATCGTTTCCGCATCCGCCAATACCGTTATTTCTCATTTTTAGAACAACAGAAGTTTGACCGATTCCAGTTGTAAAAACCAAGCCATATTGTGTCCAAATTGCCGATGAAGTAGGATTAATATTGCCTGTATTTCCTGATTGTAAAAGGATAGTTTCTGTTGAATCCCAAATTTCAAAAGTTACATTTATAGGAATACTATTTCCAGAGCAAGCTGTTGAAGTTGAATTTGATACATTCATTAACCAAGATGAAAATTCAAAAGTGGTATTTACGCACAATCCAGAAACCACTCTTTTGTAAAACTCACTTGGCGTGAAACTTGCATTTATAATTAACGATTTTCCGTTTGTTCCATTCGGTTGATTATCGGGAGTGTGATCGGGTGAATTGTGCCAAGAACCGTATTGATTGGTTCTGTAATATAATGTATAAAGTCCGTCATCAGGGGTTCCCGCAATAAAAGTATAGGAAGTTACGCCTGTTGGTAATGCGGGTCCATAATCTGTTCCGCTTCCGAAATCTTCTGTGAAAATGGGAATACCTTTACTGCCATTACAAAAGCCTAACTGACCAAAACTTTGGAAAGATGAGAATATTAATAGTAGTAAAAAGGTTACTTTTTTCAATTTAAATTTTAATGATAAAAAAAAACTGTCAATCGGTTGGATAACAGTTTTTTAAAAAATAATTTTTTATAGGTTATGCTAATTTCTTCTCTAAATTCTCTTGAATAGCCGCTAAGAAACCTTCAGTTGTTAAATAATTGTCGGAAGTAATTTTATCTTCATAGATTAAAACAGCCAAATCTTTGGTCATTTTTCCACTTTCGACAGTGTCTATACAAACCTTTTCTAAAGTGTGGCAAAAATCTATTAACGCTTGATTTTCATCTAATTTACCTCTGTGTTCTAAACCTCTTGTCCAAGCAAAAATACTTGCAATTGGGTTTGTAGAAGTAGCTATTCCTTTTTGGTGTTCTCTGTAATGACGTGTTACGGTTCCGTGTGCTGCTTCAGCTTCAACAGTCTTTCCATCAGGAGTTACCAATACAGAAGTCATTAATCCTAACGAACCAAATCCTTGTGCAACGGTGTCCGACTGAACATCGCCATCGTAGTTTTTGCAAGCCCAAACAAATCCACCACTCCATTTCATTGCAGAAGCCACCATATCGTCAATCAATCGATGCTCATAGGTAATTCCTTCTTTTTCAAATTCTGTTTTGTAATTTGCTTGATACACTTCTTCGAAAATATCTTTGAAACGACCATCATAAGCTTTCAAAATGGTGTTTTTTGTAGAAAGATACAACGGCCATTTTTTTGTCAATGCCATTTGGAAAGAAGAATGTGCAAATCCGAAGATACTTTCGTCTGTGTTGTACATTGCCATTGCAACGCCATCACCTTCAAAATCATAAACTTCCCATGTTTGGGTTTCGCCTTCTTCAGGAACGAAAGTCATTGTTAGTTTTCCTTTTCCTTTGATAACGGTGTCTGTAGCTTTATATTGATCTCCAAATGCGTGACGACCGATAACGATAGGTTTTGTCCAACCTTGTACGTATCTTGGTACGTTCTTCATGATAATTGGTTCACGGAAAACGGTTCCGCCAACAATATTTCTGATGGTTCCATTTGGTGATTTCCACATTTTTGAAAGGTTAAATTCTTTCACGCGGTCTTCGTCAGGAGTAATTGTGGCACATTTAATACCAACATTGAATTTTTTTATCGCTTCTGCAGAGTCAATTGTAATTTGATCTTTAGTAGCTTCTCGGCTTTCAATTCCTAAATCGTAATATTTAATGTCTAATTCTAAATAAGGAAGAATTAGTTTTTCTTTAATAAAAGTCCAGATAATTCGTGTCATTTCATCTCCATCCAATTCTACTACTGGATTGACTACTTTAATTTTTACCATTTTTATGTAATTTTAGTTTTAAAATTTGAGTCTGCAAATATAATACATTCGACAAGAAATGAAATTATATAAACAACTATAACGATTGATTTGTTAATTTCTTAAAAAAAGACACTTAAATTGCTGAAAGTGTAAATTTAGCATTGTTTTTTATAAAAAAAGCCCCAACAGTGTTGAGACTTTTATAATAAAAAGACATTTGACTATCTTCTTTTATCTTTAATTTTTGCTTTTTTACCAGTAAGCTCTCTGAAGTAATATATACGAGCTCTACGAACAGAACCTTTTTTGTTGATTTCAACTTTTTGTAAAGCTGGCAAGTTTACTGGGAAGATACGCTCAACTCCAATTGCACCTGACATTTTACGTATAGTAAAAGTTTCTGTGTTTCCAGAACCTCTTCTTTGAATAACAACTCCTTTAAAAAACTGAGTTCTTGTTTTTTCACCCTCTTTAATTTCGTAATAAACTGTGATAGTGTCTCCAGCTCCGAATTCAGGGAATTCTTTTTTTGTTACAAATTCGTCTTTAACGAATTTCATTAAATCTGCCATGATAATTTTTTTAATTATGGTTTTAAATCTAAGCAACATTCGCGGATTTCGCCAGAGGTTGGTCAAATGTGGGTGCAAAAGTAAAAAATAATTATTAATTATGAGTTATAAATTATGAATTATTTACTCATTACCTTTTCATTTAAAATATTACAATTTTTAACCAGTCTGCGGAGTTCCCCCTTTGGGGGTTAGGGGGCTTCTTCAAGCAAATCCGGCCTTCTGTTTTTAGTATGTTCATACGCCATATCTTCTCGCCATTTGTCAATTTTAGCAAAATTTCCACTCGTTAAAACTTCTGGAACTTTCCATCCTTTATAATCTGCGGGGCGAGTATATATAGGTCCCGATAATAATCCGTCTTGAAAACTATCTGTTAAAGCAGAAGTTTCGTCGCTCAAAACACCTGGAATTAATCGAATTAACGCATCTGATAAAACCAAAGCGCCTAATTCGCCTCCCGACAAAACGTAATCACCAATTGAAATTTCCTTCGTGATAAAATGATCGCGAACCCTTTGATCAACTCCTTTATAATGTCCGCAAAGAATAATGATATTTTTATACATGGACATAGTATTGGCCATTTTTTGGTTCAAAGTTTCTCCATCAGGTGACATATAAATGATTTCGTCGTAACTTCTTTCGCTTTTCAAATGCGTGATGCAATCATCAATAGGTTGTATGTTCATCACCATTCCTGCTCCACCTCCAAAGGGATAATCATCAACAGATTTCTGTTTGTTGGTCGTAAAGTCGCGTAAATTGTGAAAATGAACTTCAACAATCCCCTTATCTATAGCACGTTTCATAATTGAAGCTTCGAAAGGACTTCGAAGTAATTCAGGTAAAAGTGTAATAATGTCTATTCTCATATATAATTAGGTACAATAATGCAAATGTACAATGTTTTTATAGGTTTTATAATTGTGCTCAATTATTTTTATGCAGCAATTTATTTAATTTTATAATATTACATTACATTCTATCGATAGACCAAATTAATTCTTTTTCAATTTTAGTAGTATTTTTTTTATTAAATTTTGAATCTAACATTATTGATTATCTTAAGAATAGTTTGATCACAGGCAAATTTGCTGCATAATTCACTGTTTGATATTTAAAATAAGTTTGAATATCATAATAACCGTGCTAATTTGTTACAAATCATAAATAGCATAAAATAAATAACTAACCTGCAAATTTTCAAATAGAAGAATAATCTATTTTATTTCGTAAATTTGCATCAAATTAAAAAACAACAAAATGGAAAATGGGATATACGCTAAATTCAACACCTCAAAAGGTGTTATATTAGTAAAATTAACACACGATTTAACGCCAGGAACAGTTGGAAACTTCGTAGGATTGGCAGAGGGTAACTTAGAAAATAAAGTTAAACCACAAGGAAATAAATACTATGACGGATTAAAATTTCATAGAGTAATTCCAGATTTCATGATTCAAGGTGGATGTCCTCAAGGAACTGGAACAGGTGGTCCTGGGTATAGTTTTGAAGATGAATTTCATCCAACACTAAAACATGATCGCCCAGGAATATTATCTATGGCGAATTCTGGACCTGCAAGTAATGGTTCTCAATTTTTTATTACTCATATTCCAACAGATTGGCTAGACAACAAACATACTGTTTTTGGACATGTCGTTGAAGGACAAGATATTGTTGATGCAGTTGCTCAAGGTGATTTTTTAGATACTTTAGAAATTATTAGAGTAGGTGAGGATGCTCAAAAATGGAATGCAATTGAAGCTTTTATCACTTTTAAAGGAGCGCGTAACCAACGTGATGCAGCAATTAGAGCAGAAGCAGAAGCAAAAATGGAAACATTAGCTGCTGGTTTCGAAAAAACAGAAAGTGGTTTACGTTACCAATTCATCCAAAGAGGAAACGGTAAAAAAGCAGCAAACGGAAAAACAGTTTCGGTTCATTATACTGGTCAATTAGAAGACGGAAAAGTTTTTGACAGTTCGTATCCTCGAAAAAAACCAATTGAATTTCCTTTAGGACAAGGAAATGTAATTGAAGGTTGGGACGAAGGAATTGCTTTATTACAGGTTGGTGATAAAGCACGTTTTGTTATTCCAGCTCATTTAGGATATGGAAGTCGAGGTGCAGGAGGCGCAATTCCACCAAATGCAACCTTAATTTTCGATGTTGAATTAATGGACGTTAAATAAGTCTTTATTTATATAAAAAAATAGTAATCCCAATAGCTTCAGTTATTGGGATTTTATATTTACGAATATCTTAAAATTGTGACTATTATGAATAACTCTGAAATAACTTGGAACGATTTCGAAAAAATAGAAATGCGTGTTGGTACAATCCTCTCGGTTAATGATTTTCCAGAAGCCAATAAACCAGCATTTCAACTTACCATCGATTTTGGTACTATTATAGGAATTAGAAAATCATCGGCTCAAATTACAAAACGGTATGAAAAATCTGATTTAGTAAACCGCCAAATCGTTGCTGTTGTCAATTTCCCTAAAAAACAAATTGGTAAATTTATAAGCGAATGTCTCGTTCTTGGAGCAATCGGAAACGAAGGCGAAGTAATTCTTTTATCGCCAGATTTTAAAGTTGAAAACGGTCTTAAAATTGCTTAAACGCGGGTTTATTTCAAAAAAAAAGTTCAAAAACCGTATGGCTTTTGAACTTTAAAATTTTCCTTTTAAGCTATTTCAATACATATTAAATATCATCAAAATCAATATCGGTGAAACTTGATGTATTTGGCAATTCTCCATCTTCAGTTTTTTCAGCTTGTTCTTTTTTAAAATCCTTTTGATGTCTTTCAGAAATAACTTCTTCGCCTTTGTGATTTAATACATACGAAGTCATATCTTCTAATATTTCTGCAAAAGCCGTAAAATCTTCTTTATATAAATAAATTTTATGTTTTTTGAAGTGAAATGAACCGTCTTCTTCTGTAAATTTTTTACTTTCTGTAATTGTAATGTAATAATCATCGGCTTTTGTAGCTCTCACATCAAAGAAATACGTTCTTCTTCCTGCTCTCAAAACTTTAGAAAAGATTTCCTCTTTTTCTAACATATCATTTTCTCTCATAATCGATTTTAAGTTTAATTACAATTCAAAAATCATAAAAAAAGGATTATAAAACAACAATTATGACAAATCTTTTTCAGAAAGTTGTTTCAAATACAATTCCTTATAATAACCATCTAGGTTTACTAATTGATTATGAGAACCTTGTTGGATAATTTCGCCATCTTCAATAATGATGATAGTATCTGCATTTTTAGCGGATGAAACCCGATTACTAACAATTATGGTAGTTTTATTTTTGCAATATTCTAATAAATTTGTCAAAATTGTTTCTTCAGTTTCTGTATCTACAGCTGACAAACAATCGTCGAGCAATAGAATTTCCGGATTTTTTATTAAAGCTCTCGCAATGGAAACCCGTTGTTTTTGACCTCCAGAAAGTGTGATTCCACGTTCTCCTAAAACAGTTTCATACTTTTTTGTGAAGTTGATAATATTGTCGTGAACCGAGGCTTTTATTGCAGCAGCAACAACTTCTTCATCTGTTGCGTCTTCTTTTCCAAATTTGATATTGTTTTTTATCTTGTCAGAAAACAAAAATGCATCTTGTGGTACAATTCCAATATTATTTCTTAAATTAAATAAATGTACTTCTTTAATTGGTATTCCATCAATTAAAATAGTTCCATCGGTAGCATCATACAACCGACTAATTAATGTTAGAACACTCGATTTTCCAGAACCTGTTTTTCCAAGAATCGCCAAAGTTTCTCCCTTTTTTACAGTAAATGATACGTTATTAAGTGCTTTTATATTGGTGTCATCGTATATAAAAGTCACATTTTGAAATGCAATTTCTCCTTTTATAATAGAATGGTTTTCTGAATTATTTCTGATTTCTGGGACAATTTTCAAAAATTCATTGATACGTTTTTGCGAAGCTTCGGCCTCTTGAACCATCGAAGAAATCCAACCTAACGAAGCGACTGGCCAAGTTAGCATATTTACATAAAGTATAAATTCGGCAATTATACCAATGCTTTTTATACTTCCATTGATGTATAACATTCCACCAAAATAGATCACAACCAAATTGCTTACGCCAATTAGCGCCAACATTAATGGACCAAAAAGCGATTGCACTTTTGCCAAACTCAAGCTTTTTTCTTTGCTTTCCAATGACAAATTATTAAGATTTTCTTGATGTAAATTTTCTAATGAATAGGCTTTTATCACTCGAATTCCCGAAAATATTTCTTGTGTGAAACTTGATATTTTTGATAAATATTGTTGAAAAATCGTACTTCTTTTATTGATTTGTTTGCTTAATCTGAAAATTGCATACGATAAAATCGGCAAGGGAAGCAATGTATATAATGTTAATATTGGGGAAACATTGTACATATATATAATTACAATTGTAAAACGGATGAAAGTATTTATTGTGTACATCACTGCGGGGCCAACATACATTCGGACTTTCCCAACATCTTCGCTAATTCGATTCATTAAATCGCCTGTTCTATTTTGTTTGTAGAAACTTTGAGATAAATTTTCATATTGTCTAAACACTTCATTTTTAAGGTCAAATTCGATGTGGCGTGACATCACAATTAAAGTTTGACGCATCAAAAATGTTAAAAATCCAGCAATAAGTGTTGTCGCTATTACCAATAAAACATTATGAAACAGTTCGTTACGGATTATTGATATATCAGATGTATTTGTTTTAGAAAATCTTTCAATTGCTTCAAATGATTTACTGATTAGTTTTGGCGTAAATAATGAAAAAATCTGAGCGATAATGGTTATGAAAATACCGAGTAGAAATCGATATTTGTATTTGACAAAGTATTTATTTAGATATTGTAATTCTTTCATTTTTGTATGGAAATTTTATATTTTTATAACTTAAAATCAGAATTGATTTCAGATAAAATTCAGTTGACAAATATACGTTTTAAAAAGGAGTTTTTTCTTTAAGAATTACTTAAAGTGTAATAGAAATTCGATTTAAGAATTAAAATTTACATAAATTTATTTTAATTTTAATTGAAGAAAAGGTTTGTTTATAGGTTCTTTTTTCAAAAATAGTACTATTTTTACACCGTCAAAGATTTTCTTTAGCTAAATAATTAAATAAGTTCTTACCAAGTGTTAAATAGAAGACATATCCGTGTGAAAGTGATGCAATCGATATATGCGATGCACCAAAATGGTTCAGATAGTATTGAGAAAGAAGAAA
>Ga0209107_10000578_pt1 | contig 21174 bp, 25 predicted proteins | sample LakErihyJuly2011_2_FD_187460 | JGI IMG/M metagenome (GOLD analysis project Ga0209107, IMG submission 187460) | Freshwater microbial communities from dead zone in Lake Erie, Canada - CCB hypolimnion July 2011 (SPAdes) (version 2) | ecosystem: Environmental > Aquatic > Freshwater > Lentic >...
GAGGAGAAGGCCGATGCGAAGGCCGCCGAGAAGAAGAAGGCGCCGGCCAAGTGAGCGGCGCCAAGGTCTACTCCTGGAACGTCAACGGCGTCCGCTCGGCCTTGGGCAAGGGGTTGGCGGACTTCGTCGCGGCTGCCGCGCCCGACGTTCTCTGCCTGCAGGAGACGAAGTGCGAGACCGCCACGGCGCGCGAGCTCGGCCTGGCGTTCCCGCACCAGGCTTGGCATGAAGCCGAAAAGAAGGGCTACTCCGGGACGGCCATCCTCTCCAAGGTCGCGCCGCTTTCCGTCGCCACCGACTTCCCGGGCGACCATCCGGCCGAGGGTCGCGTGGTCACCGCTGAGTTCAACGGCCTCTTCGTCGTCAGCGCCTACGTCCCGAACTCGCAGCGCGAGCTCGAGCGGCTGGATTACCGCCTGAAGTGGGACGCCGATTTCCGCAAGTACCTCGCCCGGCTGGCCAAGCGCAAACCGGTCGTCGTCTGCGGTGACCTCAACGTCGCCCACGCCGAGATCGACCTCGCGAACCCGGCCACGAACCGCCGCAACGCCGGCTTCACCGACGAGGAGCGCGCCTCCTTCGGCACACTGCTCGTCGACCACGGTTTCACCGACACCTTCCGGGCGCAGCACCCGACGCTCGCCCAACGCTACAGCTGGTGGTCCTACCGGCCCGGTATCCGTGCCCGCAACATCGGGTGGCGCCTCGATTATTGCCTGACGTCGGACGGTCTGGCGTACGACCAGCCGGAGATCCACGACCAGGTCAAAGGGTCGGATCACTGCCCGGTGTCGGTGCGCGTGCGCGCCGAGCTCTGAGCAGCCGGCGGAGCAGGCTCACGACCAGGTGGCCGAGCGTAGCCCCCGCGACGATGAGCACGCCCACCGGGGGACCCCAGACTTCCAGCGGCGTGTCCAGGAAGACGTTTGCCGAACCGTTCGCGACCCCCGCGTAGCGGACCGCGATCGTTTGGCGCACCCGCAGTTCGGCCAGCAGCGGCGAGACCGTCCCCGTCAGGCGTTCCCCGGCGGGCGTGGTCCAGGCCACGGCATAGGAGGACCGGTCGTCGTCCTCGGCGCCGCGCATGACGCGGGTGACTTCCGCCGTGGCGACCGGGTGGCCCCATTGCGCTTCCACGCTGAGCGGCAGCATGTAGGCGAGCACCGCGCCGGCGACCGCCAGCCCGAACGCCACGAAGCCGAGCGCCCATCTGAGCCGCACCGGGTCGTCCGGCGGCGCGGGCGCCTCCGCGGGCGGGATGAACGGCTCGGCGCCCATCCTTCAGTGGTGATCCTTGCCCATCAGGTGGCGGACCCAGGGTACCAGCGCGAGCAGCACGAGGGCCATGAGCCCGACGACGATCGCCTGGTCGCGGAAGAAGTTCGCCAGCTCGACCGGGTCCTTGGGCGAGAAGCCCGCCGAGAGCGTCCCGGAGAGTTTATTGCCCAGCGCGGTGGCCATGAACCATACGCCCAGGACGAGCCCCGTGAGGCGCTCGGGCGCCAGCTTGCTCATCGTGCTGAGCCCGACCGGGCTGAGGCACATCTCGCCGAGCGTCTGCAGGAAGTAGACGCCGATCAGCCACCACGGGCTCACCTTGCCGGCGACGATGCCCTGGGCGGCGGGCACCATCAGCGCGAACGAGAGCCCGAGGAAGAGCAGGCCGAACGTGAACTTCAGCGCGACCGATGGCTGGCGCGTCCCGAGCGCGACCCAGAGCCACGCGAAGACCGGCGCCAGGGCGATCACGAAGAGCGCGTTGACCGACTGGAACCATGAAGACGGGAAGGCCTGGCCGAGCAGTTCGGTGCGGGTGAGCTCGTCCGCGAACAAGGTCAGCGTCGTACCCGCCTGCTCGAAGACCGCCCAGAAGAGCACGGCCGCGATGAAGAACACGCCGATGGCCGCGATCCGCTTGCTGTCGTCGTCTTTCCGCAGGAGGCCGAAGTAGAGCACCACCAGTAAGGGGAGTCCGTAGATGGCGTAGCCTAGCCAGGCGTAGGGTATGGAGAGCCAGATTGGTGAGAGCGAGAGGTCGAGGAAGGGGACCTGGAAGGAGTCGGTCCGGTCCAGCTGCATCATCAGCGTGAGCAGCACGGCCGTGCCGAGCGTCACGAGCGCGAGCCGTTTCCACGGGCGCCGATGGTCGGCGGCCGGCGCGTCGCCGACGTGGCGGACCCAATTCAGGCGGCGGACGTAGACCCACATGCCGAGCGTCATGCCGATGCCGGCGGCGCCGAAGCCCCAGTGCCAGGAATGCCGAGGGTCCAGCCCCCAGCCGACCAGGATCTGCTTGAAGCCTTCGTCCTGCGCGAGGTAGCCGGTCACGAGCGGGGCGGCGAACGCGCCGATGTTGATGCCCATGTAGAACAGCGAGAACCCGGCGTCGCGCCGGGTGTCGCCGCGGCGGTAGAGCCCGCCGACGAGTGTGCTGATGCTGGGCTTGAGCAGGCCGGTGCCGACCGCGATCAGGATCAGGCCCGCGTAGAAGGTCGGGACGGAGTCGAACGCGAGCGCGTAGTGGCCGGCGGTGATGATGAAGCCGCCGATGAGCACGGCCCGGCGGGCCCCGATGAAGTTGTCGGCGATGAACCCGCCCAGGATGCAGAGCATGTAGCTCGACATCACGTAGTTGCCGTAGACCGCCGCGGCGTGCGGCTGCGCGAAGCCCAACCCGCCGGACGCCACCGGGGCGATCATGAAGAGCATGAGGAGCGCTCTCATCCCGTAGTAGGAGAAGCGTTCCCAGAGCTCGGCGAAGAAGAGGTTGCTCAGGCCCTTGGGGTGCCCGGCGATGCCACCCCCGTGGAAATCCTCCGGCACGTGGGGGGTCGGGTCGGGGATCGGGCGAGGCGTGCTCATGCGGGGAGGCCGAAAGCGTCTGGAAACAGCCTTTTCAGGCAACGACTTTGGGTGCTTTGGGCAGGTCGGCGTTGACAAGCCCTCTCCCTCCCGTAGGTTTTTGAGACTCATTCTCAATTGGCGTGACTCCCCTTTCCCAGCTCCTGCCCGGTCAATTCGGGAAACTGGCCTCGCTCAACCCCGAGCGGGCGGTCGATCAGCGATTGATGGCCTTGGGCCTCCTGCCTGGGATGAGCCTCAAACTGGTCCGCAAGGCGCCCCTGGGCGACCCGCTGGCCATCGAGTTCGGCGGCCAGGTCGTGAGTCTCCGGCTGGCCGAGGCCGAGAGCCTGATCGTGGACGTCGCCGCCGATTGTCCCATCCAACGTCCCCGTCCCACGTGAGCGAGCCTGCGACCAACCTGGCCGTCGCCCTCGTCGGCAACCCGAACACCGGCAAATCCACGTTGTTCAACGCGCTCACCGGCCTGCGTCAGCGCGTCGGCAACTACCCGGGCGTGACCGTCGCGCGCAAGTCCGGCACCTGCGACCTCGGCGATGGCCGCAAGGTCGAGCTCGTCGACCTCCCCGGGCTTTACTCGCTCGCGGCCGCGTCGCCCGACGAGCAGGTCGTGACCGACGCCTTGGCCGGCAAGATCGCCGGGGAGCGCGTCCCCGATGTCATCGTCCTGGTCGCCGACGCGACCAATCTCCTGCGCAACCTGTTCCTCGCGTCGCAGCTCGCCGAGCTCGGCCGGCCGGCCGTGCTGGTCCTCAACCAGGCCGACGTGGCCCGGGAGCAGGGGGTGCGCATCGATACGGGCCAGCTTTCCGCGCGGCTCGGTGGCATCCCCGTCGTCCTCGCCTCGGCGTGGAAGGGCGAAGGCGTGGCCGACGTCCGTCGCGCGATCGCGCGCGCGGCGGATGAGCGGCGCCTGCTACCGACCGTGGTCTGGCCGGCCAACATCGCCGCCGCCCTCGCGGAACTCACGCGCGCCGTGGCCACGGACACCGGCCGCGCCGTCTCGTCCGCCGAAGCCCAGCGCCTGCTCTTCGACACGAGCGCGACCTTGCCGGAACGTCTGGGCTGGGCCAAGGAGCTCCGTGATCCCGCCATCCGCGCCGCGCGCGAGCAGGTCCGCCGTTCCGGCTACAACCCGCTGGCTGCCGAGCCGCTCGTCCATTACGACCGTCTCCGCAAGGCGCTCGAGGGCGTGGTGACGGAAGGCGCCGGCAAGGCCGGGCGCACCGCGGCCGTCGATCGCCTGCTCCTGCACCGCGTCCTCGGGCCGATCCTCTTCCTCGGCATCATGCTCGGGATGTTCGCGTCCGTGTTCTGGCTCGCGAAGTTCCCGATGGCCTGGATCCAGGCGGGCGTGGACGCCCTCAAGGGCGTCGTCGGGCCGTCGCTCGACGCGACCCCGATGCTGCAGAGCCTCGTCACCGATGGCCTCCTCGGCGGGGTGGGGGCCTTCCTCGTCTTCCTGCCGCAGATCCTGATCCTCTTCCTGTTCGTCGGCCTGCTGGAGGACAGCGGTTACATGGCGCGCGCCGCGTTCATCATGGACCGGCTCTTCAGCTGGTGCGGCCTCAACGGCAAGAGCTTCGTCCCGATGCTTTCCGGTTTCGCGTGCGCGATCCCCGGGCTGCTCTCCACGCGGACCATCGAAGACCCCAAGGCCCGCCTCGCCACCGCCTTCGTCGTCCCGTTCATGAGCTGCTCGGCGCGCTTCCCGGTCTACGCGCTCATGTGCGCCGCGTTCATCGGTCCGCTCTACGGTCCCGGCTGGGAATCCGCCGTCATGGTCGGCATGCACTGCGTCGGGCTGCTCGTCGCCGTCCCTACCGCCTTCGTGCTCACCCGCCTCGTGCTCAAGGTGAAGCCGCAGCCCTTCGTGCTCGAGCTGCCTCGTTACCAGCTCCCCAAGCCGCGCGACGTCCTGTGGCGCATGTGGCAGAACGCGGCGGAGTTCATCTCCAAGGCTGGCACCGTGATCTTCGCGATCACCCTCGTTGTCTGGGCCCTCTCGTACTTTCCGCGCGACCCCGGCGTCGCCGACCGCGTCCGCGCGGCCGATCCCGCCGCGTCCGCCGCCGTCCTCGCCGCGCGCACGCAGGCCGCCTACGTCGAGCAGTCCTGGATGGGCCGCTTCGGCAAGGCGGTCCAGCCGGTCTTCGATCCCTGCGGCTTCGACTGGAAGATCACCGTCGGCGTCTTGGCGAGTTTCCCGGCGCGCGAGGTCATCGTCTCCACGCTCGGCGTCACCTACTCCGTCGGCGAGGGCGCCGAGGCTGACAGCGGCCGCCTGCAGCAGGCCATGCGCGACGCCAAGTGGTCCGCGGGGCCGCGCGCGGGCACGCCGATCTTCTCGCTCGCGGCCGTCCTCGCCCTGATGGTCTTCTTCGCGCTCTGCTCGCAGTGCGGCCCGACCGTCGCCACGCTCGCGCAGGAAACGGGCGGCTGGCGCTGGGCCGTCGGCTCCTTCCTCTACATGACGGCGCTCGCCTGGATCGTCGCGGCCCTCGTCTATCAGTTCGTCAGCCGGCTGGCGCCGCCCGCATGAGCCTCGACTTCGTCCTCGTGTGCGCCTTCGTCGGCGCGGCCACCGGCTGGCTCGTCCGCCGGTGGATTGGGGCGGCCCGTCGTCGCAAGGAAGGCGGCTGCGCGGGCGGTTGCGGCTGCGCGACGAAGGTCGGCAAGAAGGGGTAGGATCATGAAGGGCCAGGGCTAGGGGCAGGGCCAGGGTCAGGAGAGACGATCCAGAGCGAGCAAGAGAAGAGTGCGGAGTCGAGTACTGGTTCGATAACTGAATCGAGTAAGGAAACGAGGGTGTGGCGGGGAGAGGCGCGGACCAGCAGGGACGCTGGTCCCTGCCTGGCGCGAATGGTATTCGCGAGCGGGTGGGGGTTAGCGGATGGGGGTTGGGCGTGATGCGCCAACAGGTGCCATCGACTCAGCACTCGATGCAGCCCTCTGTACTCCGTCTCTTTCAGGTAGGGCTGACCGTCCTGGTCGGCCGGGGGATTCAGTTAGTTCGCAGCCGGGCAAGAGAGACAAGGCATGGGATCCATGAAGGGCCAGGGCTAGGGCTAGGAATGCGGTTGCTCCTCGGGGTCTCGCGCCAGCGGTGTCCTTTCTCCTGCGCAGGCCCTGCGCGTATTAAAACACCCGACGATAGCAGTCGCTTAAGCGGGGCCGTCGGGCATTCTATTAGCATGTCAATCAAATCCCGCCACACCCGTCATCGCGCCAAAGCCCCGGTCAGCCCCCGCGCGACGCGGCCGTCGGTCCGCCAGATCAACCGCGCCAAGGCCAAGCCGAAGGCGGGCAAGAAGTAAGGCAGGCCGAGAGAAGTTGGCCAGTTGATCGGTTGATCAGTTGGCCAGAAAGGGCACTGCGCCCAAAAAGAAGACCGGGAACCGGACGGGATGCTTTATCCATAAGAGGCCCAGCAACATGTCCGGTCTCTGGTTCCCCTTCGCGCCCTACCTCTCTCTTGCCAACTGGCCCACCGGTCAACGGATCAACTCGTCCGCCTTACGCCGGCTGCTGCTGGCTGAGGCAGTGCAGCGCCCCGCCTTCGATGAGCAGCACTCGGCAGTCGATGCCCACGACCTTGCGACCCGGGAAGCAGTCGGCGATGATACCCATCGCAAGCTGGTCGGAGTCCTGGCCGTAGCGTGGGACGAGGACGCCGTCGTTCACGATGAGGAAGTTCGCATGGCTCGGCGGCAGGTCGCGGCCGGCGAGGCGGATGGGCTTGGGCAGCGGGAGCTCGAGGATGTCGAGGCGCTGGCCGCGCGGCCGCAGTTCGCGCAGGCGACGCAGGTTTTCCTGCATCGGTGCGTAGTTCGGCGAAGCCCGGTCGGATTCGCTGACCGCGAGGATCGTGCGCGGCGCGATGAAGCGCGCGAGGTTGTCGATGTGCCCGTCGGTGTCGTCGTTGGCCAGGCCTTCGCCGATCCAGAGGAGCTCGTCAACCGCCAGACCGTCGCGGAGGGCGGCGTGGAACGCGGCGTCGTCGCGCCCTTCGGCCCGGTTCGGGTTGTTCTGCACGGCCTCGGTGGTGAGGAGCAGGCCGTCGCCGGAGACTTCGATGCCGCCGCCTTCGAGCTCGAACGGGTAGCTGAACTTCTTCACGCCGAGCTTGGCGGCGACCTTGCCCGGGACCAGGTTGTCGAGCGAGGCCTCGAATTTGCCGCCCCAGCCGTGGAATTCCCAGTCGGTGAGCGCGAGTTCCCGGGTCGCGGCGTTTGTCACGAAGATCGGGCCGTGGTCGCGGCACCAGACGTCGTCGGTGGCGATGTCGGTCAGCTCGATGACGGAGAGGTCGGCTTGGGCGGCCTTGAGCGCGCGTTCGGCCTCGGCGCGCAGTTTACCGGCGGCGTTGATCTTCACCGGCTGGAACCGGCTGATCGCCGCGGCGAACTCCGCGAACTTCGCGGGGATGAGGTCGTAGTGCCCGGGCCAGAGCGCGGGGTTCGACGGCCACGAGAGCCACGTGGCGGACTGGGGTTCCCATTCCGCGGGCATGCGGAATCCGAGGGAGCGAGGCGTGGCCATGCGCAAGGTCAGTCGCGCAGGCGGCGCGTCAGGTCGCCATAGGCGTCGATGCGGCGGTCGCGGAAGAACGGCCAGATGCGGCGGAACGCGCGCTGCTTCGCCAGGTCGCAGTCGGCGAGGAGCACTTCCTCCCGCTCGACCGACGCGCGGGCGACGATCTCGCCGTACGGGTCGGAGACGAAGCTCTGGCCCCAGAACTGGGTGCGGCCTTCGGTGCCGACGCGGTTGGTGGCGGCGACGTAGCAGCCGTTGGCGACGCCGTGGCCGCGCTGGACGGTTTCCCAGGCGTTGTGCTGGGCGTGGCCGAGGGCGGCCTTCTCCTCAGGGAGCCAGCCGATCGCGGTCGGGTAGAAGAGGAGGTCGGCCCCGGCGAGCGCGGTGAGGCGCGCGGCCTCGGGGTACCACTGGTCCCAGCAGATGAGGACGCCGATGTTGCCGTGCGCGGTCCGCCAGCTGCGGAAGCCGAGGTCGCCCGGCGTGAAGTAGAATTTTTCCTCGAAGCCCGGGTCCTGCGGGATGTGCATCTTGCGGTACTTGCCGAGCACGGTGCCGTCGGCGTCGATGACGGCCGCGGTGTTATGGTAGATTTCGCTGCCGCGCGCTTCGAAGAGCGGGGCGACGATGACGACGCCGAGGCGCTGGGCGACCCGGGCGAGCTCCGTCACGGACGGGCCGGTCTCGATGGGCTCGGCGAGGTCGAAGTTCGCCGGGTTTTGGGTGATGCAGAAATACTTCGTCGTGAACATCTCCTGGAGGCCGATGATCTTCGCGCCCTTGGCCGCCGCTTCCTCGATGCGGGGGATGGTCTTGCGGACGTTCGCCGCCGGGGTGTCCTCGGCGGTGAGCTGGATGAGACCGACGCGGACGGAGTCAGCCATGTGAGGTCGTCAGTAGACGAGCTTGTTGATGGGGTATTCCACGATGCCCTCGGCCCCGGCGGCCTTGAGGGTCGGGATGAATTCGCGGGCCTGGCGGGCGTCGATGATGGTCTCGACGGCGATCCACTCAGGGTTGCTCAGCGGCGAGACCGTCGGGTTGCGCAGGGCGGGCAGGGCCGCGGCGACGGACTCGAGCTTCGCCTTGGGCAGGTTGAACTTCAGGCCGACCATGTGCTGCGCGGCGAGGGCGCCCTGCAGCATGAGCACGATCTGCTCGATCTTGGCGCGCTTGGCGGGATTCGCCCACGCGGCCTTGTTCGCGACGAGGACGGTGGTGGTCTCCATGAGCTGGGCGACGATGCGGAGCTTGTTGGCCTTAATCGAAGAGCCGGTCTCGGTGATGTCGACGATGGCGTCGGCGAGCTCCGGGACCTTCACCTCGGTGGCGCCCCAGGAGAACTCGACCTCGCACTCGACGCCCTGCGCTTGGAACCAGCGACGGGTGGTCTCGACGAGTTCGGTGGCCACGCGCTTGCCGGCGAGGTCCTGCGCGGTCTTGACCGGGGAGTCCTCGGGGACGCAGAGGACCCAGCGGGATTTCTGGGCGGAGGCTCGGCTGTAGATCAGTTCGCAGACCTGGACGACGTCGGCGGCGTTCTCCTGGACCCAGTCCTGGCCGGTGAGGCCGCAGTCGAAGAAGCCATGCTCGACGTAGCGGGCGACTTCCTGGGCGCGGATGAAGCGGCCATCGAGGGTCGGGTCGTCGAAGGAGGGGCGGTACGAACGGCTGCTCTTGGCGACCGGAAAGCCGGCCTTGGCGAAGAGCTGGAGGGTGGCCTCCTCGAGGCTGCCCTTGGGTAGGCCGAGCATCAATTTCAGGGCTTCCTTACTCATAGGATAATCGAGGAAGCCCGCCCCGCCCCCGTTCGGCAAGCCTTACATTGGGGTCGGCGGGGTCCCGGGGCTCGCCGGGGGCGTTAGTTATTGACTCCCTTTCGGCGGGAAAGGACGATTTGAGCCTTCCCTACCGCCATGCAGCGCTCCCTGCTTCTACTCTCCGCTTCTTTCCTTCTCGTCGCCTGCGAAGGCCTGAAGAGCCCTTGGTCCTCTACCTCCGCCCCGGAGGGTAAGACCATCGCCACCGTCGCTTCTGCCGACCCCGCCGCCTCCGCCGGCGTCGAAGGCGCCCCGGTGACCAACGCCCGCTACTCCTGGGAAAAAGACCTTCCGGCCGGCGAAACCGCCAAGCCCGTCGTCGCCAAGGAGACCGTCATCGAGCCCCCGAAGGACGCTGGCCGGGCCCGCGTCATCTCCGTCCGCGAGGACGCCGGCCTCGTCGCCCTCGCGCGCTCTGAGAAGCCCGAGCCCAAGTCCCGCCTCCAGCTGGTCAAGGACGGCAAGGCCATCCTCGTCGAAGTCATCCGCTCCGACGACAAGATGATCGTGGTAGGCATCATCCCCAACCAGGACAAGGCCCCCAAGCTCCTCCCCGGTGATGAAGTCGGTTGCGGCGTCTTGGCGCCGGCTGCCCCGGTCGCTGAGTGATTTCGCCGGGGCGAGACAGCCCCGTGACAGAAGGACCCGCCCGCCCCATGCCGGCGGGTCTTTTCTTTGGCGGTTACCCCGGCTAGACCGCGGAAAGGGCCACTTTTCCCTCCATCGTTGACCGTGTCCGCTGGCACGGCTATTGCTCGAATTTCCTCCGTCACCATGTCCGACGTCCCTCCCGCCCGCCGCTCCGGCATCCTGCTGCGCAAGCTCCTCACCATCCTCTCCGGTTTGGTGCTCTTCGTCTTCTTGACCGGCCTCCTGGCGGTCTGGGCCCTCGGCCGGTTCTCCCCGGGTTTGGTCGATTCCGCCCTGTCCGAGGCGACCGGCGCCCACCTCACCGTCGAGGACAACGACACCAACTTGCTGGTCGGCCGGCTTTCCTATGCCGGCATCACCGTCACCAACCCGACCCGCTGGAGCGAGCGCGAGTTCCTCAAGGTCCGTCGGTTCCACCTCGACGTCGATCCTTGGTCCTTCGCTGGGACCGGCACCCAGAAGGTCCACGAGGCCGAACTCGACATCGACCGCGTCGTCCTGACGGGTAAGTCGGACAAGTTGCTCGAGCTCCTCGGCGACAATAACGCCCTCGATATCTCAAAGGCCCTCAACGCCGAGGCGCGCGCCGCGGCCGACGCGGGACCGGCCGGGACCCCGAACGCTCCTCGGCCCTACGAAATCGGCAAGCTGCGCGTGCGCGTCGGCCACCTCACCGTGGTCGGCGGCGACGGCACGGCCCGCCGCCGCGTGCTGCTCGACCAGGACATCAACTTCGTCTTCGAGGCCCGCGACGTCACCGACCGTAACGAGAAGGAGACGGTCCAGAAGCCGCTCCAGGCCATGCTCCAGAAGGAGCTCACGAAGGCCGCCACGATGCTGCTCTTCGACGTGGGCGCGCAGCCCCTCCGCCCGTCCGTGACCGAGAAGCTCCTCGGCGACAAATAATTTCTCCGATGTCCGACCCTACGCCCGCCCCCGACCAACCCGCCCCCGACGATCCCGCGCTCCGCCTCGCCGAGCTCGCCGGTGAGGTCGCGCGCCTCAAGGATACCTTGCTGCGCAGCCACGCGGATCAGCAGAACCAGCAGCGCCGCCATCAGCGCGAGCGCGACGACCTCCGCAAGTTCGCCGTCGCCGGCCTCGTGGAGGATCTGCTCCCCGCGCTCGACTCGCTGACGCTTGGCCTGGAGTCCGCCACCAAGCAGCCCGAGGCGAAGGCCGTCGCCGACGGGTTCCGCATGGCCGTCAACCAGCTGCGCGCGACGCTCGCCGGCCATGGTCTCGCCGAGATCAACCCGCAGGGCCAGCCGTTCGACCCATCCCGCCACGAATCCGTCGGCCAGCAGCCCAGCACCACCGTGCCCGAGGGGCAGGTCGCCCTGGTCGCCCGCCCGGGTTGGCTGCTCCACGACCGCGTGCTGCGCCCGGCCGCCGTCTTCCTTTCCGCCGGTCCCGCCCAAGCCTGAGTCCGGAGATGGCCGCCGATTACTACAGCATCCTCGGCGTCGCGAAGGGCGCGACGGCCGACGAGATCAAGAAGGCCTATCGCAAGAAGGCGATGGAGCACCACCCCGACCGCAACCCGGGCAACAAGGAGGCGGAGGAGAAGTTCAAGCAGGCCTCGCGCGCCTACGAGGTGCTGAGCGACGACGCCAAGCGCCAGCAGTACGACGCGATGGGCCACGCGGCCTTCGAGCAGGGCGGCGCCGGCGGCCCGGGACCGGGCGCGGGCGGCGGCTTCCGCGGCGGCGACCCGCGCGACATCTTCAACCAGATGTTCGGCGGCGCCGGCGGTTTCGGTGATATCTTCGGCGGAGGCGGCGAGGGCGGTCAGGACAACTCGGGCGAGGACCTGCGGGTCGACGTGCGCGTCACGCTCGAGGAGGCGGCCGAGGGCATCGAGAAGAAGATCCCCTACCGCAAGCATGTGCCGTGCGGCAAGTGCGCGGGCTCCGGCGCCGAGGCCGGCGCGAGGAAGAGCCGCTGCCCAACGTGCCACGGGCAGGGTCAGGTCATCCGCTCCCAAGGATTCTTTCAGATGCGCCAGACCTGCCCGGCCTGCGGCGGCGAGGGCGAGCGCATCGACAAGCCTTGCAAGGGTTGCTCCGGCGAAGGCCGCGTGATCGCCGACACCACCGTGACCGTGCGCATCCCGCCCGGCGTGGACACGGGCACACGCCTGCGTTCCGCCGGCAATGGCTCGGCCGGTCGCCGCGGTGCCGACGCGGGCAACCTCTACGTGGTCGTGTCCGTCCAGGAGCACGAGCTCTTCGACCGCGACGGCGACGACCTGATGGCCTCGATCCCGGTCAAGTTCACGGTGGCGACGCTCGGCGGCTCGATCGCCGTGCCCAAGCTGAAGGGCAAGACCGTCCTCAAGATCCCCGCCGGCACCCAGGGCGGCACGACGTTCCGTCTGCGCGGGGAAGGGATGCCCAACCTCCGCGGCAACGGCGCCGGCGACTTCCTCGTGCGCGTCGACATCGATGTGCCGAAAAAGCTGACGGACGAGCAGAAGGCCGCGTTGCAGGCTTACCAGCAGGCTTGCGGCGACGTGGAGGCCCCGGTCGCGGAATCCTGGCGGCAGAAGTTCAAGAAGTTCTTCCCGTAAGCGCCCTTGCCCGCCGCGGTCGCTCCCGTAAAGTCGCCCGATGCCGCGTGACCCGGGCCAGACCGACCGACTCATCCGCCGTCTCCGCTGGGACGAGCTGGATGAGGGCTGGTTGCGCGCGTTCGCAGCGCTGGCGCGCGACGAGGACGTGGCGGGCGCCGGCCTGGCGACGCGCCCCGGCGTGTCCGGCGATCCGTCCGCGGCTCTGCTCGCCGGCGCCGGCCGCGCCCGCGCCCAGATTGTGGCCCGCAAACCGATGACCATCGCGGGGCTCGGGATGATGCGCCCAATCTTCGCCGCCTACGACCAGGCCTGCGTCGGCCGGCCCCTCGTCGCGGAGGGCGCGGAGGTCGCCGCCGGCACCGCCGTGGCTGAGGTCGAAGGGCCGGCGGCCGCCCTGCTTTCCGCGGAGCGCATTCTCCTCAATTTCCTCCAGCGCCTGAGCGGCGTCGCCACGCGCACCCGTGAGCACGTGCGCGCGCTCGGGGCCTCGCCGACGTGCCTACTCGATACACGCAAGACGACCCCGGGTTTCCGAATGCTCGAGAAGTACGCGGTGGGGCAGGGGGGCGGCCATAACCATCGGCTCGGCCTGTTCGACCGCATCATGATCAAGGACAACCATGTCGCCGCCGACGGCGCCACGGCCGCCGAGCGGCTACGGGCTCTGGTCAAGCGCGCGCGCGCGGCGCGGCCCGATCTCCTGGTCGAGGTCGAGGTGGACCGTCCCGACCAGGTCGAGCCGGTACTCGCGGCCGGCGCCGATGTCATCCTGCTCGATAATTTCACGCTGCCGCAGCTGCGCGCGAACGTGCCGCTCATCCGCGGGCGCGCGTGGGTCGAGGTCAGCGGCGGCGTCGACCTGGCGACCTTGCCCGCGATCGGCGTGGTGGCGCCGGATTTCGTCTCGTGCGGCGCGCTCACGCACTCCGCCCCGTGGGTCGACCTCGGGCTCGACTGGCGCTGACATGACCGACCTCGACAGCAGCATCCTCCTGGCCTTGCTGGTCGCGGCCGACGAGCCAGTCAGCGGCGACCGCCTCGCGAAGGAGCTCGGCGTCTCGCGCGTCGCGATCTGGTCCCGCCTCGAGCGGCTGCGGGCCGCCGGGTTCACGTTCGCGGCATCGACCCGCAAGGGCTACCGGCTCAAGGGCGTTCCGCGGGCTTTGCACCCGGCCCTGCTCGATGCCCACCTCCGCCGGCTTAAGGTGACGGCGCGCGTCGACCTGCTCGCGACCGTCGACAGTACGAACTCCGAGGCCGAGCGCCGGCTCGCCGTCGGCCAGGAGGCGCCGTTTGCGGTGCTGGCGCAGGCGCAGACCGCGGGCCGCGGCCGGCTCGGTCGGCGGTGGCATAGCGGGAAGACCGGCAACCTCTACCTGTCCCTCGCGTTCCGCCCGTTCATCGACCCCGAGCGCTTGAAGCCGTTCACGCTGTGGATGGGGCTCGCCTTGTGCGCCCACCTCGAGACCGCCGTCGGCGTGAAACTCGGGCTGAAGTGGCCCAACGACCTGCTCGCCGCCGACGGGCGCAAGGTCGCGGGGATGCTGACCGAGGCTCGGCTCGACGCCGATAGCGTGCGCGAACTGGTGTTCGGCGTCGGGCTCAACATCACGGGTGCACCCAAGGATTTCCCCGCCGAGCTCCGCGCGATCGCCGGCTCCCTGGAGGTCGCCGCGGGTGTCCGCCTCGATCCCAACCGCGTCGCGGCCGAGACGATCGCCGCCTTGTTCGACGCTTGGGAAGCCTTCGTCGAGGACCGCTGGCGTCGCGAGTTCAAGACGCGCTGGGCGCGCTATGACACGCTCACCGGCCAGTCCGTGCGCATCGGGCTGCGCGGCGAGCCGCTCGCCGGCGTGGTCGACGGCATCGACGACGAGGGGTCGCTGATCCTGCGCACCGGCGGGCGCCGCCGTCAGGTCGTCGCCTCGGGCGAGGTCACGCTGCGCAAACCGTAAGCGAGCGACCTTGCCCTCCGCCGCCGCCCGGCCACCATCCGTCCCCGTGGCCCTGCTCTGCTTCGATGTCGGCAACACGCACACGCACTGGGGCGTCGTCGACGGGCGCGTCGTCCGCGCCCACGGCGAGCTGTCGACCGCGGGGCTCGACACCGCGGCGCTCGCCGCCTTGCTCCGCGCCCACCCGACCACGGGCCTCGCCCTGGCCAGCGTGGTCCCGGCGGTCACCGCGACGATCCAGCCGGTGCTCCTCGCCGCGGGCCGGCCTTTCTACCACCTGCGCCACGACAACGTCCGCGGCCTGGGTTTCGATTACCCCACGCCGGGCGAGGTCGGCCAGGACCGTCTCGCCGACTGCGTGGGCGCCCAGCTGGTCGCCGGCGCCCCGGCCATCATCGTCGGCATGGGGACCGCCACCACCGTGGACATCCTGACCGAGCGCGGTTACGCTGGCGGGATCATCGCGCCCGGGCTCGGCGTGATGACGCGTTACCTGCATGAGCGCACGGCCCTGCTGCCGTCGCTGGATCCCGCGGATCTCCTCGGCGGGCCGGCGATCGGCAAGTCCACCGTCGACGCGATGCGCGCCGGGTGCGCCCTCGGCTTCGCGGGCATGATCGGCGCCCTGCTCGACGGCGTGGTCGCCGAGCTCGTCCGCCAAGGTTCACCGGCGCCCCAGGTGATCGTCACGGGCGGCGCGGCGGTCTACCTGCCGGCCAGCTGGCGCGACCGCGTCCGTCACGAGCCGCACCTCACCTTGCTGGGCCTGGCCGAGGCCCACCGTCGTCATTACGCATGAGCCGCCCCGACCCCGCGCCGCGGCTCCGCCGCCTGGTCCCCATGCTGGCCGGCGCGGTCGCGCTCCTCGCCGCACTCCTCGCCTACGTCCTTGTCACCGGCCGCGCCCCCGCGCTCTGGCCGCTGCTCCTGGGCGACCTCCTTTTCACCGCGGTGCTCGTCTTCGCGCTCTGGCGTCTGCTGGGTCGGCGCTGAGCGCTCAGACCTTCATCATCCGGAGCAGCGCCTTGCGGCGGGTGCGGATCTCGCGGCAGCCGGCCTTGGCCAGGCGGTCGGTGGAGAACGCCTCGACCGTCAGGCTCGCCACCGCCGTGCCGAAGACCATCGCTTGGCGCAGCGTGGCGAAGTCCGTCTTCCCGGTCGCGGCGAGGTACCCGAGCAGGGCGCCCGCGAAGCTGTCGCCGGCGCCGGTGGGGTCGCGTAGCTCCGTCACGGGGAAAGCGGGCAGGGTGAAGAGGCCTTCCTCGTGGAAGAGCACGGCGCCATGTTCGCCCTTCTTGATGATGACGGTGCGGCAGCCGTGCGCGCGCAGGCGGTGGCCCGCGACGATCACGTTGGCCTCGCCGGTCAGCTTGGCGGATTCCGTGTCATTGACCACGAGCAGGTCCGCGCGGCGCATGACCTCGCCCAGGGCCTCGCGCTGCGTCTCGATCCAGATGTCGATGGTGTCGGCCAGTACGAAGCGCGGGGCGGTCAGCTGGTCCAGCACGCGTAGCTGCAGGTCGGGCCGGATGTTGCCGAGCATGACGAAGGGCGTGGCGCGGTGCGCGTCCGGCAGGAGGGGTCGGAACTGCTCGAAGACGTTCAGCTGCAGGTCCTCGGTGTCGCGGCGGTTGTAGTTCTCGTGGTAGCGCCCGCGCCAGGCGAAGGTCCGGCCGGATGGGTCGGTCGCCAGGCCGTCGAGATCGATGCCGCGCTTGGCGAGCTTGGCCCGGTCGCGGTCGCGGAAGTCGTGGCCGACGACCCCGACGATGCGGGGCGGCGCGAAGTAGCTCGCGGCGAGGCACGCGTAGGCGGCGCTGCCGCCGAGGATGCGTTCGCCGGTGGCATGCGGCGTGATGATGCTGTCGTAGGCGACGGAGCCGACGACGAGGACGGGGTCGGCGACGCGGCCAGGGATTTTGATGCGGGTGGGGGCGGTCATGCGAAAAGTTCGGGCCGGGCGGCCTGGAGCCGGTGGAGCGCGAGGAACGCCAGCGCGTGCGTGGCGGGTTCGGCGGCGGCGGCGCGCAGCGCGTCGCGCGGGTCGGTGACGAGCACCTCGAGCTCCTCGTGCTCGTCGGGCGCGGGCGGGACGCCTAGGTGCACTCCCTCGAGCAGCACGAAGTGCGCGCGATTGGACTGGATGGCGGGATTCGGCGCGACGGTGCCGAGTAGCGTGGCGCGCCCGCCGACGTAGCCAGTCTCCTCCGCGGTCTCGCGGGCCGCGGCGACGCGCGGGTCCTCGCCGGCCTCGATCACGCCGCCGGGCGGTTCGACGGAGAGCGCGCGCGTGCCGAAGCGGTGCTGCCGCACGAGCACGAGGCGACCGTCCGCGGTCACCGGCAGCGCGAGCACCCAGTCGTTGGCGCGGAGCACAAAGAAATCACCCTCCCGATGATCGAGAGGGTGATGGCAGTGTTCCTTGTAAACCCGGAAAACCCTGCAGTCGGCGTGGAGCGCTTCGTGCTGGACGAGCCAGCGGGCGGGCGCCGACATGCTTCCGCGCTTACTTGGTTTTCAGCTTCTGACCGATCTGCATCTTGTTCGCGTTGACGGTCGGATTGAGGTCCTGAATCTGCTTGAGGGAGAGGCCGACCTTGCGGGCGATGCCGCCGAGGGTGTCGCCCTTGGCGACGACGTATTCGCCGGCGCCGGCGGTGACGTTCTTGGTGCCGCCGTTGCTGGAGCTCGTGACGACGGGCTTCTTCACCGCGGCCTGGAGCTCGGTGATGGACTTCTGGATGGCGGCGTTGTCGGCGGCCATGGCGGTCTTAATCGCGCCGACTTCGCTGACGACGGCGGAGAGTTCGGTGGCGGGAGCCTTGCTCTGCAGGTCGGCCTGGACCTGGGCGGTGGCGGCCTGCGCGGTGGTGGCGGCGGCCTGGGCGGCGTCAGCGGCGGACTTGGCCTTGAGGCCAAGGACGAGGCCGGCGGCGCCGAGGGCGAATCCGACGATGCCCACGATGAGCGGGAGCTTCGATTCGGAAGAGGAGGGGGAGGAGAGGCTGTCGTTTTCCATATGGTGAGGAGTTTTTCGGGTGGGAACAGTTGGAGATTAGCGGTTTGACAGGGACGGCAACATAAAATCAGACTGTTTTTCGGGTTTCGGGCAGTATCTCAATTGGTAGAGTCCCTGCTTTGGGAGCAGGGTGTTGCAGGTTCAAGTCCTGTCTGCCCGACCACCCGTGGTGACTTTTACTCGCCTTTGACAATCAGGCGTAAGCCAAAGTCTGACCATCCTTGATCACCGTCACGTGGTTGGCCCGGTCGGGTCGGGTCGAGGCCTCCGTCCGGCCGACCACGCGGGCGGCGATGCCCAGCTCGGCGGCAAGCGCCAGCGCGGCCGGGACGTCGGCCGGGTCCAGGAAGACCTCGAGCCGGTGCCCCATGTTGTAAACCTTGTGCATTTCCTCGGGTTCCGTGCCGCTGACGCGGGCGATCTCGGCGAAGACCGGGGGGGTCGGGAAGAGGTTATCCTTGATGAAGTGGACCCCCGTCCCGAAGCGTCGGCACTTGGTCTGGCCGCCGCCGGAGCAGTGGACCATGCCGCGGACCTTGGCCACGCCGAGCGTGGCGAGGAGGCGGATGACGTAGGGGGCGTAGGTGCGGGTCGGCGACAGGAGCGCTTGGCCGACGGTCAGGGCCGAGCCGGGCAGGAGGTCGGCCAGCCGGTGCGGGCCGCAGTAGGCCAGCTCCGCGGGGGTGGCCTTGTCGAAGGTCTCGGGGTACTTCTCGGCGTAGTACTTGGAGAGCAGCTCGTGGCGGGCGCTCGTCAGGCCATTGGAGCCGATGCCGCTGTTCTCGGACGTCTCGTACGTCGCCCGGCCGAAGGAGGCCAGCCCGACGATCGCCAGGCCCGGCCCGATGCGCGCGGCGTCGACGACGGCGGCCCGGTCGAGGATGGCGGTGGCGGTGGAGTCGACGGTGAGGGTTGGGGTGAGGTCGCCGACGTCGGCGGTCTCGCCGCCGCCCGAGGCGATGCCGAAGCCTTGGTCGCGCAGCATCGCGAGGACTTCCTCGGTGCCCTCGATGAGCTCGGCGAGGATGGCGCCCGGGATCGCGCGGGCGTTGCGGTTGATGGTCGAGGAAAGGATGACGCCCTGCGTGACGCCCACGCAGAGGAGGTCGTCGATGTTCATCACGATGCTGTCCTGGGCGATACCGCGGAAGACGGAGGCGTCGCCGGTCTCCTTCCACCACAGGTAGGCGAGCAGGGCCTTGGTGCCCGAGCCGTCGGAGTGCGTGACGACGCAGCGCGCGGGGTCGCCGGTGAGCCGGTCCTCGACGATCTTGCAGAAGGCGAGGGGGAAGAGCCCGCGGTCCAGCTTGTCGACGGCGGCGTGGACGTCGCCCTTGGAGGCGGAGACCCCGCGGGCCGCGTAGCGACCGGTGTCGGAGGAGGGCTTGCTTTCGGACGCCATGACGCTTGCGTGCATACCTCCGCCCAGTCGGGTGGGTCAACGCCCTTCTCCCTCATGCGACGAATCCTCGGATCGCGACCCGCGTTGGGTCGCTGGGCGATCGGGCTGCTCGCGCTGGCCCTAGTCGCGACCGGCGTCCTGCTCTGGTCGCGCTGGCAGGAGAGCCTGCGTTGGAAGCTGGCCGAGGAACTGCGGCGGGCCTTCGCCGCGCGCGATGTCGCCGCGGTGGAGCGACTCTACGACTGGACCGACGTCGACGCCGCGACGCGCGCCCGGGTCCGCCTGGTGATCCTCCAGGAGTTCGAGCTGCCCGTGGCCGCGGTCCTCCCGCTGCGTTCGCCGCCTCCGGACCTGTCCGCCCTGACGGACTTCCGCCCGAACCTCGCGCCCATCGGCGTCATCCGTGTCATCCACGACACCCCGGACCGCCTTTCCTCGGATTTCCTCGTGGGGAACGCCGGTTTCGGCGAGCTCCGCCTCGTGAACCTGGTGCCTCTTCGGTGACCGATTCTTGACAGCCGAGCCGCTGCCCGCACGTTTTCACCTTCCTTATGGCCGACAAGAACGACAAGCGTCCCGAAAGCGTCCCCGGTAAGTTCTACGTGGATTCGCAGTGCATCGACTGCGATCTCTGCCGCGAGACCGCCCCGAAGAACTTCACCCGCCAGGACGACGGTGGCTACTCCTACGTCTTCGCCCAGCCGACCACCCCTGAGGAGGTCGAGAAGTGCCAGGAAGCCCTCGAGGGCTGCCCGGTCGACGCCATCGGCAAGGACGGCGAATAAGCGCCCAACCCCTCGCCTCCACGAGCCCCGGACCGCCGGGGCTTTTTGTTTGGTGCGGCCGCGGGCGGCGGCTAAGGTGTGCGCATGGGCGTGAAGATCACCTGCGACTACCTCGGCGACCTCCGCGTGCGCGCGACGCACGGGCCTTCGGGCGTCGAGCTCATCACCGACGCGCCGGTGGACAACCAAGGCAAAGGCGAGTCGTTCTCGCCGACCGACCTCGCCGCGACCGCGCTCGCCTCGTGCATCCTCACGATCCTCGGCATTCAGGCGCGCGGGCTCGGGCTCGATTTCCGCGGGATGCGCATCGAGGTCGAGAAGCACATGACCGCCCAGCCGCCGCGCCGCATCGCCAAACTCGACGTCGCCATCCACATGCCCGCCGGCATCGCGGAGGAGCTGCGCCCGCGCCTGATGCGCGCCGCCGAAGCTTGTCCCGTGAAGCAATCGCTGCACCCCGACACCGAGATCGTCCTGGATTGGAGCTGGGGCGGATGAAGTTCCCGCGTCACTGGGCCTTGGGGAGCGTCGGCGCCGGCCTCGCGTGGGGTTGGTCCGATGTGTCCCGCGAGGCGGCCCAAGCCGAAGCCGACCGGCGCGCCCGGAGCTTGGACGAAAGGCTCCGCGGCTCCCGTCGGCCGGACCCGCAGGACGGCTATTACCCGGGCCGCCCGATCCGCGAGGAGGTGCTCCGCGAGTTCGGCCGTTCCGGCGATGACCTCTTCGCCGCCGTGACGCGCAACGCCAGCGGCGCCGAGGTGCTCAATGCGGCGCAGATGCTCTTCGTGGACGTCGACCTGCCGACTCCGGCCGCGCCGGGCCTGTTGGCCCGTTTGTTCGGGGCCAAGCCGCCGGCGCCGGGCGCGCCTTCGCCGGCGGAGTCCGCCGCGGTCGCGCGCGCCGTGGCCTGGGCGAGCGCGCATCCCGGTTGGGGCTGGCGCATCTACCGCACGGCCGCCGGGCTGCGGCTGCTCGCGACGCACGCCTTGTTCTTTCCGGAGGACGACGTGGTCCAAGCTGCGTTCCGGCAGCTGGGCGCGGACCCGCTGTATTGCCGCCTCTGCCTGTCGCAGGAGTGTTTCCGCGCGCGGTTGACGCCCAAGCCGTGGCGCCTGGGGATCCGCGCCGAGCCGCCGCGCTGGCCTTGGGTCAACGCCGCCGCCGAGGCCGAGTGGACCACCTGGCTCGCCGCCTATCGCGCGGCGTCCGTTTCGCGCGCCACCTGCGAGCTCGTCCGCACGGTGGGCCCGACGGAGATCCACCCGGACCTGCGCGACCTCGTGGCCCTGCACGACGAGGCCTGCAAGGTCGGCAGCGGCTTGCCGCTGGCCTGAAAGTCGGCCCCAATAAAAAGCCCCCGAGGTCCGGGGGCTTCGTCGTGAGACCGGTGGTGGGCGCTTAGCCGCAACCGCAACCGGCGGAACCACAGCCACCTTGCTTCTCGGCGGCGGGCTGTTCCGTGGAGCAGCAGCCACCTTCCGAACCCTCGGAGGAACAGCAGCCGCCTTCGGAGGATTCGCCGGTCGAACAGCAGCCACCTTCGGAAGCTTCGCCGGAGCCGCAACCGCC
>Ga0209107_10000579_pt1 | contig 21172 bp, 12 predicted proteins | sample LakErihyJuly2011_2_FD_187460 | JGI IMG/M metagenome (GOLD analysis project Ga0209107, IMG submission 187460) | Freshwater microbial communities from dead zone in Lake Erie, Canada - CCB hypolimnion July 2011 (SPAdes) (version 2) | ecosystem: Environmental > Aquatic > Freshwater > Lentic >...
CTTTAGCCGCCGTAACATCCAGCTGTTCGATATTAATTACGACCCGACCAATGACGCCCAGGCACAAGTCATTGACGGCACCGGCACGGTCGCCCCTGGGTCTGTCGTTTCTGCCAACAGCCTGGATCTATTCTTCCTGGCGGACAACGGGATCAGATCCGTCAAGGCACGCCAGAATACGGTGTCTGCCTACTCGGACGACGTCGGAACCCCGATCGACACCCTGATCATTAACCAGCTTGCAACGATGACCGAAGAGCAGAAACGCTCTGCCGTTGCGATCATTGAGCCTGTCGAGGGCCGCTACTGGCTCGCCCTGGGCAATCAGGTCTACGTCTTGTCCATGTACGCAGGTAGCCAGATCTTCGCCTGGTCTCGCTATGAGCCTGGATTCAACATCCAGTGGCTACGCAACAAGGACAACCTGGTCATCGCACGCTCTGGGAATAACATCTACGCCTACGGAGGCCTTACTGGCCGTGAGTACGACAGCTGTCCTGTTACCGTTGAGCTTCCATACATGGACGCAGGTACTCCTCAGATGTACAAGCAGGGTACCGGCGTTGATCTTACCATTGACGGTCAGTGGACCCTTTCGGCAGGGTTTGACTACACCGCCCCGGAAGCCCGAGACGTGATTTGTACGGTCAACCAATCTACTTACGCCCTTGGGGCCATCCCGATGGTTGGCGTCGGCACGCACATGGGGATCAAAATGGTCAACCAGGCGCCAGGTCCGGCCAAGGTTAGCAACATCGTCGTCCACTTCCGTGAATTACACTCCAGAAGTTCGGCTGGCTGATGTACTTTCGTGAAATAAACCAAAAAGACGTGTCGTTCGTCGCAGAAAACCTGCGTTTGTCCGACAAAAGGGAGGTATTCGCCACAAGATGGACAGAAAGTGGCGATGATCTTGCGGACGCCATACTGTCGTACGGCAATTTTGGATGGATCGCCTGTGCTGACGACGGAACTCCTGTCTCGGCATTCGGTGCGGTCCCGATCTGGGACGGAGTTTGGTCGGTTTGGATGTTCGCCACTGACCGCTGGCCGGAAGTTTCGATCTCGGTGACCAGGTTCATCAAGAAGATCATGACGCCGGCCCTGGAGGAAGCTGGATACCATCGTGCCGAGTGCAAATCTCTCGCCGACAACACGACGTCTCATCGATGGCTTGAATTACTTGGTGCCTCCAAAGAGTCGGAGCTGATAAACTACGGAAAAAACGGTGAGACCTTCTACACTTTCAGCTGGATCAGACCGGTAAGTCGCACACACTCGCATCCATGTGTGCACCATCTGGAGACGGAGGAGCGGCTCAAGCCCGAGCGGACGAGCACGCACGCCAGCAACGGATCCGTGAAGGAACCGCCGCAATAGACAAGCAATTCGCAGGTTTTGACGACAACTACTTCAAGGCACGTGAAAACGCCTTCGTCAAACAGGCAACCCCGCTTCTGAACAACGCTTTCACTGGCGCAAAGGACAATTCTGAGATGGGTCTGGCCGCAAATGGCATGACCGACTCAAGCAACGCCGCCAAGGTAGCCGCAGGGCTCCAGGGTAGCTACAACTCTAAGGCCGCAGGTATCGCCAGCTCCGCAATGGACCAGGCAAACCAGCTCCGCCAGACCGTAGCCAACAACCGATCCCAGCTCATCGGACAGCTCAACGGGAGCGAAGACTCTTTCCAAGCTGGTCGAGACGCATCAAACAGGGCTACTACTCTTTCAAATAGCATCAACACTAGCATGATGCCTGGAATCATTTCCGGGTTTGCTGGAGCCTATGGCGCCGCAGAAGACGGCCGACGCTACTCCGATGGCGGCAAGGGTCGTGGCGGAGGCGGCATGTTCGGCTTCTAATCTATGTGTGAACCAATGTCATTAACGGCACTTGCGATGACAACCGCAGGAGCCGCCGCAAAGGCCCGAGGCAACCAGATTGCCAAGGGTAAGATCGGTGCGGCCAATGCCGCTGAGCGTGAACGTCAGGCCAGGCTCCAGGAGGAATCCCAGGCCGAATTAAACCGATCCAAGAGACGTGCATCTCCGGCCGAACAAGCCAAGATGCTAGCTACTGCGAACGCTAATCGATTCGCCTCCATGCGTGGTGCCATGCAAACCGATCAGATGGCTAACTTTAAGAACGCATACGGCACCGCCGACAATGTCGCCGGAGCCAACAAGGTGCGTATCGGTGACGCCAACAGCCTGGCCGTCAACAACGCCAAGAACGACTCCCTACTAGCGGCCTACGGTGACATCCAGCTCGGCAACAATATGGCCAACGATCGCTTTAACGAAAACATCAGACGCATCGGTGGTTTCGCTGGCGGATCCGCACGTGTACTGGGCGCCGAGACCGACGCCGCAACCGGCCCTAACGGCTGGTCTGACTTCGGTGATCTACTTAACGCAGGTGGCAAGATCGCCGCCGGCAAAGCTGGAGCTAAGCCCGCTTAACCACTATGGCACTCGACGAAAATGGGAATGTTAAGTCTTCCGGATGGGGTAAGGCTTTGGGCGACGTTGCTGGCTTAATTGCCGGCAACCCCAAGGCTGATGCCGAGGCGGAAAACTTTCGCACGGTCGGTGAGGCCAACAAGATCAAGCTCGAAGAGGCACGACGTGCCGCCGCTCGGGACAAGGCCCTCGACCCTGCACGTGAAACGTGGCGCAGTCTTTGGACTGAAACAGAAGTCCCTGGGCCAGCTAATGGCCCCACGGAAGTCCTTGCAGATGGTCTTGGCGTAAACCCGGCAAAGGTCAAAAAACCAGCGGCAATTCGATTTGAAGGCGAGAGAGGCTTTGTATTTGATCAAGCCAGGATCCCTGAAATTATCAGCTCTGGCACAGAGCTGTACGGTCCTGATTTTGTTACCAAAATGCATGGTTTCCTGACTAAGGCTGGACCGGCGTGGAATAAATTGACCGACGAGGAACGAAATAAAGTCACCAGGGAAGGCATTGAGTCCATCACTGGTGGCATCCCGATGAGCGAAACATCAAAGGGCAATGCCGCCAGCAACACGATGGCAATTGAAACCGGAAAGGCTAAAGCTGGCGCAAAGGTTGCAGAGATTGAAGCCAAAACGAAAGCTGATATTGATCACCGATACGGCACCCACCCTAACCCTCATACGGGCGGAATTCACATCGGGAAGGATGGAGTAATTGCTAAAATATTGGCGGCGGGCGCAACTAATCCTGAAACAAAACAGGAAGCAAAGCCAGGATCCGGGTGGTTTGCTGAGCCAGCCCCAGCCCCAGACCCTGAGGCATCGATTCCGATGTCGAATACTTCAGATCCTCATCCGACTCCAAGCACTGATACCGCAAACCTACCTCCGTTGTTTAGCGGGAACGATCTAAACCCGCCTGTCACAAAGCAGTATTCGGAAGATAAGAAAAAGGCAACGTCTGGGAAAATTGCCGAGCAGATTTCTAGCGGCGTAAAGGTTACTCGCAACCCAGACGGATCGTATTCCTTGTTGCCCCAAGAGCCGGCCAGAAGCATGAACCCTTCTGAGCAATCCAGGGCGGCGGCTAATGACATCGGACGGAACAGCCTACCTACTGGTGCGGACTTAAACAAGACCAGGGAGTTAGACGATCAGTGGGCCGCCGGCCTGGCCGCAAGATTTGGGAAAGCTGTAGCGGACGAAAAAGGGCACGCTCCTGGCCCAACCTTACTTGAACCCATCGTCAACGGTATCAATAACCTAAGGCTCGACCTTGAACGTCGTGGCGTTCCCGGAGACGAAGCACGATCAATCGCTTTTCAAATGGCTCAAAATTCGTTCCGAAAATACATGAGAACCGATTGGGACATGAAGGGCGAAAATCAAATAGAGCTAATTGGAAGCGAACAGATCAAAAAGGGTGCTGATGGTAAGGAAAAGAAGGTATTGGCCCAGGAGCCAGATGATTGGAACTGGTACAGGCCGTGGAGCTGGGATACTTCAGGGCCCAATGTTGACGGAATCAAAGCCGCAAAAATCGTTTCAGACGACGTTGCCGCTAATGAAACAAACAGGATTCCTAACATGTACATCGATAAGCCGACGTACGACAAAAATTTGCCAGACACTTTGACATCTCTTGGCGTGCATCCTGACTACCATGACAACGAAGAGCTTAAGGCGCTCGGAATTGGTCTCCTCTGGATGAAAGACGTTTACGATACCGCCCCAGGGAATGGATACAGGTTCTCAGAGACGGCCGGAGTCGGCCAGGGGCACGTCGTAAGGACTATGCGTGATCCTGCCGCCTACATGAAAGCTCTTGCTGAGCGCATTCAGCAGACCGAACAATACATCAAAGAAAACTACTAAAAACAACATGTCATCCGAAGAGATCAAGCGGCTCCTAGACTTTAGCACACTTCCTGAGGCTGATAATTCCGGAGCCCAAATCGGCGGAGGCATGGGTGGGAGCTGGCGTAGGGCTGGGCCAGAGGAGCTTGCTACGGTGGGCGACGGTGAGGACGTCATGATCATGCGTTCTGGCGGCCAGCTTAAGCGTGTAAAATACAACAAAGCCAAAAACAAATTTTTCAGCGAAAAGGAAGTAGTTGAGGCAATGACACCAGGCAATCCTAGTGGCTTGCCAGTGACGGCTGGTGGCCTTGGTGGGGCTACGATTATGCCTTACACCACGAAGAAGGTCGTCGAAGACGAGGTTGATCCTTCCTCCGTGGAGGCTTTTGCGACCGGCCCTAGCGCACTTGAGACGGCAAGAGATGCCGCTCTCCGTGCGACCCCTGGTGCTGTTGTCGGGACTGGTGCATTCATAGCTGGCATGGGCGTCGGCTCTGCGGCCGTCGGCGGTCCACAAACTCCGCTTGGGCTTGCCGTCGGCCTAACGACAGGGATTGCCTCTAGCATGGTGGCATCCGCCGCCCTGGAGTCTGTTATGACTCACGGATTCAAGGTCACCGAAAGCGAACAAGAGCAGATCGGAAGAATGCTTAACCCCACGGCGGCGGCAATTGGTGACTTTGCGCCAACGCTACTTATGTTCCGCCCGTCGGGAAGCGTCCTTAAAGCGGCCGCAGGGATAGAGGTAGCCGGCCTAAGCCAGAAAGCCGCTCTTGGTGTCGTCGCTAAAGGTGGCCTATTAAACATCGGGATCGCCCAGGCAAGTGCGACGGCTGACGCAATGGTATATGGCAATCGCCAAGATCCTAACCTTTCAAACCTGGACGCAATGGGGCGGTCACTCGCATTTGGCGACGTCAACCAAGAGATGGGCGGCGGTCTCGGCAATATCGGTGATCGCCTTGCTCACGCTGGCAAGGAGCTGGCAATCGGTGGTCTTGCCCTTCACAAGCCATGGGCACTAGGGAAGCCTTTCCACAACGCAGTGCATGGCCGTGACCAGCAGGTCAAGTACAGCGGCTCCCACACCGAAGACGCCCTGGCTCAACAGCGACTAAATCTTCAGACTAACCAACAGCGTGCAAGGGCGATCATCACGGAGCAAGCCAAGAAGGACGCAGAGTTTGCCGAGCAGGTCAAAGACGTGCCGCTTACCGAAACTGAAAAGACGGGCGTAGATCAGATCAAGAAGGCCCTTTCTGACGCCTTTGCGAGAAAGGCTATCAGCAAGGAGACTCACGACGAGGCCCAGCGAATCGCAGATACGCTTGGCTCTGAAATGTTGGAAAACATCCAGCTCCGGCAGATCGGAGGCAAGGGAAAGCGTGCGACCGTCGAGGGTGAGGCATTTGAAGCTCCGATCATCGACAAGGATGGCAAAGCCACTGAGAACTTCACGAATGCAGTCCTTATTTACGCCAAGGCAATCGAACGTGGTAACTTCACGACTACGCTTACGCATGAAATTGCACACCCTCTCTTTGACAGCTTGCGTCCTGAGGTTCGCAAAAAGATTCTTCGTGACCTCGTAAGAGAGCGTGAGAAGTCGAGAAAGTCGGACCGTGTTTTTGACGAAGTCCTCAAGTTCTTTGACGCAAAGAACGACGCAGACTGGCTTAATGTCGCAGAAAGGAAATTCAGCGTAGTGGATCAGCGTGCTCTCGTTGAGCACCTCCGGAAGAGCGGCCTAAAAGATTCTGAAATCCAAGACGGGTTCGACCGTCTTTTTGTAACGAACCAAAAAGATGGATCTATCAGGCTTAGGAATGAGCTCGCAGGTGAAGACGGCAAAATTTCACGCCGACTCTGGAGCGCACGTGAGTTCCTCTCGGTTGAGTTTGCACGCTTGATCAAAAATCGTGGCAAGTACGACAGCCAGTGGGGCATCACGGACAAGAGTCTTACCAACTTCCTCACTGTGGTCCTTCAGACCATGAAGAGGGCCCTGCTCAGGGACACCAGGTTTAGCTCTGCTACCGACGACATCCTTGATCATATCGCAAGCGGAAGCCTAAAGGAAATTATGCCCGTTGAAAACAAGGGCGTAATCCCCGAGCGTGCATCTGACCCTGCAAGACAGGCCAAGGTTGATGCCGATGTCGGCTCTAAGCCTATCGACCCAGAGTCGGTAACCAAGAAGATCGGCGATATCCTTTCTTCCGACGAGTTCAAGGCCAAGGCCGAGAAGCAACTCCAGGAGCGACGCCTAAAGGAGCTCACCGAGGAGCCGAAGTCCGGTCCGTTCACACCAAAGGACGAAGAAGAAACCCCTGGAAGGATTGCCGCACTCTTTGGCTCCGAGGGCTGGCTCCGTGAGCAGACAAAAAGTGGCATGCCAACAGAGGCCGCAGAAGGGCTTAACTACGATGCCGCAGACAGGGATCTTGCCAGGAGAAATCTTAGCGAAGGCGACGCAGAACCCTCCCTTCCAGAAACCTCCAAGGAGGCCCTTAAGAAGCTTGGCATCAAGAACACCGTCATCGGCAACGTGGTCCGCCACTCGAAGATCGGATCTATTCGCTCCGAGTTCGACAAGGCCAGCACGGCCGGCGAGGTCGCACACATTTTCCGCAACACGTCACAGGCCACCCAGGAGAGCATCCAGGTCCTAGTGACGGACAAGGACGGCAATCCGCTTGAGATCTACCGCCACACGCTGAGCGAGCCGGGCTCCTCGACGTTGTTGCCTTCGGTCATGATTTCCCAGGCCCTGTCGGTCAAGGGAGCCAAGAAGGTGTGGGTATCCCATAACCACCCGTCAATGACGCCTCAGTTCTCTGGATCTGACCTTGGCACCGAGATGAACATCAAGACGATGTTCAAGGGCACCGGCCTTACCCTGGAAGGCTTCCTGGCTATTGCCGGCGATAAGTACGCATTTATCGGCAAGGAAAGCAAAGGACGTGACCTTGATCGCCAGGACATCCCTGGTAGCCGATTCCCTGCCACCGGCCGGGAGATCCCAATCATCGAGCGCCGATTCACCCTGCCACGTGGTGAAGACACCGACGTCGTATCAACGACAAAGGGCGACACTGACGTCAACCAGCGTATGCTTGTCCAGGAGCTCCTCGGCGGTAAGCCTGGCGTGATCTTCCTGGATCGAAACGACCGTGCCGTTGGGCACCAGGAGGTCACCGCTGAGCAGATGGCCAAGCTTGGAACCGCCGGGGCTCGCAATCTCCTTGCTGGGTTCTCTCGATCTGGAGGCACCTCTATCGTGGTCCACGTTGGCGGCGATACTGTCGCCGACGCCCTTCAGATCCAGGCCGGCGAAAACGTCGCCAACCTGGGCGCCTCTGTCCGTGGAAACGGAAAGGGCTTCATCAAGAACATCATCGGAACCAACCCCCTTGTCCGCACGCTCGACTCCAAGGGGAGTCGTGTGGCTGGGTTCAAGTCCGAAGGTGACGCCACCGCATTTGACCGTGGAGAGCCCGAAACCCGTGTCGGCGTAGGGGCTATTAAGCCTCTCCACGCCGCCCCTAAGAGCAACTTCCCCATCATGGCGGACAAGCTCAAGGACTTTGGCTTTGAGTCGGGATATCTGAATCAGTTCTCTGAGCACGCCATCGTTGGCCAGCTCAAGACTGGTGTCACCCAGGTCCGCACGGCCGGTGACGTTGCCGCCCTTATCCACGACTACTCCAGCACCCTGGCCCAGGGCCAGACGATGATCCTGATCATCGGTGCCGACGGTAAGCCGATCCAGGTAGGTCTTCACATGGTGGATTCCAGCATGAACGTAGAGGACAAGGTCGTCATCAAGCCCATGTGGGGCGTCCTGGCTGGCCAGGCGGTGTCAACCCCTGGGGCAAAGGAGGCCTGGATGGTCCGCATCAATAATGACGTCATTCCCGGCGAGGTAGACGCATCCGTCCAGAATGAGATCGCCCTTAAAAACCTTCTAGAAGGGTCTGGCATCAACTACCGTGGCCTGGTCGCTGTCGCCGGCCGTCAGTACCGCTCGATCGAGTACACGCCTGGCGTCCAGAATAAGAACGGCGGACACAATCAGTTCGATAGCACCAACGTGGATTGGATGCCGATCGATGTCCGCCCTGCTACTGGCACCATCCCCCTTACCGAGCGACGCTACTCGACCCGTAGCCAGATCCCTTACGATACAGGCGTAACGGCGCCAGACCGTCCCATCGGAGCTGAAGATGCCGGCTGGAACCGTAGCGAAAATGCGTCGGCAAAGCGTCTTCGTGAGCACCTGGGTGGAGATCCTGGCGTGGTCTTCAAGACCAGCTCGGGCAAGATCGTCGGCACTGTCCACCTTACCCTGGACGAGATGGCCAACATCCGTAACTCGCCCGCACAAAAGACCCTCCTGGCCATGATGGACCGGGCCGGCGTCAACTGGGGCATGGTCAGCGTTGGTGACGCCCCTAATGACCCTGCGGCCGCACGTGCTACATCCAATATCAATGCCTTCCTGAAGCAGATGGGCCTTAAGGTTACCGACACCTTCCACAACAACCTGGGTGTCGTCCCTGGTGATCCTGTCGGAACGTCCGAGTACCGCTGGCAGTCGGAAGGGGATGCGGAAGCTCCGGCCTGGAGGCAGTCCGAACCGAAGGATGCCGGAAGATATGACGAGCGTGCCCGTCCGACTCCTTACGCTAATTTTACGAATGCAATGGTAGAAAAGCTCGGCCTAAAGGTTGGGAAAATTGAAATGACCAAGGGTGATGTAAGGACGGTCAGGGATAAAAACGGAAATGAGGAAATCGTTGGTGCCGGAACCGGCAAAATCTTCGCCAAACATATGGTAGATTTTGAAAATCATTTCGGCTCCGGATTTGAAAAGAGTCTCTTCCCTGATCAAAACCTCACCAAGGAGCAAGCAGTCGAGCTAATCGTTCAGTCCGCACTTCAAAACGCCAACATTGAAGGATTTTCCAGGATTGGCGTTGCGAGCAAAGAGAAGGGGTATCGTGAAACACAGGAAAGCAGATTAACCGTTCTTGGTAACTTTAAGGGTGTTCATATGGAGATTGTTTTTGATACGGAATCTGGCGTAAAAGGAAGGCCTGACGATGCGAATGTGCTAATGACGGCATATCCGATCGGAAGACAAAGGGTTGATTTTATCAAGCGTTCGGAACGATACGTCTCTAACGGAAAGACCGACATGCGGCAAGCGAGGCTCAGTGAGCTACGCAAGAGCCAGGCGTCCTCCGGAATGGAGATGCCGGAAATTGTGAAAAGCGCAGAAGGTCAGGACGTGGCCGCACCGAGGGTCAACATGATTGCCAAGGAGAACGGTAAAGTCGTAGGCGAGCGCCGTCGTGGCATGAAAGGTCCGACGGCCTTCTCCGAAGGCGACGCCCAGGAGTATAACGGCCGTGCGGAAGAAGCCTTCAAGCGTGATCAGATCGTAGGCCCTGAGGCCATCAAGGGAGACTTCCTGGCCTGGGCCAAGAGCATGAAGGAGCTCGCCAACGAGCACCTGTTCCAGGCCCCCTACCCCCAGAAGTACAAGGACGGATCTGATCGTGAGCGTGACCAGCAACGCCTCCAGTCCCACCGTGTCATCGACCAGCTGATCGCCAAGCTTGAGCGCCAGAAGGGCTTCAACCCGATGACCCTCAAGCCTGGATTCCTGGACGCAGTCCGCAAGGTCTCTACCGAAGCCATGATGATCTCCTTTAAGGAGCTCGCACGTGAGGCCGTGAATGTCCATGACGCCACGGGTCTCGACCCTGAGGCCGGCGGATTCATTCCTCCCAGCGAGAACCTTGACGGCCCCAACGTCGAGAGGGACAAGGCTCACAAGGGCAACCTCGACTGGCACTGGAAGAAGGTGCAGGGGTACCACAGTCAGTTCATCAAGCACGTCCGCCTCTCGATGGACTCTGGCATGATCGCCCAGCGTACCGGCCTGGAAGTCATCGACATGGCAAACGAGATCCGTAGCCGCACGTTCAACCGTGCCGACGGATACGGCGACATGCGTGGCTGGGGTCGTATGTCCGAAGGGGATGCTGAAAACATGCGTATCCCAGGCGGTGCACGTGATGAAGCCATGAAACGTCGTCCGGCCCGCATGAACAAGACCTACCTTGGCATCGGCCACGGCGGTGATCATGGCGTGCAATACTCAGCCGACGGACCACGCCCACCCTTTAACCCAGAGAAGGTGTTCCTGTACCACTATGAATCTGAGACCGGCAAGCTAACCGCCAGGAATATTGCCGAGATGGCTGACTCAGAGGGGATTGAGCGTGAAGACGTTAAGGCTGATTCCTTTGTGCACGGCGACCAGGGTGAGCTCGGCATTGACACCGGCGTTGGAATCAAGCGTGGCGGATCTGGCGTCAACGGACGCATTGAGATCGACGACGACAGGGGAATCATCTTCGTTTCCGCCGGCTCAAGCCGTGGGGAACTCAACAACTTCCGCAAGGGAGATGCCGGCCAAATGCGTGCTGAAGCCCTCTCGCAGGTCCGCAAATACGTCGAGGCCATGCAGAAAAAAGGCCAGCTACCCAAGGGCTACAAGATCGAAGGCTACGGGTTCGACCAGAACCGCAGTGTATGGGAGACCCAGGAGCGATTCTCCGAAGGCGATGCCCAGGATAACCGATCTTTCCGTGAGCCCAACCACAAGGATGAGACCCTGACCAAAAACGGTTTCATCACTAACTATGCCGACGGCAAGTTCATCCGTGGTGCTCAACGTGATCAGACGGTCCTTGAGCTACGCCGGGAGTACGGAACCAGGTCCAAGGTTTTTGATCCGTCGGTCCTAAAGGACGGAACGTATCGCCTAGACATCACCGATAAGGCGACCGGCCGTGAATACGGGCACATCACATTTAGCATGGAGTCTGAGACCAGCGCTTATGTTGTCTCTACGCTTGTACGTGGGGTCCATGAAAACAAGGGCGTCGCCAAGGTTATGTACGCAGAGCTCGGCGAACGCCTACGTCGTGCTGGCGTCACCGAATTGACCGGGATGGTTGTTGATGAGTACGTCGATCCAAAGACCGGTAAGGTTATCCATCGCCCGATCAACGCCCGTGAGGCCGTGTTCGGGCTTGGGTCCACAGAGGTCAACCACCGCTACGAAAAAAACATGCACGACGACGATGTATGGATGCACGCCGACGTCAGCACTAAGATCAACCCAGCCCGCCGCTTGTCAGAAGGCGACGGACAGCGTGAAGACCCGGCCATGCCGCCCGACACTAACCCCCGCACTAAGGGCAACGAGCTGGCAAACCACACGAATGCACAGCTAGCCAAGCGTGGGTTTATCTCCAATTACGCCGAGTCAAAGCTCAAGAGCCTTGCTGGCATGAAGGTTGTTATCGGCCTCCAGCTCGAAGGAGCCAAGCCGCCTGTACCCATTACGGATGCAGGAATTGACTACAACAGAACCAATAACACCTTCCAGGGTAAGATAGAATTTACCGGCGAAAACGGCCTTGTCGAGGTTGCCCAGTTCACGTACGTCGTCGAAAATTTTTGGGACAAGGGTGCCCGCAAGGGCTTGCCTGGCGAGACCGGCGCTAAGCTCGACTGGATTAAGATCAAGCCCCAGTGGCGTGGCCGTGATCTATCTAATGTCATTGTCGCTGAAATCGTTGAGCGGCTTAGACGAGTCCGCCAGGACCAGGTAGACCTATTTGTCGTAGACCCAGAGGGTCGCCCGATTGCCTCAATCAACCGTATCCTGGGTAAAGAGAACGTTGAAACCTCCTTCAACGGAATTGAAGAGACTGACGGACGTGATCAGTTCCGCATTCCCGACCCAAGGTCTGGCACTGGCTTCGTCAGGAAGACCTGGGATGTTACCGGCGAGATCGACCCCAAGAAGCTTTACTCTGAGGGCGACGACGGAGAGAACATGCGTATCCCAGGCGGAGCCAGGGATGAATTCCAGCGCAAGACGGCCGGCGTCAAGCGTCAGAAGCCTATCAAGTTCTGGATCGAAGTCGGCCATGCCGACCGTCGGGACGCCGAAGGCGAGCAGAATACCTACCTCTGGTACGCCACTAAAGATGGAGAAATCGAGGTAGTTAGTGCCGATGAGCTTCGTGGCCTGACTCAGATCGAGCCGGACGACATCCCCACGCACCACGACTGGGAGTCCCATATCGAATACGGAAACATCGAAGGCATGTACGGCAAACAGCCGATCACATCTCTCCCGCACGGCCGCATCGACGACCGTGGCGACGTAACCAGGGTGTCCTACATGGACCACAAGAACGCCGGCCGGACGGACTACGAGTTCCTTCGTGACGAGATCAAGAAGAAGATCGCAGGGTTCATGCTCAAACAGGCAGACGAAATGCCTGGGTATGACTTTACTAATCCGACAAAGCCCCCTGAGCGTTTCTCTGAAGGGGACGCTGATCAGAACTATGAAGGGCTGGCCTTCTCTGAGAACGACGTCCGTAAGTACATCTACGGAACGCCGGAAGAAAGAAGGGGGATCTTTGGCTCGCTTCCCGATAAGAAAAACAGGGATGAGTTCAACATCATGTCCGAGTACGTTCGCAACAAGGACTTCGAGGACCGTCCTAGAATTCGTGAGCTCCGGGCAAAACAGGAGGCTCGGAGGAAGGAAATCATCGAGAAGCACAGGGCCCAGGGCCACCCGTATCCTGAGCTGGCGGCGGACCAGGAAATGAATCCTCCGCCAACCGGCCCTGACCCGGAAGCCGAGCTTGATCAGATGCGTCAATCCCGTCGCTCCGACAGGGGTAACATGAACTCCGAAGGTGACGCCGAGAACATGCGTATTCCTGGTGGCGCCCGTGACGAAGCCCTCAAGAAGCGTGAAGCCGCACTTCGCCAGAAGCGTTTCCGCAAGGAGGACTTCGACCTGCTGTACACCGACATCGGTCACGGCGACGAATTCGGCGTCTCTGATAAGATGGAAATCGTCGAGGCATCCACACAACAGTTCCTGTGGTCTTACGACCGCTACGGACAGTTCCACATGCAGAGCCTTCGTGATGCCGTGGATTCCTACAACGAACAGCGGATGCTTAAGTATAAGAAGCTCCTGTCCGAGGGGGCTAAGGAAGAGGATATCTCTGACCTAAATGAACCTACGGCGGAAGCCGAGTTTACGCACAACGAATGGGCAAAGAGCCTTGGCCTCAAGAGCGCCCTTGAGCTCGACTACAAGACTGGCAACGGACGTTTGGACATTACGGTTGATGGCAAAGTCCGCATGAGCTGGGTCGCAAAGATCAAGGAAGTAAATGAGCGCCAGATGATGGCCGAACAGATCAAGGAAGAGGCGGCATCGTGGCTCAATAGCAACAAGGGTAGCATCAAGGTCCAACTTACTAACAAGGTGAAGATGCCCTTCCGTGGCACCGAAGCTGATAAAATCGTAGGCTGGAATTGGGGCTACGGATCCGAAGAAGCTACCGGCCGTCCTCGTCGCTTCTCTGAAGGCGACGCCGAGAATGGACGCTGGGACAACCAGGAGCGTGCCAAGGGCAAGATCCCGAACGCCAAGATCAGCAACGGCGAAACCGACCTGGGCTTCATCCTGGACCCAGGTGAAGAGCTCGACTCCAAAGGCCTACGCATCCGCAAGAACACTACCGGCAAAATGTTCTGGGGCTCTATCGGCCATGACCCTGAGTTCTTCATGATGGATAAGGCCGTCATCGACGCCCTTGGTAAGAACCTGCCTGATAACTTTGATGCCTCCGTTGGGCTCTTCGCTTTTGATAGCTCAACTGGTCGTGTAAAGACTACGCAAGAACGCTTGTTTTCATCTCACCTGGAATGGCTAGACCCGAATCAAGCGGTCTTTGGAGACAGTAACTATGGGCGTATCCCGGAAAACTACAGCATGATGGGCCGATTCGAGCCCGCCATCATTGGAACCGACGGTGTTGTTATTCGTCGTGGCAGGATCTCCCTGGCCCGAAATGTTGCCGGCGGAAACTGGGTGTTTGATACGGCTGACTTCAGCCGCTCTGACATCCCGGCTGGCGCCATGGCGAAGATCCGTGAAGCTATCGCAGAGGAATCCAACGCCATCCTGGATGGGAAAAACCGAGCCAAGTTCGAGCCCGCCCAGGATACTGCTGGTGACCACTACGACGTCTTCGGATTCGGCATGGCCAAGGAAAAGGAAGCCATGGGCTTCTCCCAGAAGGACACCGGCCCAATCAAGCTCAACGAGGACGCCAAGACCTACCGTGACCTGGCTGACCGCCCGATCGGCGAAGGCAAGGACGGCCAGGCTCGCCTCATGAAGATTGGACGCCAGCTTTCCGAAGGTGACGCAGTCGAAGAAAAACCGTTCCGCATCCCGAAGACCGCCGGCAACCGCACCAACATGCAGTTGGCCAAGGACATCGCTACGGCTCGCTTCTTCACTGGCATCAGCACCAAGGCCCACGACAACGCCGCAGAATTCCCGCTCAGCAAGACCATGAAGGAGATCGCCAACCTTATCCACGCCAGAGCTGGTGCGGAAGCTGGCGTCACTGGCCTGGATCTCCCGACGGCTATCATGAAGGAACGCACGAAGCAGATGAACCGCTTCTTTGAGATCATGGACCCGCTTCGCTCGGAGTTCGCCGCAATGGATCGTGACGGCCGTGAACAGGCCTACCAGGAACTGGCTGACATGGTCACTGGACTACGCTCCATTGATAGCTCTACCTCAGCTGGCCGTGCCGCCGAAGGCATCAAGGCCATGCTCAAGGAGATGCACGACTACCGCACTGCCGCCGGCGAAAAGCTCGGCGAAGTAGAGGACTACTTCCCGGCCGTATATGATTCGATCAACATCTCCGAGAACGCCATGGCCTTCAAGGAAGACGCCAAACAGGCGTACATGATCGAGCTTAGGGACGCATTCCAGGGCGACGCCCTGGAAGCCGCCGCCGAAAAAGCCGCCCGTGAGCTTACCATGTCCCACATTCGTGGGGAAGGTGAAGGCACGTTCAACGATCTGTTCGAGTCTGACGCCCCAGCTATGGGGGAGAACTCTTCGATGAAGCGCAAGTTCGGCCCTGAGTCCCAGCGGATCATGTCGAAGTGGCAGATCAAGGACCCTTACCGAATCATCTCCAGGTACATCGCTGGTGCCACCAAGCGTGCCGAGCTGACCCGCCGCCTGGGCGACGAAGGCCAGCAGTGGCGCCGCATGGCTCAGGCTCTTGAGAAGGAAGGCGTTTCGTATGAGAAGATCGACGAGATGCGTGACCTCCTGAAGGCCTCCGTCGGCGTAGGCCTCCGCCAGAACACCAGGGGCGAGCAGACTTTTATCGACCTTATGGGCCTTTACACGGCCGGCTCTGTGATGGGCCGTTCGTTCCTGAATAACATGTTTGAGCCCGCATCCATGGGCATCCGCTCTGGCAATCTGTCCCTTGGCCTCCAGGCCTACGGTCAGACCTGGGCCCGCACGATCCGTAACGCCGCCCGTGTGCTGAGCGGTGAGCGTATCGACAAGACGTTCTGGGAGCAGTACGCAGAGCACGTCGGCACCATCAGTGCAGACGTCAACGATGCGTGGATGAACAGCCACTCCATCGAAGTCGATGGCGACCGTTCTGACCCACGGATCAACTGGCTTACCAGCAAGGTGTACCAGTCCAACCTTCTCCAGATCACCGAGAACGCCAAGCTCCAGGCGTCCCACGCTATTGGCTTTAAGTACTTGGTTGGCCTGGCCGAGATGCATCAAGGCAAGAGCTTCATGAACAAGTTTGACGTGACCGAGTCGGTCAGGTCCAACCTTCGTGAGCTTGGCATCCCTGACGCAGACCACACCCAGTTCGCCCAGTGGATGACCAGGCTTAACTCCCTGGATGACGCCGGCCGTATGCGTATGCTTACGAGCGGCGGCAAGATGTCCAAGATGTTTGAGACCGCTATCACCAAGTTCTCACTCCAGTCCTCGGTCCGTTCTAACCGTGCCCATAAGCCCGTCTTCCAGGACGGGCCGATCGGCAAGACGCTGTTCCAGCTCATGAGCTACTCGTACAGCTACGCCGCAGATGTCAACTCCCGCACGTACAGCTACGCAAGGAGCGCCCTTAAGTCAGCTCCGGCCGGCAAGTCCTACACTGTCGGAGACCGTATCCGCTTCATGGCTCCACTCATGATGGTGCCTCTTAGCATCATCGCATACCGTGCCCTGTTCGCTCTAAAGGACGAACTGTACCCAACCGAGTTCAGCGAGAAGCACAAGGACGATCCGGCCTGGACCAAGTGGCTTAACGCCACCTCCTACGCTGGTGCCTTTGGGCCTAAGGTTGAAATGGCTACTAAGTACGTCATGCGTGACCAGCCTCCTGGCGGTCCCCTGGGCCAGACCGTTGTCGGTGCCGCACGTGCCGCCAAGACGGCCGTTGTGAACGCCGTCGAAGGCAAGCCCCAGGATAACGCAATCCGCCAGGCCAAGAAAGCATCGGTATCTCCGATCAAGGCGGCGGCTGTCATTGGAGCTACGGCGGCACACCCTGCGGCCGGCACGATCGCATCTCAGGTTGCGAACAGCACTGCCTGGTCTAACGCAATGACCGAAGCCGACAAAACTGAGGCAAAAAAGAAGACCCCAGAGCGGAGATAATTGACTTAGGATGCACAAAACCAAAGGATCATACCATGTCCTACGTCATCACCGCCGCAGTCTTCACGCTCATCGGATTCATCGGAGGGTTGCTCGCCTTCCGAAAGAACCAGGCAAAGATCAACGATCTCGAAAAGAAGGCTGAAGACCTTCTGAAGTAAATGCGTGTTGCGACCATCATCCTTATGGTCGCATTGGCCGGTTGCTCAACGAGCGACCAGGCCCAGCCCCCATCCCCTAAGGTAGTATCCCTGGAGACCGTAGGCAAGAGCCTGGATCAGATCGATCTGGCAGTTGCCGCAAGTGTCCAGGTGGCACGTGAGATGAACAAGGCCGGCAAACCAGACAAGGTCGAAGGCGAGCTATCCGTCGCCGCCGCCAACCTTCCTAAGGCTGACCCTCCCTCTGTCGCCCTGGCACGCCAGCGGGCCGACAATGCTACCGCATCTGAATACGAGGACCAGCGGAAGAAGGCCCAGGCTAGGGTGTCTGAGCTAGAGAACGCCTGGATCGAGCTCGAAGACCAGGCCAGGGAAAAGGACGATCAGATCAGGGAGCTCAAGCTCCAGGTTGAATCTGGGAAGAAAGACATCTTTACCGTAACTGGCGCCGGCCTCGTTGTGATCGGAGGGCTGGCATGGGCATTTGCCGGCTGGAAAATGGGAGCTCCATTACTCTTGGCCGGTGCCTTCTGCGGAGCTATCCCGCATATCCTGGATAGCAGTGCGTTCATGTGGATCGCCGGCTTCACGCTCCTTGCGTGCTGTGGCATCTTCGTCTGGTGGCTCTTCGACAAAGCGAGGGACAACATCAATGAAACGCCCCAGAAAGAAATTCAAAATCGTTGAAAGCGATCTGAGGAAAGACAGAGATGACGGACAGCTATACCATGTCGGATCAAAAAAGTTCACCATCGTTATCGATAAGAACCATCGCTCAGAAAAAGAGAGACTTGATACGGTTGTGCATGAGTGCCTCCACGTTGGAGATCTTCGGGCCTCAGAACGGAAAGTCCGTCACATGGCCGCCATTATTACAGAAGCCCTCTGGCGACAAGGCTACCGACGATGAACAGGCAACAGCGTTACCGACTGAAGAATCCCAAGATTCCGATCATCGGCAACGCTCGTCAGCGGGCGAAGTTTTTCGGAGTGCCGTGCACGCTGAAGCCGGCGGACTTCGAGATCCCGGAGTTCTGCCCAGTACTGGGAATCAGGCTAACACATGGATCGAACAAGAGATCCACTCCCAGCTCTCCGAGCTTGGACAGATTGATCCCATCCAAGGGATACGTGAAGGGCAACGTCACGATCATCAGCAAGCTAGCCAACAGCATCAAGAGCTCGGCGACATCGGCGGAGCAGGTGCGCCAGGTGTACATGTGGCTTAAGAAGAAATTAAAAAACAAATGACTCCTCCAATCCAGCCACCAGAAGATCCCAGCGTCCTATTTAGCGACGGCGTAGTAGCGGCCTCGATCGGCTTGCTGGCCGGCATTGCCAGGGTCATGCTTAGCCATGAGAAGCATTCCTTTGGGTATGTGGCCAGGCGTACTGCCGTGGCTGGCATCGTAGGCTTCTTTTCTTCCATGCTTGTGGGCGAATATGTGACGTCCATCAGGCTTCAGTTCTGCTGTGTTGGTGCCATATCTTACGCCGCACCAGAGGTTTGTGACTTTGTTTTGAGCGCCGTTAGAAGCGGGGCCCTGGCCAAGAACTTTTTCAAAAGATCCTAACTTTTGTAGTGGACACGCCGGAAATGGCTGTCCATACATAGGCCATGGGCATCGACGCCAAGACCATTGTGAAACGCTTCGGCGGACGCATGGAGCTTTACCGTCGGCTCACGGCCATGGGTCATGACATCTCCGTCAAGACCATCGAGAAGTGGATGGAGCGAGACTCCATCCCGACTAAGCGACTGATCATCCTTATGAAGCTCGCCAAGAACGAAGGCCGTACCCTCAACCTACAAGATTTCATCCAAACCGACAATGAGCTACATGACAAACAAGACGACGGCCGAACTCCGAAAGATCTTCACTGATCTCGACGAAGTTATTGATGCCGCAAAACGGAGCCAGGAAGAAATTTCCCAGCTCCTTCTCCTCCGCCACTCCAAGCGTTTCCAGGACGAGCTCGCCTCGTCGGGCAAGCAGGACGGCGAGATGACCCGTGAAGTGGACGGCGAGAAGCTTACCTTTGCCGTCAAGGCCAAGGTCAAGTGGGACTCCAAGGTCCTCCAAGACATCGCCTCCAACCTCCCCCAGGACACCGTGTTCAAGGTCTTCAAGATCGAGTTCTCCGTGCCTGAGCGGATCTTCAAGGCGCTGACTGACGACGCCCTGATCACCCAGCTGACCACGGCCCGCACCGTCGAGTACGCCCAGCCCAAGATTGTCTTCGCCAAGTAACCAATCTCCCAAACCGACATGATCAAAATCATCAAAGCAGATGACCGCCTGAAAGCGGTCCCTAAGGTTAACGTGGTACTCTTCGGCCCTTCTGGGGTCGGCAAGACCACTCTCGCCCGCACCCTGGACCCGAAGAAGACCCTCTTCGTGGACCTTGAGGCCGGCACGCTCGCCATCCAGGACTGGCCTGGTGACGTGCTCGACGTCCGTGCCGCCTCGCTGGCGACCGGAGCTCACCCCTGGGAGATTGCACGAGCTCTCGCCCTGTACATCGGTGGCCCTGATCCGTCCGACGCCACCGGCCACTACTCTGCTGGCGTCTACGCCCAGGTGCAGGAGATGTTCGCCTCGATCGACCTTAAGAAGTACGACACGGTCTTCGTGGACTCGATCACCGTCGCCTCACGTGAGTGCTTCAAGTGGTCCCAGATCCAGCCTGAGGCCATGAGTGAGAAGACCGGCAAGCCTGACACCCGCTCCGCCTACGGCCTCCTGGGCCGTGAGATGATTCGCTGGGTCACGCACCTCCAGCACAGCCAGAAGTCCGTCATCATGGTCGGCATCCTCGACTCTGAGAAGGACGATCTGAACCGCATCACCTGGAGCCCTCAGCTCGAAGGCTCCAAGACCGGCCGTGAAATCCCTGGCATCTTCGACCAGGTCATGACGCTCCAGAGCTTCAAGACCGACGAAGGTGAGATGTACCGTGCCCTCGTCTGCCAGCAACAGAACCCCTGGAGCTACCCTGCGAAGGACCGCTCCGGCCGACTGGAGCTCCTGGAGGCCCCTGACCTGGGCGCCGTCCTCAAGAAGATCCGTGAAGGCAAACGTATCGACACGTCGATCACCACCACTCTGCCGAACAAGCAGTAACTAACACCCAAAAACAAGAACACATGTTCAACACCACCAGCGGTCAGCCTGACCCCAAACAAGGCAACACCCTCATCCCCAACGCCACCTTGGCGAAGGCGGTCCTGAAGGTTCAGAACGTCGGCAACTCCAAGCGGACCGGGGCCGAGTACGCAAAGCTCGACCTCGTCATCTGCGAGGGCGAATACACCAACCGTCACGTCTTCACCGTCGTCATGAACCCTCATGACAAGGATGGCGACAAGGCGGCAGGTGCCAAGATGGGCGAGAAGAACCTCTGCCACATGCTCGAAGCGGCCGGCCTCATGGATCACACTGATCCTGCCAGCACCGCACAGTTCGACGGAGCGTCCTTCCAGGATGTTCTCGGAGCTCTGGACGGCAAGGTCGTCGCCATCAAGATCCGTGTCGCTCCTGGCAAGGACGGCTACGAGGATAAGAACGAGGTCGCTAGCTACCTGTCGCCCATCCAGGCGTCTGGTTCCAAGCGTCTCTGGGATCAGGTCAACGCCGGCTCCGCTCCTGCGGCCGTCGTGCAGAAGCCGGCGTTCGTCGCCGCTCCTAAGCCTGTCGCTCCTGCTCCTAAGGCAACCACGGCTCCGGCCTGGCTCAAGCGTCCCAACGCCTAACTGATCAGAACCCCCGACGCCACCGGCGAGCTTGACTACGCATCTGTGCGTACGATGCTCACGGCGTCGGGGGTTCTTTATTTTTAAAGCTGGGGGCGTGGGGCACTGCTATCGTGGCGTCGGTTCCATTCCGGCTTGCCCTTCCGCCCCCTCCACTTTCCAACCGACATGCAACTACGACCACGCCAGGCTGACTTTGTAAAGAGGTGCCTCGCCGCCCTAGCCAAGGAGGGCAACACCCTTGGCATCGCCCCGACTGGAGCTGGCAAAACTGTCATGCTGTCAGCCGTCCTGGATGGCCT